>Ga0210400_10000205_pt1 | contig 75060 bp, 70 predicted proteins | sample IncBWH26MmetaG_FD_155456 | JGI IMG/M metagenome (GOLD analysis project Ga0210400, IMG submission 155456) | Forest soil microbial communities from Barre Woods Harvard Forest LTER site, Petersham, Massachusetts, United States - Inc-BW-H-26-M | ecosystem: Environmental > Terrestrial > Soil >...
CGTCGGTGGTCGAGTACAGGATCCCGCCGTCGGGATCCCGAAAACGCTCCAGCATTCCGTCTGCGATCCGGGTCGCCGCCTCGTACCAACGCACGTCGTGGTCGGCCTGGTACAGCTGGAGCAGCCCGTGGGCGAGGCAGGCGTAGTCCTCGAGGTAGCCGTTGAGGTGGGCTCGCCCCTCGCGATACGTCCTCAGCACGCGACCATCGACTACCAGCCGGTCGAGGAGCAGGTTGGCGTTGCGTTGGGCTGCCAGCAGGTAATCCTGCCGGTCGAGCGTTGCCGCCGCCTCGGCGATCGCCGCCAGCATCAATCCGTTCCAGGCGGTCAGCACCTTTTCGTCGCGGGCCGGTCGCACACGCTTCTCGCGCAGGGCAAACAGCCGCGCCCGGCCGGACTCCAGACGCTCTTGGTATTCGGTTTCGTCGATTCCGAGGCGGTCCGGGATGGTGCGCCGATCGCCGGCGACGTGGAGGATGTTGCGCCCCTCCCAGTTGCCGTCTGGGGTGACGTCGAAGGTCTCCGCGAAGAGCCCGAAATCATCGCCCAGCGCTGACGCGACCTCATCGGCGGTCCAGGTGTAGAAGAGCCCTTCAACACCTTCCGAGTCGGCGTCCTCGGCGGAGTAGAAGCCGCCTTCGGGAGAGGTCAGGTCGCGGAGGACGTAGTCGATGGTGCGAGTGCAGCCGCTGCGATAGCCCTCGACCCCGGTGGCCTGGTAGGCGTGCAGGTACAGCGGCGCCAGAAGGGCCTGGTCGTAGAGCATCTTCTCGAAGTGCGGGACCAGCCATTTGGCGTCGGTCGAGTAGCGGGCGAAGCCGCCGCCGAGCTGGTCGTAGATGCCGCCGTGGGCCATCTTCAGCAGGCTTGTCTCCACCATCGACATCAGCTCGGGGTCGCCGGTTCGCTTCCAACTGCGCAGAACGAACTCCAGCGCCATCGCCTGGGGGAACTTGGGCGCCGCGCCAAAGCCGCCCTCGACCGGGTCGTGAAGACGCTTCAGGCCATCGACGGCCTCGTCCAGCAGGCTGCTGTCGAGCTCGCTGGAGTGGCCGTTGGGGCCGATTCCGGTGGAGATCACCTCGGCCACGCGGGAGGCGTTGTGCTCGACCTCGTCGCGCCGGTCGCGGAAGGCCTCGGTGACAGCCTCGAGCAGGGCGGAGAACCCGGGCATCCCATAACGGGGGGTGGGCGGAAAGTAGGTGCCGCCGTAGAAGGGCCGCAGGTCCGGGGTCAGGAAGACCGTCATCGGCCAGCCGCCGCTGCCCGTCATCTGCTGGACCGCCGCCATATATATGGAGTCCAGGTCGGGCCTCTCCTCGCGATCGACCTTGATGCAGACGAAGTCTCGGTTCATGACCGCAGCGACCGCGGGGTCCTCGAAGGACTCGCGCTCCATAACGTGGCACCAGTGGCAGGCGGAGTAGCCCACCGAGAGCAGGATCGGCCGGTCTTCTGCCTTGGACCGCGCCAGCGCCTCCTCGCCCCAGGGGTACCAATCCACCGGGTTCTCCGCGTGCTGCAGCAGGTAGGGGCTGGTCTCGTCCGCGAGACGGTTGGTCACGGGGCGAGTGTAGCGCCGGGTTTTACGCCCTCAGCTGACGTGGAAGAGCAGGCCAACGGCGTAGGTCACGCCACCGACCAGGATGCCGGCGGCGGTCATCTCCAGGCCCGAAGACCACCACTTCCGCAGCGTCACCAGCGCCTTGGCCGCGCCCACCGCGAAGTGGGCGACGATCGACACCACGGCGGCGATGATGATCGCCGTCCGCCCGCTGACGAAGAAGAACGGGATCACTGGGATGATGGCCCCGACCGCGGTTGAGATGGCCGCCGCGATTCCGGCCTGGATAGGCTTGCCGCCGGGGTTGGGGCCGAGCTTCAGCTCTTCTGAAGCCTGGGCGTCGAGCATTGCCTCGGGGTTTTGAGAGATGCGGTCCGCGAGCAGCTTGGCCTCGGCTTCGGTCAGGCCCTTGAGCTGATAGAAGAGCTCCAGCTCGCGCCGCTCCTCGTCGGGGTCGTCCTCGATCTCCCGGCGCTCGCGGTCCAGCTGCGTCTCGTACAGCTCACCCTCGGCTCGGCTTGCCAGGAACGCCCCCGAGCCCATCGAAACCGACGACGCCAGCGCGCCTGCCAGGCCCGCGATGAGCACGAAATTCCCGGTGCCCTGGTAGGCGGCGGAGGTTCCGGCGACGATCCCGAAGACGGCCGCCAGGCCATCGTTGACGCCGTAGATGGCGCCTCCGATCCAGCCCCCGCCGCTGCGATGCCAGGTCTCGCGGTGGAGGATGGCGTCGAGCGCCGCCTGGATGTCGCGCCGAGGCGGCAGGCCGGCGATCCCGCCCTGGAGGAGGGCGCGGAGCGTCCGCGCGTGCTCAGCGTCTTCGCTGCTGATCTCTGTCAGCAGCGCGTCGGTGGCGGCGTCGCCGGTCATCTCCGTATGCGCGCCGGTCATTCGGCGCTCCTCGACCTCCTGGTGGGCGATGACGGCGTCCACCGGCGCGAAGCGGAGGCTCAGGTCCACCGACCGGGGCAGCTTGATGGTTTCGCGGCCGGGCACCGTCTCGCCCAGCTCGGCCAGCCGTCCGGCCCATTTTTCGGCGTGCCGGTCCTCGGTCTGCGACAGCTCCGTCAGGATTCGCTTGCGGTTGGGGTCGGGCTCGCGCTCGGCCAGCCGGGAGTAGATCCCGGAAGCCTGGATCTCCTCCTCCCAATTGTCGAGGAGGCGCCGTTTGATCGATTCGACTGCCGCGAGATCCTGCTCCATTGCTGTGTACAGATTACGGGCGCTCGGACCACGGCCGTGGCACCGAGTTGGCCCGGCCGAGCGTGATATCTTGGCCACTCATGGAGCAGGAGGCTGGTTCAGCGACGGAATCGACGGCGCACGCGGTAACCCCGGAAACCAAGGTGGGGGAGATCATGACCCGCAACGTGCTGACCGCGCGGCCGGGTCAATCCGTGCTCGAGGTGGTGCAGCTGTTGGCCAAGAACCGGATCACCGGCCTGCCCGTGGTTGACGCCGACAACCGCCTGATCGGGGTGGTCAGCGAATCGGACATCATCGGCAAGGCGGGCGAGACGGTGGCCGACATCATGACCCACGGGTCCTGGACGGTGACCGAGGAGACGCCGCTGGGCGAGGCTGCGGAGATCCTCCTCCGCCGTCGCATCCGCAGGCTCCCGGTGGTTCGCGGCGAGAACGAGCTGGTGGGGCTGGTGTCGCGCGGCGACCTGATCATCTTCTTCGCGACCCACGTCTGGACCTGCTCCTGGTGCGGCAAGGGTTATCGCGGGTTCTTCGCGCCGTCGGCGTGCAGCAACTGTGGTGGAGAGACCTTCACCATCAAGGTCCCCGAGGCGGATTAGTGAACGTGGTGGAGGCGCCGGTGGAGCCCACCAGCCCGACGGGACAGCAGTACAGCCCCGGACTGGAGGGGATCGTCGCCGCCCGCACCGCCATGAGCGACGTCAACGGGCGCACCGGAAAGCTGCTCTACCGCGGCTTCGACATCGCCGAGCTGGCGGACAAGTCCAACTTCGAGGAGACCTGTTTCCTGCTCTACAAGGGGGTGCTGCCGACCCGCTCCGAGCTGGAGCAGCTGCGCCGTGACCTGGGCGAGAACCGCGTCCTGCCGCCGCGCGTGCTCGACCTACTCCGCGCCCTCGATCCCCAGGCCAACCCCATGGACCTGCTTCGCACCGGGGTCAGCGCCCTGGCCCATTTCGATCCCGACGTGGAGGACATGTCGACCGAGGCCAACGTGCGCAAGGCGCTACGGCTGGTCGCCCAGACGACCACCCTGGTGGCCGCCATCGGCCGCTTCCACCGTGGCCTCGAGCCGGTGCCTCCGGACCCGTCGCTGAGCGTCGCCGCCGATTTCCTGCGGATGTCGAGCGGGGAGATCCCCGACGAGACGTCGGCCAAGGTCTTCGACGTCTGCCTGATCCTGCATGCCGACCACGGCATGAACGCGTCCACCTTCACCGCCCGTGTCATAGCCAGCACCCTGTCCGACATCCACTCGGCCGTGGTGGGCGCGATCGGCGCCCTCAAGGGCCCCCTCCACGGCGGCGCCAACGCCGGGGTCATGGAGATGCTGGAGGAGATCGGGAGCGTCGATCACGCCGAGGAATGGGTGCGCGAGGCGCTAGCGGACAAGAAGCGCGTGATGGGCTTCGGGCACCGCGTTTACAAGGTCTACGACCCTCGCGCCACCGTGTTGAAGAAGTTCAGCAAGGAGCTCGGCGAGCGCGCCGGCGACACCAAGTGGTACGACATGTCGCAGCAGGTCGAGAAGGTGGTTCTGGAGGTCAAGGGCCTCAACCCCAACGTCGACTTCTACTCGGCCAGCACCTACCACGTGCTCGGCTTCGAGAAGTTCATCTTCACGCCGATCTTCGCGCTCAGCCGGATGGCGGGGTGGACCGCGCACGTTCTCGAGCAGTACGAGAACAACCGGCTGATGCGGCCCGAGTCCGAGTACGTCGGACCGCCCAGCGCCGAATACGTTCCCCTCGAGGATCGCGGCTAGCCACGAGCGTGGATTTCGCCGGGTTGTGACACCAACCTGGCACCCCGCTGATACCGAATTCAGCGCTTCGGAGTTCGGGTTACCCTGAGACTCCTGCCATGGCCACAGTCATCCAATTCCTCAACTACGTAACAGCGGCTGGCTTCGTGGCCCTCGCCGTGATCACGGTGCGCGAGTGGATGGCGTTCCGGGTCCGCAGCCGGCTCTACCTGGCGCTGGCGATCGGGCTGCTGGCGCTGGTAGACGTCGTCGGCCTTGTGACCGGCATCCTGCCAAAGCAGCTGTCATTGCTCGTCAGCGAGGTCAGCATCGTCGGTTTCATGGGCGCCGGCTATTCGCTGCTGCTGTTTCGGGACACCCTGGTCCCCCTCAAGCGCCGGACCAAGCTGATCGTTGGCGGGCTCTGCGCCGTCAGCGTGATCCTGGTCTCGGCGGTCACGGTGTGGACGAAGGCACCTGAGGCCCTCGGCCTCGTCGCCGTGGTCCTGCTGTTGGGGGTGTGGATGGGAACCGTGACCGAGCCGGTGCTTCGCCTGTGGCTGGTTTCGCGGGGCCGCCCGTCGGTGCAGAAGGCGAGGTTGCGCGCCCTCAGCCTCGGCTACGGCGGCATTCTCCTGATCCTCGCGATCCTGCTGGTCGGCATCGGTGTGCGGCCGCTGCTCCACAGCCAGGTGTACCAGCTGGGGACCGAGCTCCTGACGCTGATGGTCATCCCCCTCCTGTACCTCTCGTTCGCCCCGCCCCAGTTCGTCCGGCGGATCTGGCGTCAACCCGAGGAGGAGGCCTTCGCATCCGCCATCCAGGAGCTGCTGCTCTTCAGCCCCGACCGGGAGACGCTGGCCAAGCGATCGGTCGATTGGGCGATGCGGCTGGTCGGCGGCGACGGCGCCATCATCATCGACGCCGGCGGCGAGGTGCTGGCCACCAAGAACGTGGCCGACACCGACCTGGCCGCCATCCTCACTCCGCTCGCCGCCGGCGATGCCGGGGTGGTCCGCCTGGATCACGGTGAGCGCGTCGCGATCGCGATTCCGATGCCTACCGCGCGCGGCACCGCCAGGGTCGGGGTGGTTTCGGGGCCCTACACGCCACTCTTCGGGTCGGACGAGGTGCAGCGCCTGGAGCAGTACTCGGCGTCGTTCCTGGCCGCTCTGGAGCGGGTGCGACTGGTCGAATCGCTGCGGACATCGGAGCGCCAGGTCTCGGAGCTCAACCGGGACCTCGAGCGCAGGGTCGCTGAGCGGACGGCGCAGCTGGAGTCGAGTAATCAGGAGCTGGAAGCCTTCTCCTACACGGTGTCGCACGACCTCCGTGCGCCCCTGCGAGCGGTCGATGGATTCGCCCGCATCCTGCTCGACGAATACGCGCCCCAGCTCGACTCCGAGGGGCGCCGCTACCTCAACCAGGTGAGCGACAACGCCGAAGACATGGGCAAGCTGATCGATGGGCTCCTCAGTTTCTCCAGGCTCAGCCGGCAGCCGATGCAGCTGGAGATGGTCGATCCCAAGGCGGTCGCCCGGCACGTGATCGAAACCGCGCGCGTCGAGCTGGGCGAGCGCCACGTCGAGTTCGAGGTCGGCGACATGCCGGCGGTGCGTTCGGACCGCGTCCTCCTGGGCCAGGTCTACGCCAACCTGATCGGCAACGCCATCAAGTTCACCCGGGGCGTCCCCGACGCCAAGGTCGAGATCGGTTGTGACGAAACCGGCGACGGGCCGGCGGTCTTTTACGTTCGCGACAACGGAGTCGGTTTCGACATGCAATTCGCCGACAAGCTGTTCGGCGTCTTTCAGCGTCTGCACCGGTCCGAGGAATATGAAGGCACAGGCGCCGGTCTGGCCATCGTCCAGCGGATCGTCCACCGCCACGGCGGCCGGGTGTGGGCCGAGTCCGAGCCCGGCAAATCCACCGTCTTCTACTTCACGCTCGCGGGTGATCCTGTTGCTGCAGGCTGACGACGTCGAGATCCTGCTGGTCGAGGACAACGCCGCGGACGTGGAGCTGACGCTTCACGCCTTCCGCAAGTTCAACCTCAGCAACAAGCTGCACGTCGTTCGCGACGGCGCCGAGGCTCTCGATTTCATCTTCTGCCGCGGCGAGTACGCGACTCGCAAGCTCGAGAACGGGCCCAAGGTCGTGCTGCTGGACATCAAGCTGCCCAAGGTCGACGGCATCGAGGTCCTGCGCCAGGTCAAGGCCGACGAGCGGACCAGGAGGATCCCGGTCGTAATGCTCACCTCGTCGGCCGAGGAGCGCGACATCATCCACGGCTACCAGTACGGCGCCAACAGCTACATCGTCAAACCGGTCGGATTCCAGCAGCTGACCGAGGCCGTGCGCGAGATCGGGATGTACTGGCTGATCCTGAACACGCCGCCGGCGGACCTGGCGTGAGCCTTCGCCTCCTGATGCTGGAGGACCGCGCGGCCGACGCCGAGCTGGTGATGCACGAGCTCAAGTCCGCCGGCTTCGACTTCAGCGTCAAGCGCGTCGACAACCGCGAGGATTACGCCGCGGCGCTCGACCCCCAGCTGGACATCATCCTGGCCGACTACAGCCTGCCGCAGTTCAACGCCATAGAGGCCCTGAAGATGCGCAACGACGCCGGCCTCGAGGTGCCTTTCATCATCGTGTCGGGAAGCATCGGCGAGGATGTCGCGGTAGCGGCGATCCAGAACGGCGCCGCCGACTACCTGCTCAAGGACAGGCTGACCCGGCTCGGGCCCGCGGTCCGGCAGGCGCTCGACCAGAAGGCGATGCGCGACGAGCAGGCCCGCACCGCCCGCGAGCTGGCCGAGAGCCAGGAGCGCTTCCGCCGCGTCTTCGAAGAGGGCGCCGTCGGGATGGCCATCATCGACCTCGACTACCGGTTCATCGACGTCAACGAAGCGCTCTGCCAGATGCTGGGCTATCTGCGCGAGGAGATGCTGGCGCTGACCGTCAAGGACGTCAGCCATCCCGACGACTACGATGTCGCCGCCGACCTGTTCCAGCGCGCGCTGGCGGGCGAGATCCCCAGCTACCGGGTCGAGAAGCGCTACATCAAGAAAACGGGCGAGCATGTCTGGGTCCAGCTCAGCTCGTCGCTGGTGCACGACGAGCAGGGCCAGGCGCTCTACGCCATCGGCGTGCTCCAGGACGTCACCGAGCGACGGCGCGCCGAGCAGGAGCTGCAGTTCCTGGCCCTCCACGACACCCTCACCGGCCTGCCCAACCGAAGCCTCTTCACCGACCGCCTGCAGCACGCCATCAGCGTCGCCACCCGGGAGGGCAGCTCGTTCGGGCTGCTGGTGATGGACATGGATCGATTCAAGGAGGTCAACGACTCGCTCGGGCACCACGCCGGCGACCAGCTGCTGCAGCAGGTGGCGGCCCGGCTGCGGGGAGTGCTCCGCGAGTTCGACACCGTGTCCCGGTTGGGGGGCGACGAGTTCGGCGTCCTGCCCGGCGGTGGCGCCCTCCTCGACGGCACCGTTCGCACCACCGGCAAGATCCTGGCGGCGATGGACATGCCCTTCAACCTCGGCGAGGCCAAGGTCGACGTCGGGCTGTCGATCGGAATCGCCCAGTTCCCCGAGCACGGCAACGACGCCGAGACGCTGCTTCGCCGGGCCGACGTGGCGATGTACGTGGCCAAGCGCAACAAGTTCGGCTACGCCATCTACTCCCCGGAGCAGGACGAGCACAGCGCCACCCGGCTGGCGATCATGGGGGAGATGCGGCAGGCGATCCGGCAGCGCCAGCTGGCCCTCCACTACCAGCCCAAGATCGAGCTGCGCACCGGCCGGATCTACGGCGTCGAGGCGCTGGTGCGCTGGAACCACCCCGAGCGCGGCCACCTCTCGCCCGACCAGTTCGTGCCGCTGGCGGAGCAGTCGGACCTGATGACGGCGCTGGCGCGATGGGTGATGGAGGAGTCGCTGGACCAGCTGCAGAAGTGGCGGGCGATGGGCCTGGACCTGAAGATGGCCATCAACCTCAGCGCCGGCAACCTCCACGAGGTCAGCCTCCCCGACGACATCACCGAGCTGCTGGCGCACCGGGGACTGCCCGCCGACTGCCTGATGGTGGAGATAACCGAGAGCGCCATCATGGCGGCGCAGGCGGACAAGACGGTGCGCCGGCTCAGCGAGATGGGGGTTGGCGTCTCGATCGACGACTTCGGCACCGGCTACTCGTCGCTGAGCTATCTCAAGACGCTGCCGGTGGACGAGATCAAGATCGACCGCAGCTTCGTCCGCGACATGGCCATCGACAGCGACGACGCCGCGATCGTGCAGCCGACCATAGACCTGGGCCATAACCTGCATATCTTCGTGGTCGCCGAGGGGGTCGAGGACGACGCCACCCTCAAGATGCTGCGCATGCTGGGGTGCGACTACGCCCAGGGCTACTTCATCAGCCCGCCGCTGCCCCCGGCCGAGCTGGAGGAGTGGCTGCGCACGTCGCCCTGGGCCCAGCGCACCCCGACCCGGCCCCGAGGCGCCGTCGCCCGGACCTGAGCTTCCGCCAGCACCAACCATGGTTGTTTGGCTTCGGTAGATCGCGCTGCGCACCTTAGCGACGAGGTCGCGCACGACCGACGAAACCGAGGGGTTCGGTAGCCGCAGCCCGGCGTATGATGCATCGCACGCACGGATGGATGGGATTTCCAAGCCATGGCACTGGATGTAGTCGGAAAGCTCGCCAGGGTCACCGCCGACATCAAACCTGGGCACCTCGGTGAGGTGGTTATCGAAGTGCGCGCGGGGACGGAGCGCTTCGCGGCCTGTGCCGCGGATGACGGCGAAACCATTCGCAAACACACCCAGGTCCTGGTCGTCGGCAGCCTGGGTGGACGTACCGTTGAAGTCCGGCCGACGGACAGAATGAGGTTGCCGTAATGACTCTCGAGATCCTTGGAATCACCGTGCTGATCGTGTTTGCGGTGCTGGTGCTGCTGGCCTTGGTCTTCAGGCTGTCATGGCGCGTTGCCGAGCCGGACGAGGCGCTCATCGTCTCCGGGTTCCGCACCGGCGAGCGGCCGGACGGGGTCGGCGAGAGCATGGGCTTCCGCATCGTCACCGGGCGGGGATGCCTGGTCATGCCGGGAGTGACCAAGGTCAGGCGCCTCTCGCTCGAGGCCCACGAGAGCGAGATGCAGGTGCCCTGTGTGAGCCAGCAGAAGATCGGGCTAGACCTGCGGGGCGTCGTCGTCTACAAGGTCGGCGACGACTACCGCTCCATCGCAAATGCTGCACGGCGCTTCCTCGACCGACCGGCCGAGGAGCTTGAGACGAAGGTGCAGAACGTGTTCGTCGGTCACCTCCGCGCGATCGCGGGTTCCATGACCGTCGAGGACATGATCAGCGACCAGGACCAGTTCTCCCAGCAGGTCCGAGACCGCTGCACCCAGGAGATGGAGTCGTTTGGGCTCGTCATCGACAGCTTCCAGATCCAATCCATCACCAACCCTTCCAACTACATCGAGAACCTGGCCGCGCCGCACCAGGCCGAGGTCGAGCAGAACGCCCGGATTGCCCGCGCCAAGGCAGAACGCGAGGCCGTTGCGCAAGAGCAGGCATCGCAGGCCCAGATGGCCGAGTCGGTCCGCGATACCAACATCAAAAAGGCGGGCTACCAGGCCGAGGTGGACAAGGCGACGCAAGAGGCCGCCCAGCAGGGACCACTGGCACAGGCGACCGCGACTCAGAACGTCGTCCAGGAACAGACCCGCGTGGCTCAGCTCCAAGCGGAGCAGAAGGAGCAGCAACTGCAGGTCGACGTACGCAAGCCGGCCGATGCCGAGGCCTACAAGCAGACGACGCTGGCCACCGCCGGCCGTGACGCTCACATCAGCGCCGCCGAAGCCGAGGCCCAGGAGGTCAAGCTGCGCGCCGATGCGTCGGCGCAGCAGATAAGGCTGCAGGCGGCGGCGCAGGCGGAAGCCACGCGGCTGACGGGCCAGGCCGAAGCCGACGCGATCAAGGCCAAGGGCCTGGCGGAGGCCGACGCCATCCGCGCGCGTATGGAGGCGGAGGCCGCGGGCATCGAGCGCCGGGCGGCCGCACTGAGCCAGAACCAGGAGGCCGTCATCGCCCAGCAGATCGCCGAGAAGCTGCCGGAGATCGTAGCTGCCGCGGCGGCGCCCTTCGAGCACGTGGGCCAGTTCACCGTCCTCAACGGCGCCCAGGGCGTGACCGGCGCGCTGGCCGAGATCATCCAACAGGCTGGGGCGCTCACCGGGATGGCGCGCGACTCGCTGATGCCGGCGGTCACCGGCGGCCTCAGGAACGGCGCCGCGCCCAACGGATCCAACGGCAGCCCTCCGCGCCGCTCCAAGAAGGCGCCAAAGGAAGCCGAGGTGGCGGCGGCTGCCCAGGATCACGAGGAGCAGGCGGGTACCTGAGCAGAGACCCCGAGGCTGACGTTTCGCCGGCCTCGGATGGGGCTGGTCCGAGGGACGCGCTGGTCGAAGACTTCATCCGGCGCGCTGCGTCCGCGGCGGTGGGGGATCGAGCGTTTCGTCGCCTGGTCGACGACGCCTCAACGCTCGCCGACCGCGAGCTGCGTTCATCCGCGACCCTGGGCGGCTCGTTACTGCAGATTTCGGATCGTGGTGCGGCCCTGCTCGACGAGCGCGAAGGGACGATCGCCAAGAGCCTCGACCAGCTGCGGCGGTGGGCGGCAGCGCTGGCGCCCCCAGCCGGGACAGAGCCACGGAGAGGGCGGAGGCTGGGGATCTTCCCGGCGCCCAACCCGGCCCGGGTCTACGCGCGGCGGTGGGCCGAAGCCGAAGAGTCGATACAGGAGACGGTGGCGAATCTGCGGGACGCCGCGGGTCAGCTCCGCGCCGAAAACGCACGAGTGGCGGAGGAGGATCTGGCGGCCGAGACGCAGATCAGAGCACTAACCGAGTACGGCGCGCTTGCCAAAGACCTGGACGCCAGACTGAGCTCGCTGGTTGAAGCGACGGTTCCTGTCGACGGCGCTCGCGCAGAGGCTCTGAAGCTGGACGTGCTCTACGAGCTCCGCCGGCGCCAGACCGACATCCTGACGCAGCTCGCGGTTGCCACCCAGGCAAGGGCGGCCCTGCGTGTCATCGAGCAGAACAACCAGCAGCTTATCGACGCGATCACCACCGCGACCACCACCACGCTCGGCGCACTCCAGACTGCCGCCGCGGTCGGGCAGGCGTTGGAGGTGCGGCGCCACCTGCAGGGTCTCCGGACGGGCGCTGACGGTGGTGAGGCGATCCCAGCGACTCAGGCGCTTCAGCAGGCGTGGACCGACGTCGGCGAGACCCTCAATCAAGTGGAGAGGCTTCGGCGCCAGGTCGCGGAGTCGGCCGCATTGCTGGCCCGATCGGGCCGGCTGTGAGTGTCGCTAGGAACTCGAGCTAACCAGGACGTCCAGCTCTCATCGAGCTGAGCCAGGCTTCGTGGGCTTTGCGGTTAACCTTTCGCCCGGGGCCCTTAGCTCAGCTGGTCAGAGCAGCGGACTCATAATCCGTCGGTCGCTGGTTCGAATCCAGCAGGGCCCACTTCTGGATGTGTATTAGTTCGGTACCTAGGCGACCAAGCGCCTTCGGTTCCGCCTTTACACGGCTTCGGTAGGCCCTTTACATCGACTTCGGTACCTGCTTGACACTCCCTCCATGAGGGAAATGAGCATGACCGAGCAGAGGTACCAGGCAGTCCTCGCCGTTGTCGGTGAGGGGCGGAGCATTACCGAAGTGGCAGCGCAGTGGCGAGTGAGCCGGCAGACGCTGCACGCATGGCTTTCGCGGTACGAGGAGGAGGGACTGGAGGGGCTGAGCAACAAGTCGTGCCGTCCGCAGCACTGTCCTCACCAGATGGCGGGGGAGGCGGAGGCCCTGGTGCTGGAGCTGCGGCGCGCCCATCGCTACTGGGGCGCCCACCGGCTGGTGGTTGAGCTGGCCAAAAAGCACGTCGAGCCGCTGCCGTCAGAGTCGGCCGTGTACCGGTGCCTGGTGCGAGCCGGGGTCATCGACCCCCAGCTGAGGCATCGTCGACGGGAGAACTGGAAGCGGTGGGAGAGAGGCCTGCCAATGGAGCTCTGGCAGTTCGACGTCGTCCATGGCTTCTTGCTCCGGGACGGAACGCCGGCCAAAGCATTGACCGGGCTCGACGACCACTCCCGGTACTGCGTCTCGGCGAGGCTCATGCCCCGAGAGCGCACCCAGCTGGTGTGCGATGGCTTCCAGTTAGCCCTCACCGCCTACGGGGTGCCCGAGCAGGTCCTCACAGACAACGGCAAGGTGTTCACCGGGAAGTACTCGGTGCCTCCGGTGGAAGTGCTTTTCGACCGGATCTGCCGTGAGAACGGCGTCGAGCATCTCTTGACCAAGCCGCGGATGCCGACCACCACTGGGAAGATTGAGCGGTTCCATCGCACCATGCGCTTGGAATTCGACACGACCCAGGTGTTCACCAACCTGGAGGTGGCGCAGCAAGCCCTGGATGAGTGGGTCGCGTACTACAACGCCGAGCGCCCCCACCAGGCGCTGGGGGACCAGACCCCGGCAAGCCGGTTCCAGACTCAGTCCGAGGAGCCCCGCAAAGCGCTGCCGCGTCCCGAACGCGACGGCGACCAATGGGTGAGCAGAAGAATTGCCCGCAACGGCACCATCACGGTCGGCTACCAGCAGTTCAGCGTTGGCAAGAACTGGAGCGGCAGCGCCTGCGATGTGCTGGTAACCGACCAGGTGCTTCAGTGCTGGGCCGGCAACGAGTTGCTGAAGACGGTTGCCCGTAACAGCCGAGGCGACATCCGGAAGAAGCATGCTCAGGGGACGGCTCCGCAGGCGTAATCTGCACTCGAATATCCACCCGGAATGTCAAGGAGCTACCGAAGAGGTTTCGTCAAGTAGCTACCGAAGCCCTACAGGCCCACTTCTGGAAAGTCGTGTTGTTCCCGCACGGGGTTCTTCTCGCATCCCTTCTGGCCGTTCCACGTGGTGGCCATCTGCCCGCTAACCTGCCAGCACCCTTGGCCGCCAGGAGGGTTCGGCAGACAATCGCGATGTGAGTCAGCCGACGCCGACCTGGCTCGGTTGGGCAGGTGTCCGCCAAGATGGCCACCTCAATCGCTCACAAGGAGGGTTGTGATGGCCAACGGTTTGAGGCGGGTGAGCGCCTGCGCGTTCGTCGTAGCCATGATCGGGATCGCCGGTTGCGGAAGTACGTCCACGACTGCGGCTCAGAGCAATTTGGGCCGCCAGAGCCCGAGCACCGCGCCATCGCAGCTGCGCGGGGTGATCGCCTTGGGGCATTCGGGGTTGACCGGCTTCAAGTCGGTGCCACAGTCCTCTGGCGATGCCCGCCAGAACTCCTGGGCCACCGGTACGGCGACCGAGGTCGACAGCGTCTACCAGCGACTTGTTGCGCTCAGTCCAGAGACCGCGGGCCACGTCGCCAATGCAGCTCGTGACGGCGCCACTGCCGACACTCTCTCCGACCAGGCGCGCGTCGCCTTGAGCCAGGTCCCTATGCCGCAGCTGGTGGTAATCCAGACCATCGACAACGACATCCGCTGCGACGGGACCGACAGCGCCCACGTCGGCGTGTTTGGTGCCTCCGTCGCGAAGGCTCTGGACGTGATCACGAAAGCCTCGCCGAAGAGTGCGATCTTGCTGGTGAGCCAACCGGGCCGACCTGCCACCGTTGCGGCGACCGTGGCAAAGGTGCCCGAGGCGAAGGCCGCCTTCACCGGCACGGGGATGTGTGATTTCTTCGATCCAGCCGGGATGACCAATGCACAGCACATCGCGACGGTGACGGCCCTTGTGATGGCATATGAAGCTGAGCAAAATCGCGTCTGCGCGCTTGTGCCTCAGTGCAGTGGCGACCACGGAGTCTTCGCCGGCTATGTCGATGATGTGAATGACCTCGCCCAGGGCGACTGGAACCACCTGACCGCGCATGGCCACGCTCGCCTGGCGGCCGCCATCTGGCCGACGGTCGCGCGACTCCTCACGCTGGGGTGACATCTCAGGACTCGCGATGAGGCGCGGTCGTTCGGCGCGCGTCAACTACGATGACCACCGAAGGAGGTGATGCCGATGAAGACAATGACCTGCAAACAAATGGGCGGACCATGTGATGTCGCATTTCACGGAAATACGGCGGACGAAATCATAAAAATGCAAGACAAACACCTGAAGGAAATGGTCGCGGGTGGTGATGCGACGCATCAGACCGCCCGCAGGGCGATGCAGGGCCGGTGGAAGAATCCCATCGCTGGAATGGGGTGGTACCTGCGAACAAAGAAGGAGTTTGCGGCCCTACCCGAAGACTGATCAGTCGACGGGTTCGATTTCGTCCAACGCCAGGTGAGCGACCTTGGCTGACAGCAGCATCAGCGCTGCCGCGACGACGCAAATCGCGCCGCAGCCGAGCCAGAGCAGGGTGGTGCTGCGGACAAACACCCAGGTGCCGGCGACCGACCCCACCGTCAGGCCCAGGGATCAGGTCAGGCTCCAGGCACCTGAGTAGCGCCCTCGGAGGTGGGGCGGCGCGACGTTGGTGACGTGGGCTGCCGCCATGGGAGTTGCGACCATCTCGCCGAGCGACCAGACGAGGACCGTTATCGCCAGGAAGGGGATGGTGGTCGCAGGCGCGGTGAGGGCAAAGCCCAGGCCCACCAGGAGCGTCCCGGCAGCGATGGTGGGGAGGGTCGGAAGCTGCCGGGTGACCGAGATGATGAGCAGCTCCGCCACGATGATCACCACTCCGTTGAGTCCTACCAGGGCGCCGTAAACGGAGTTCGAGTACCCGTTGCCACGAACCCACAGCGGCAGCGTGGTGTTGGCCTGGAGGTATACCACCGACGTCAGCAGTGACGCGACGAGGAAGATGATGAATCCGCGGTCGGCCACGATCGCCCGGAGCCCCTCACCGCGAACCTCGACCCGGTCGCGGTGCGGCGCGCCGTGGGGGAGGTACAAGAGGGCGATCACGCCGAAGATCACCGACGTCCCGGCGTCGAAGATGAAGCCAAAGATGAAGGCCCGGTCCGCCAGCAAGCCCGCCACCGCGGGTCCGGCGGCGAACCCGGCGTTGATGAAGAAACGCTGTACGCCCATCGCCACCACCCGGTCGCCCTCCGCAACGACGTCGGCGACGAGCGCATTGGCGGCCGGCCGGTACATGTTCCCGAAGAGGCCCACCAGGAAACTCAGAACCAGAACGGTGGGCAGACCGCGGGCATACGCGAGGCCCATGGTCACCGCCGCTCCGACCAGCGACGCGATCGCCAGCGTCTCCCGGCGACCGAACCGATCGGCGAAGTATCCGGCCAGCCCGGATGCTGGGATTCCCCCGGCGCCGTAGAACGCCACCGCGATGTCCGCCTCCGGGATCGAGAAACCGATCCGGGTGAGGTACAGCACCAGGAAGACGGCTACGAAGGTGCCGAATCGGTTGACGAACTGTCCCACGCCGAGGATCCAGACGGGGCGGGGCAGGCCCCTGACCGTCACCACGAATCCGGGCCGGGGCGAACTCATGGCCCAAAGGTAGCCGAGCGATCAGCTCGGTCTGGAGCCGGGTGTCCTCCTCAGCGAAGGCGAGGCCGGGCGCGACGGCGCCGGCCTCCGCGACTCAGCCCGGCCACGACTCCCACCGCGGCGCCGGCGAGCAGGCCCGCGGGACCACCGGGCGGTGCAGCGGCGGTGTTAGGCAGTGCCTCCGCGGCGCCATTGCTTCCGGCTCCCGTGCTGACGCCTAGAACGTCCATTTCGGGGCACACGCTGACGCTTCCGGTCTCGCCGAACGCCGAGCCATTGCAGTTGCCGTACGCGTCCTGAACAGCACCGGCGGGAACCGCGCTGGCGGTGATCGTCCCGCCGCTGAACGGCCGGCCCGAGATGGTTCCGCCGGCGACCGACACCGGACGCGCGGTGACGTCGACATTCTCGACAGCCGCCGGGTAGCCGACGTGGAGCTGGGCGTTGGTCCCCGCGAGGACCAGGCGCGTGGACGGGACGACGGTGAACGGCGCCGACGTCAGCGAGTAGTGGTTTGCCGTCACGACCATCTCGTATTCGCCGGTGGGAATGTCCAGCGGGACCTCCCAGTCCGCGGTGTACTTGCCGGAATCGTCGACCCGCCACACGATCTGGAGTCCGAGGTCGTCGGCAACCGGCGTCCACGATCCATGCTCGAGACGCTGCACCGTGACGAAGGCGCGGCCGACCGGCATGTCGGCCCCCAGGGCAGCTCCCTGCCAGGAGAGCACTGACCGTGCCAGCCGCTCGGTGGTCGCCGGCTGGCTGGTGATCGTCGCCGAGGTGGCGCCGGTCGGAAAGGCGGTGGCGCCCGAACCGGTGGTGACGCCGTTGCGGGCGTCGTCATCCGCGGGCGCCGCCGAAGCCCGGCCTCCGGCGAGGTCGCCGGCCAGGCCCACCAGCCCGTCGAGGACGGCGTACGACTGGTACTCGCCCCAGATCGTCGAGCCGCCCTCGTAGTGCTGCGCCTCGTACTCCTCGGGAGTGGTGAAGTACTGCATGTACTCGTTGGTCAGCCCATCGATGACGATGCGGTGGATGGGCAGCGCTGATGCCGCCTGGAGCACCGCGGCGCGGACGCGCTTCGCCATCGCCACCGTCATCTCCCCGGGGATGGTGGCTACCAGCCGGTCGCCGAGGCGCAGCACTGTGATCGGCAACACGTGGGGGAATGCCGTGCTCATCGAAGGCAGCGCGGTGCGTACCTCGACCTTGTCGCCCTGCCCGTCGACGGGGTTGTCCACCGGCGCCTTGACGCCCTCGAAGTTGGTGCCGTTGACCTGGCCGGTGATGTCGTAGAGCGGCCCGCGGCCTTCCTCACTGCCGGTGAACAGAGACAGCCCGGTGACCGGGTCGGTGCCGACTGTGTGTCCGGCGCTGGTACTGACGCCGCTCAGCGAGATCCTGGTCCAGCGCATGTCCAGGGGGAGGTCGGTGCTCAACGTCTTCCCCGCCTCGGTCCAGGCGTCGAGCAGCACGTGGGCCTCGACGTCACCGACGCGCTCGGCGTCGGCGGGGCCCGAGTGGCGGATCCCGCTGGTCTGGTCGCCCTCGTCGGCGTTGGCGAATGCGGAGACCACCTCCTGGGCCGACGGCACCGCCCCGGCGGCACGGATCGCCGATTCAACCGCGCGGTCCGCGCTGGCCTGGTGGTCGCCGTTGTAGACGGTGTACGTCGCCTTGTCGACGGTGCCGTGGTTGGCGAAGCTCGACCACACCCCGATGGGGACGTCGCGGCCGCCGACGAGCTTGTCCACGCGGAGAACGTCGACCGCGGGGTCGATGGTGTCGAGGTAGCCGCCCGGGTCCTGGTCGACATTCCCGGTCCCGTATCCCTCGTGGATGCCGAAGTTGGCGAGGTGCGCCTCCAGGCTGCGGTTCATGGTCAGGCCGACAAGGTCACGGTGGGCCCAGGCCGCCGCTCCGGGGGCGAGATCCGCGTCTGCGGCGCGGATGGCGGCGGCGAGCTGCCGCACCTCGAAGGAGTACAGCTGGTCGTCGCGCGCGCCGGAGACGTTCTGCGCCGTCAGCGTGCCCAGCGTCGGGAAGACGGTGTTGTAGGCGCTGAAGTTCCAGTATCCCGAGGGCCCCGCGTGGGTATGGGTCGCCGAAACCAGCACGGTGCGCTCATTCAGCGCCGGGTCGCCGACCAGCGTGAGCGCGTCCTGAAGGACGCCCCCGGCTACGCCGTTGAGGTCCTCGACGACGAACGCGACCTTGTGACCGCCCTCGGCAAGGACGATTGCCCGGGCGTACAGCCGGGTGTGCACACCCATGCCCTTGGAGTCGCTGCGCTCCCAGCCCATCAGGTAATAGCCGGTCGGCGGCGTGATGTCGGCGCGGCCGACGCCGACCTCCAGCAGGCCGGGGGCCGGCGGGTGGGCGGGCAATCGACCCGCCGATGCCCCCGGGTCGCGGTAGCCGTCGCCGCCGGCGGGGTCCGCGGGAAACCCGCCGAACGAGGCGGCTGTCGCGGACCGGGGCAACGCTCCCCCAGCCACCAGCACGGCCGCGGCCACGCAAAGGAGCACGAAGACCCGCCGATTCAATCGACCTTCCCGCATGAAGCTTCATTCCCCTGCGGCACCGCCACGCGGGTCCCCTCGCCCGCGGGTGGCGGCAATCACCGCACCATGGATCCGGGGACTTTACCACGTCGCCCTTCGGACTCGACCCATAATCACCGCTGATGACCAACACCTCGTCGCCGCGACCATGACCGTCCGCATTGACCTGCTGCCGGACGGCTCCGGGCCATACCGCCTTGCGGTTACAGCCCGACCCGAAGGCCTGGCCTCGCCTAGCGATATCGACGCGTCCTCCGGTGACCTGGCCGTGGGTGCCGATGAAGGCAGGCGCTCGCTGGTTTTTGAGCCCTGGGTCCCCAGCCCCACTGGTGTCGACGCGGTGGCCGCCGCCCGCCCGCCGATCGCCCTTGTGCTGCTGTACCAGGCCAAAGACGAGGAGGCGATGGCGGCGTTTGATGAGCGAATCACCGAGGAGTACTCCGCCTTCTACGCAGACCGGGGTGTCAGTTATGGCGGCCTCTGCCGGGTTGCGGGTCCGCACGGCAGCTCACTGGGGGAACTCTTGGGTTTCGAGGTGCCGGACATGGCCGTCGCCTTACGGGCGGCTAACGACGGACTCAGCGACCGGATTGTGGCCATCGAGGACGAATGCCGCCTCTACCAGGATCTCGATCGCCCGCGGTATACGATCTGGATGGACTCGACGGTGGCGCAGCCCTGACGCCCGACAACGTGCTCGACCTCGCCGACCGGGTATGGAACGGCGAAGTGGACATCGACGACGTGCACCCGGTGACCGCGATGCAGGGAGGGCTCGTCGAAGTGGCTCCGGGTGTCGCCTTCATCCCGACCTTCGGGAACGTCTCCGTGGCGAGCACCTCGGCGGGCCTGGTTCTGTTCGACTGCGGCCACTCTCTGGTGGCGGCCCAGGCGAGAGAGCAGCTTCGCGGGTGGAGCCAGGCCAGAGTCGACACCATCGTCTTCACCCACGGCCACGCGGACCACGTTCTCGGCGCCGGCGAGTACGAAACCGAGGCGGCGGCCTCGGGCTGGCAGCCTCCCACCGTGGTGGCCCACGAGGCCGTGGTGCGCCGCTTCGACCGCTACCGGGCGACCGCTGGCTACAACACCGTAATCAACGCCCGCCAGTTCCAGGCCCCCGGCATCAGCTGGCCGGTCGACTACCGCTACCCCGACGTGACCTACAGCAGCGAGCTGCGGCTCGACCTTGGCGGCGAGGTCTTCGAGCTGCACCATGCAATGGGGGAGACCGACGACCACACCTGGACCTGGATGCCCTCTCGGCGGGTGCTTTTCTCCGGCGACCTGGTGATCTGGGCCTGCCCCAACGCCGGTAACCCCCAGAAGGTGCAGCGATACCCCGCGGAGTGGGCCCGCGCGCTGCGAGAGATGGCGGAGCTCGATGCCGAGGTCCTCCTCCCCGGCCACGGCTTCCCGGTGATGGGGCGCGACCGGGTCGCCCAGGTCCTGGGAGACACGGCTGCGCTGCTCGAAAGCCTGGTGGAGCAGACCCTGGCCCTGATGAACGCCGGGGCCGCGCTCGACGAGGTCGTGGCCGGCGTTCGGGTGCCGGAGGAGCTGATCCAGAAACCCTACCTGCGGCCCGTGTATGACGAACCGGAGTACATCGTGCGAAACCTCTGGCGGTTCTACGGCGGCTGGTTCGACGGCCATCCAGCCCATCTCAAGCCGGCCTCGGAGGCCGACCTCGCCGGCGAAGTGGTCAACCTGGCGGGCGGACTGGAGCCGCTGGCGAAACGCGTGCGAGAGCTGATGGCCGCCGGCTGTCTCGACCTTGCCGGGCACCTGGCCGAGTGGCTGGCGACCGCCCATCCAGCCGGCGGCGAGGCTCTGCGGCTCCACGCCGAGGTTCTGCGAGCCCGAGCCGATGCCGCGGAGTCGACGATTTCGCGTGGCATCTTCGCGTCGGCGGCGGCCGAGGCTGAGGCAGCGGTGGATCGTCTGACAGACTGAAAACACCGGCCGTCGTGGTAAAGTCGGCCGATCCAGGTATGCGGTGACCGCCGCCAAGACGGGCGAGGGGACCCGATGGGCGGTCTCGGGGGAAGGGTATTGATGCGGGAAAGCAAGTTGACGCTGTTGGCCGTTGCACTCGGCAGCCTTGCCGTGGTTGCGACGATGGTGCCGGCAGCCGGCGCTGGGGCCCCCTCGGCGAACACGTACAAGGCGTACGCGGTCGGCATCGAAGGCGGCGAGCCCTCGATCGGGTACGACTACGTTCGCAAAGTCGCGATGTATGGCGAGGTCAACGTCCGGCGCCTGCAGTGGGACGACACCAAGCCAGGCTCACCGATGACCTCCACGACCGTCGATCCGATCGCCACCACCAGCCTCGACCCGATCACGATCGTGGACCCGTACACCAGCCGCACCTTCACCTCCCAGCTGCTGGCTGCCTGCAGCAACACCTACTTCAGCGACGACGCGGGTGCGAACTGGACGCCTTCGCAGGGATGTGGCATCGGCACGGTCCTCGACCACCAGACCCTGGGAGCAGGCCCCTTCCACGCCCCCCTCCCGACGCCCCCCGCGCCCCTCTATCCGGACGCTGTCTATTACTGCGCCCAGAACGGCTTCAACGGCTCCTGCGCCGTCAGCCTCGACGGTGGGATCACGTTCGGCCCGCTGTCATACGCCGCCAACACCCCGCTCAACGACCCCAACGACCCCAACCCCACGTTCGCGGCGGAGGGCGGCGCCTGCTCTGCCCTCCACGGTCATTTGCGAGTCGGTCCCGACGGCACCGCCTACCTCCCGCTCAAGGGGTGTGGTGGGACCTTCACCACCAACAACGGGACCAACACGGAGTACTTCGGCGGTCAGCCGGCGCTGTCGATCAGCGCCGACAACGGGACCACCTGGACGATTCACAAGGTGCCCGCGACGCAGGTTCCCACCGGCACCGGCGGCTCGAACCTGGTCGAGAACCCGGACGAGAGCGATCCCTCGATCGGGATCAGCAGGCAGAACGGCGTCCTCTATTTCGGCTGGGAGAACGGCCACAACCCCAGCGACCTCAAGAACGGAGACCAGACCCAGGCGATGGTCGCCGTCTCCCGTGACAACGGCACCACCTGGTCGCCGCCGACCGACGTGAGCTCGCGGATGGGGGTGCACAACGTCCAGTTCCCCGAGGTGATCGCCGGCGATGACAACCGCGCCGCATTTGCCTTCCTGGGCACCAAGACCATTGGCGATGACCAGACCAACGCCTTCACCAAGATGGTTCCGAAGCCCTACTGGCACCTGTACATCGCCACCACCTACGACGGCGGCGCCAACTGGACCACCGTTGACGCGACCCCGGACAAGCCGGTGCAGCGAGGCTGCATCGACCTGCAGGGCACAACCATCCCGCCCTCGGCCCGGGTGGATCCCTGCAACACCAGCCAGCGCAACCTTCTCGACTTCAACGACATCACCGTCGATGGCGAGGGGCGGGTTCTGGTTGCCTACACCGACGGCTGCGTCGAGAAGTGCGTTTCCGATCCGACCAACGACCACCCCAGCGCCATCGACATGGTGATGCGGCAGACGGGCGGCCAAGGCCTGTTCGCTTCGGCGGTTGCCGCCGCCAGCGCTCCCAGCCCGGGACCAAGCCCGATCGGCGCAGTCCAGGCGGCAATGCCTCTCACCAGCACTGGCGCCCCCCTGGTGGGCTGGATCGTACGGAGCATCCTGCCGCTGGTGGTCCTGGTCCTGGTGGTCGTCCTCGGGCTTCTGCTCCGGCGGGGTCGTACGTCCAGGTCCTGATCAGCCGCGACCGTACGTGGTTCGCACCTAGACGAGGCCAAGACCCTCGTCGAGCCGGGAAATCGCTAACGCGACGTCCAGGCGTCGGGGTGGCGGGCCAGGCGCTGAACCGACCGGGGCAGCTTGTTCGCCACCAGGTCGGCGACGGTGACGTTCTCGAGAACCTCGCGCAGGCTCGCCCGTAGCGCGATCCAAACGTCGCGCAAGGACTCGCTGGCGCCGTGGTACTCGACGTCCTCCGGGCGTCGTTCGTGCACCGTCGCCAGTGGTCCCTCGACGGCACGGATGACGTCGGCGAGCGACACCTGGCGGGCGGGGCGGGCGAGCCGGAAGCCACCGTGGATGCCGCGGAAGCTCTGCACTATCCCGGCTCGCTGCAGCTCGCTGAGGATGTTGAGGAGGAACTTGAGCGGTATGCCCTGAGCCTGGGCAATCCGGTCAGCGTTGATGGGCGCCTCGGTGTCCAGGGAAGCCAGCTCCGCTGCCGCGCGGATGGCGTAGTCAACCTTGACGGAGATTCGCACGCGGCAATTGTGCTCCCAGGCCGCGAGGGGGCGTTCGCCGGCGCCCTGTTTCTTACTCTGTGATCCAGCTCCGGACGCCGCCCGACAGCCCCGCAGGCGTTGTCTCGGCTTTGATCAGGTACTCGAGAGCTCCCAACCTCATGCCCCGTTCGACCAGCTCTTTCTCGCCGTGGTTGGAGAGGATGATCACCGGAAGGTGCTTGAGCTCCTCGTCGGCTCGCATCCTTTCCAAGACCTGGAATCCATCCATTCTGGGCAGCCGGACATCGAGAAAGACGAGGTCGGGATGGATCTCCTTGGCCATTCGCAAACCGTCTTCGCCGTCCGTGGCCCGGGTGACGGTGTAGCCGTCGAGCTCGAGCTTGAGCCGGTACATCTCGGCGAGGTCCGCGTCGTCCTCGACGAAGAGGACTCTGACCTCCTCCTCAGCGGGTATCTGCATTTCGATCTCTCCTCGATTTAGGTATACCGCAGCGATCAAGATCAAATAACCGGCAGATGGGTATTCCCCCCTTGAGCCAAACCCCATAATATGATAGCGTGCCTATCAGGTCTTAGAGGATAGCCAAGGTGCCGTTTGGCCCGACAGCAGGAGGTGGCGATGCCCCGTCGACGACCCCCGGTAGAGATATTCACGATGCAGGTCCCGGCAGAGCTGGAACGTAGGAAGATGCGCTGCCCAATATGTGGTGAGCTCAATCTACCCGGTGGTTGGGTTGCGGCCAAGCTGGTGTCGCGCTGCGGCAATTGCGGTATTCGTTTCGCTCAGCCCGCCTTCACTCGACAGCTGGCCAGGCGCGCCTGACGGTCAGGTCAGCTCACAAGGAAGCGCCCGCGGGGCCCGCCCGGCGACGCCGGGCACGGGCAGCTGTAGGAGTTTTAGCGGTCCGCGGACCGCGCGGAGGCAGGTCCTGGCGCGAGAGCGAGACCGCTCCCGCCACGATCACCGCCAGCCACCCCAGCGTCACCAGAGCCAGCGCGCCGTAAGCCAGGATGGCCGGCCAGGCGGCGCCGTCGTGGGCTTCCCGCATCAGCAGCTTGGAGGCGGGCACGAATCGCGAGGTGCGCTCGGCCGCCAGCGGGATGGGTGCCTGGTGATACTCGAGGTCGGCGGGCATCGAAACCGGTAGCGCCATCACCAGGTCGGCCTTGGAGAAGTAGACGATGGTCTTCCAGGCCCCGCCGGTGATCACCGTCGACTCACCACGCCAGTGTCCGGCTAAAGTCTCCACCAGCCTGACGTTGTGCAGGCCGCCTCCCTGCCAGGAGTTGACCTCGAAGACGTCGGCGCCACGAACGGTGTCCGCGGGGGTCACGTCGAGCTCGACGGTGACCGGCCTCAGGGACGAGGGCTGTCCGAAGCGGTCGACGGTGGCGACCGCCGGTCCGGCCGGCGTCGTGCGCAGGGTCGCCGAAACCGGCGCCGTGTTCCTCGGGAACGGCACCGCCAGCGCCACCAGCGCCGCGGCGGCGGCCGCGATCAGGGCGGCGACCGGCAGCTTGGCGCCGCGGCGGGAGAGCGCCATGCCGAGCGCGACTCCGAGGATGGCCGCCGCCACCGCCCCGAGCGCCGCCGCCCAGATCCCGTTGAGCATCGCCGGCTGCCAGGGCATCCGGCCCCAAAGGTACGAGTAGCCCCACTCGCTGGCGACTCCCAGGGTGGCCGCCAGGGCGCCGGACGCGAGCGCGGTGGTGAATGCCGAACGATTCCGAGCCAGGTAGAACCCGGCCTCCACGCAGAGCGCGATGCCCAGGTAGGTCGGGAACCTCGGGACGACGTGGCCCAGGCCCGGGCCGACCAGCAGGGCGAAGCCACCGCGGACCGCGATGAACCCCAGCGCGGCCTTGACCGCGGCCCAGCGGCCCAGGACGGTCCGGGCGGTGACCAGGCCCAGCGTCGCCGCCATCGCGATCAGCACCGGCTGGTAGAGCGCCTGCCACTGCGGCACGCCGTCGTCGAACTCGAGCTGGAAGGTGCTCAGCCCGACCAGCATGATCACCGGGGCGGCGCTCCAGAGGAAGCGCCTCACCCACGGGCGCCCGACCTCTCGTCCGGCCTCGGCCAGCAGCAGCCAGGCCGCGATCGGTGAGAAGGACGCGCCCCCGATCATCAGCAGGTGGGTGGGCCCCCACATGGTCACGTCTACGCCGTAGTTCGCGTGCCAGATGTCATCGAGCGGGAAGCCGAAGGTGGCTCCGACCCCCAGCGCCAGCAGTGCCGCCGCCCCTCGCGGGATTCGCAGCGCCCCGACGCGCCAGGCCGTCCCGGCGCCGCGCAGCGTGGCCATGATGATGCTCAGGATGCCCGCCGCGGCGATTGCGCCCAGGCCCAGCAGGATCATGACGTGCGCCGGGGTGAGCAGGACGTTGTCGCGTCCCAGGTCGATGTGCCAGGCGACGTCCCACATGAACCCGATGCCGGCGACGATCAGCGACCAGTGGAGCAGGCCGACACCGCTCGCAGCCCACGCCGGCAGGCCGGTGACGCGCTCCAACGAGTTGGCGGCCCGGTCGAAGAGGCTCAGCGGGAACCGGTGGCCGGCGGACTCGCCGAACATCACCAGCGCCAGGATGATGAGGCCCAACGCCGCCAGCGGGGTGGCGACGAGGAGCCACTCGGCCGAGGTTGAGTGACCGATCGAGGCGGCAGCGATGGCGGCGATGGCGGCGATCATGACCGGGCCTCAGCGCGGTCGCGTCGAGCGCCGGCGGCCGTGGTTCGAGTCAGGGGTGCGATCATCTCTATCCCTCCCGGGTCGAATGAATCCGACATGATTTGATGATACATCAAACCATGACAGATTATTCCCGCGCCTGTCAATCCCGAACTGATGTGCCCGTGAGGCTCCCTGGCGGGCGCCGGTTAGGTCAGGAGGAGCTTCTTGAGACGCCGCGAAGTGACCAGCAACCCGGCGAGGCCAAGGACTGCCAGGTAGGCGACGTCGACCAGCAGCCGCGGCCCCAGGCTCCCGGTGGTCAGCCCGCGGATCAGGTCGACGCCGCGGTAGAGCGGTGTCGCTCCGACAACCAGCTGAATCGCGTGCGGGTAGGCGGTGATGGGGAAGAAGGTGGCCGAGAACAGAAACAGCGGCACCAGCGCCAGCTGCACCAGGTCGAAGTCGGCCCATTTCTTGATGAAGGTCGTGATCGCGGTCCCCACGGCGGCGAAGGCAAAGCCGATCAGAACCGCGGCCGGCAGCGCCAGGATGGCGGTGGGCGAGGCCACCAGCCCCAGCGCCACCATCACCACGATGAAGCCGGTCGAGTAGATGCTGCCCCGCATGACGGCCCAGGTCACTTCGCCCAGCGCGACGTCGCCGGTGCCGACGGGGGTCGCCAGGATGGCGTCGTACGTCCGCCGGTACTTGATCTTCTCGAAGAGATTGAAGGTGCTGTCGTAGATGGCGCCGTTCATGGCCGCGGTTGCCATCAGGGCCGGCGCCACGAAGACCGCGTAGCTGACCGGGTGGCCGCTCTGGTCCTGGACGTGGCCGACCAGCGAGCCAACGCCGAAACCGATGCCGAAGAGGTAGAGAAGCGGCTCGAAGAAGCCCGAGAAGATGATGATCCAGGTGCGCCGGTAGACCATCAGGTTCCGCTCGACCAGGCGTCGCGCCCGCGTCGGCACGACCCGGTGGATCGCTGTGGGTGGCCCGGAGGTGGCTCTCACGGCGCCAGCCTGCGGCGAAGCAGGAAATACGCCGCCACCGCCCCAGCTAAGAGGTAGAAAAGCAGCACGGCGGTGTGCACCGCCACCGCACCGGCGGTGATACCGCCGAGGGTGAAACCGCGACCCAGCGCCACCCCGTGGGCCAGCGGAGTCAGCCAGGCGACGGCCTGAAGCGGCAGCGGCAGCCGGTCGAGGGGGAAGAAGGTGCCCCCGAACAGGAACAGCGGCGTGATCACGAAGCGGGTCAGGGCCGCGAACCCAGTGTCCCGCCTGAGGCTTGCGCTGAACGCGATGATCGGCGCCGCGAAGGCCAGCCCGGTGAGAATCCCGGCGCCGATCGCCAGCGGCGCCAGTCGCGAGCGGGTCGCCCCCACCGCCTCCATCACCGCGAGGAAAATGAAGCAAACCAATCCCAGCCGCGCCACCATCCACGCCAGCTCGCCGAGGAGCAGGTCGGCAACGGCCAGCGGCGTCGCCAGGATGGCGTCGTAGGTCTTCCACCAGGTGATCTTGGCCATGATCGGATACGTGGTCTCCACAGCCGCCGTCTGCATCGCGGTGGCCACCAGCAGCCCGGGCGCGATGAAGTCGCGATAGGGTACGCCCGCCACCCCGCCGCTGTGCCTGTTGATCAGGCCGCCGAGGCCGATACCCATCGCGGTCAGGAAGAAGATCGGCGAGATGAACGACACCAGGACGGAGCCCCGCCACACCCGCCGATAGGCGAGGGCGTTGTGCTCGAACACCCTCAGCGCGCCCACCGCAGCGACCTCAGTCGACCAGCCGCCGGCCGGTGAGGCGGAGGAAGACGTCTTCGAGGGTGCTCCGGCGCACCAGCGCGCTGTCAGGAGTGAGCCCGCGCCGGTGTACCGCGGCAGAGCACTCGTCGCCGTCGGAGGTGTACAGAAGGACGCGGTCGGGGAGCACCTCGACCCTCTCGGCGAGACCGTCGAAGCGTCCGTCCGCGCCGCTGTCGGCGAACCCGGGAGGAAAGCGCAGCTCGAGGACGTCTCGCGTGGAGTAGCGGGCGATCAGCTCTCGCGGGGAGCCCTCGGCGACGATCTGGGCGTTGTCCATCACCACCAGCCGGTCGCAGAGCTGCTCGGCCTCGTCCATGTAGTGGGTGGTGAGCACCAGCGTCACGCCGCGCTGCTTGAGACGGTAGAGCCGGTCCCAAAGCAGGTGCCGGGCCTGCGGGTCCAGCCCGGTGGTGGGTTCGTCCAGCAGCAGCAGGTCGGGCTCGTTGATCAAGGCGCGGGCGATAGTGAGGCGCCGCTTCATCCCCCCGGAGAGAGGCTCAACCTGGTCGCCGGCCCGGTCGCCGAGCTGGACGAACTCGAGCAGCTCGTCGGCCCGGCTGCCGGCTTCGGCCCATGAGAGGTCGAAGTAGCGCCCGTAGATGACCAGGTTCTCCCTAACGGTCAGCTCCATGTCGAGGGTGTCCATCTGTGGCACCACGCCCATGCGGCCGCGGATCCGAGCCCCATCGGTGGCGGGGGTGAGGCCGAAGATCGTCAAGGCTCCCGCCGAGACCGGCGAGACGCAGCCGATCATCCTCATCGTCGAGGTCTTGCCGGCGCCATTGGGGCCGAGAAAGCCGAAGGCCTCCCCGGCGCGCACGTCGAAGTCGATCGCGTCGACGGCGATCAGCTCCTTGAAGCGCTTGGTCAGTCCGCGCGCCCGGATCAGGACCGAATCGGGATCAGTGGCTGGTGGCATGGCGAGCAGTCGAGGATATCTCTCTGCTCAGCTCTTGTCCGGCTGGCTTCGCGGCGCCAAACCGGCGTTCGCGGTCAGGCGTCCAGCGCTGACAGGACCTCCTCGGCGTGGCCGGCCGGGTGGACCTTCTCCCAGACCCGGGCGACCCGGCCGTCAGGGCCGATCAGGAAGGTGTTCCTGAAGATGCCCTGGTATTCGCGGCCCATGAACTTCTTCGTCCCCCAGCTCCCGTACGCCTCGCTCACGGAGTGGTCGGTGTCCGCCAGCAGCGGGAAGTTGAGCCCGTACTTCTGAGTGAACTTGACGTGGGACTTGGCGCTGTCGGCGCTGACGCCGTATACCAGTGCTCCCCGCTTCTCGAACTCGGGTGTCATATCCCTGAAGCTGCACGCTTCCACGGTGCAGCCGGGAGTGTCGTCCTTGGGATAGAAGTAAAGGATCACCGGCTTACCGCGAAGGTCGCCGAGGTGGACGGTCTGGCCGTCGCCGGTTTCCAGGGTGAAGTCGGGAGCCTCGTCGCCAGCTTGAAGCATCAATCCTCCTTGAGTTTTGGGTTCCGTCCCAAACCTAACCGCCCGTCAGGTCCCGATATGCCCGCGGCCACCGCAGACACGCCGGTTTTACCGGTTCGGCACCGGATCGCCGTGAATTCGGTCCCTCAACGGTTACATTTGCGTGGATGCTAAGCCGTGGATGAAGACGTCAGGGTCTACCTGATCGACCGGGCCGGACCGGCGGCCAACGCCTTCGCAGCCAAGCTCGAGTCCCGCGAGGGGGTCGAGCTCGTCAGCGGCGCGGCCGAGGTCGAAGAGGCTCTCCAGGACATCAGCGACAGCCATCCGGACGTGATCCTGGTGGGCACCGACGTTGGTGGGGCGGGCGTCGTCGACGCCATCGAAAGGGTGCTCACGGTGGCCGGCGATGGAGCCGTGGTGGCGCTCAGCACCCGCGATGACAAGGCCCTCGTCGATGCCGCCATCAGGGCCGGGGCGTCGGGTTCGCTGGACCGCACCGCCAGCGTGGGGGAGACGATCACCGCGCTCCATGTCTACCGGGGCCGGCAGCGTGGCGAATACGTCGACATGAAGCTGGCAGAGCCGCCCGGCCAGGTCGCCGGACTGCGGGTTTCTGGCGCCCTGCCCCGCTTCCCGACCGCGACCGCGGACCCGCAGGAGGTCTACAGCTCGCCGTCCACCGCCGCCTCTGGCGCTTCCCAACCCACCACTCCGTCGGACCTCGAAGCTGACCAGGCCGGCGCAGAGCCTGGCGACGATCTCACGGAGATGCGCGACATGCTCCGCCGCGAAGCGGCTCACGCCGCCAAGAAGGCCCCCAAGAAGAAAGGTTGGCGGCTGTTTGGGCGACGCCAGAAGAGCTCGCCGTTCGGGCCAACCGTGGGCGATGCCGGATCGGGCGACGCGGGGGCGGGCGAGGCGGGCTCCGACGATTCGGAAGCGGGCGACGCCGGTGGGGGCGATCGGGTTGAGTGAGGCGCAGCTGACCGACACCGCGGCCGCCGCTGCGGAAGCCTGGTTCCCGGCGCGGCCGCGAACGGTGGAGGACACCGGGCTCAGCCCCAGCCTCCTGAGAGATCTCGTCCTCAAGACCATCTACTCGGCGTCCCCTGTGGCCGGCTTCGACGTCGCCCGCCGGCTCCGCCTCGACTTCGTCATCTTCGAGTCGATCATCAAGGAGTTCACCGATCTCGCGCTGGTCCAGACGGAAGGTGAGGCGCGACACCGTCCGCAGCGGCTGGAGCGCGTCGAGGAAGGCCTCAACTACGCCATCACCGAGAAGGGGCGGGAGCGCGCCCTGCAGGCGATGGACCGATGCGCCTACGTAGGTGTCTCGCCGGTCCCGGTGGGGCAGTACAACCTGGCGGCGATCCGGCAGGGACTGCCGGAGAACTTCGCCACCGAGGACCGCATGTTCGAGGTGCTGGCGCACCTGGTGCTGCCCGAGCAGGTCCTCAAGCTGCTCGGCCCGGCGTTGAACTCGCGCAAGTCGATCTTCCTCTACGGGCACTCGGGGAACGGCAAGAGCACGATCGCCCGGGCCACCCGTCACCTCCTCGGCGAAGGCCTGTTCGTGCCCTGGGCGGTGGCCGTCGACGACCAGATAATCCGCCTCCTCGACCCCGGCTTCCACGAGCCCAGCCGCCTGCCCGCGAACCCGCGGGCGGACGGACGCTGGAGCTCATGCTCGCGACCCTTCATCCAGGTCGGCGGCGAGCTCGACATGAGCATGCTCGACCTGATCTGGCACCCGGAGGCCAAGTTCTACGACGCGCCCCTGCAGATGAAGGCCAATGGCGGGATCTTCCTGGTCGACGATTTCGGGCGCCAGGTGGTGGAGCCGAGGGCGCTGCTCAATCGCTTCATCGTGCCCCTGGAGGAGAGCGTCGACTACCTCAACCTGTCAGCCTCGGGCCGCAAGATCGAGATCCCCTTCAACATGCTGCTGATGCTCTCCACCAACCTCCAGCCCAGCCAGCTGATGGACGAGGCTTTCATCCGCCGGATCCGGCACAAGATCAAGATCCCCGACCCCACCGAGGAGCATTTCCGCGAGATCTTCAAGCGCGAGGCGGACCAGCAGTCGATCGCCTACCACCCGTCGGCGCTGGACTACATCATCCAGAACTACTACAGCGCCGCCGAGCGACCCATGCGCGGCGTCCATCCCCGCGACATCCTCACCCACGTCCGCGAGATCGCCGGCTACCAGGGGATCCAGCCGGTGGTCCTGGACAAGGACATCGTCGACGCCGCCTGTGAGGCTCAGTTCGTGGGCGACCTGGAGGAGTAACCGGCGCGGGTAAGCTCAAGGGCGACCACCCGATTCTGGAGAATGCCCTTGATCGACCCGGAGGAGACCTCAGCCTGGGAGCGCACCGCTCCCCGCCCCATCGCCGCCGAAGACTGGACCCGCTATGAGGGCTACATGTCCGAGATCTTCCAGGCCATGGGCATGAACCTCCAGACCCCGGGCACGGAAAGGACCCCGGAGCGCTACCTCAAGGCGCTCTTCGACTCCACCGCCGGCTACGAGGGCGACGCCAAGCTGTTGACCGCCTTCCCGACCGAGTGCGACGGCGGGCCGGACTGCCGCATCAGCCAGGTCATCGAGGGCCCGATCTCGTTCTTCGCCCTCTGCGAGCACCACGCGCTGCCCTTCTTCGGCACCGCCCACGTGGGCTACATCGCCCACGAGCAGATCATCGGGATCTCGAAGCTGACGCGCCTGGTGCGCCTTTTCGCCCGGCGCTTCACGGTCCAGGAGCGGATCGGCGTCGAGATCGCCGACCGGCTGGTCGAGCTGATGGAGCCGCACGGGGTGGCCGTTCACCTCGACGCCGTTCACCTCTGCACCCAGATGCGGGGGGTTCGCGAAGAGTCCTCCCACACCGTGACCTCGTTCTGGCGGGGTGCCTACGAGGACGACCCCGAGCTGCGGCGGGAGTTCCTGATCTCGGCCGGGAACGACGACCGGCGCTAGGCCGATCGCCTCAAGCCCGGTCCTGCAACCCCTGGAGGTTCTCCTCGAATCCGGCCGCGGACCGGCGCTGCCGCTCCCGCCGCGCCTGCGCAGGCTCTACGGCGGCGATCTTCGGCTGGCGTCGCCGCTGCTCTACGCCAACTTCGTCTCCTCGATAGACGGCGTCGTGGCGGTGGAGGACGCGCCATCGTCGGGGGCCTTGATCAGTGGCAAGAGCCAGGCTGATCGATTCCTGATGGGCCTGCTGCGAGCCGCCGCCGACGCGGTGCTGATCGGCGCCGGGACCCTGCGCGCCACGCCCGGCCATCTCTGGACCGCGCAGCATGTCTATCCGTCGCTGACCCGCGACTGGCAGCAGCTGCGGCAGGCGATGGGCAAGGCGGCCGATCCCCGCCTGGTGGTGCTGACAGCAAGTGGCGAGCTGGACGGCTCCCACCCGGCGCTCCAGCGTGGCGCGCTGGTCCTGACCACGGCGGCGGGTGCCCGCCGGGCTCGCGCCGGGGCGCCGGGAGGCTGCGAGGTCAGGGTCGTGGGGCGCGGGCGCCAGGTGAGCATCACCCGAGCCCTCGATCTGCTGCGATCGCTCGGCTACGCCGCCGTTCTCAGCGAGGCGGGTGGGGTGGTGATGGGCCAGCTGGTCCGCGAGCGATGCGTCGACGAACTCTTCCTCACGGTGTCACCGGTGCTCGCGGGCCGGGTCCGCGGCGACGGCAACAAGGGCCTGGTCGAGGGGTTCCACCTGCTCCCCGGGGCGGCGCATCAGATGCGCCTGGCGGGGGCGCGGCGCCACCAGAGCCACCTCTTCCTGCGCTACAGCTGGGGCTGACCGGGCGCGACGAGCCGGCTTTCAGCTCTCGGCGGCGCTCTTCAGGCCCTCCAGCAGACCGGGGAAGTCACTGGCGATGCGATTGCCCGCCACGGCGCGAAAGAAGAACGCCAGCGGACCCATCATGGTCACTTCCTGGCTGATCTCGGAGCCGCCATCGCTGGGGCTGATCCGACAGTGGAATGTGAAATGGGTCATGGGCACCGGGTCGGTCTCGACAGTGAAGTAGCTTCCGGGCTGGACCTGCCCCAGGACGACGGCGTGACCACCACCGGACTTGGTCGTCATGGTGCCGGAGGTACCGGCGGCGAAGGGGCCGTTGAGCTCCATTGAAACCACGTCGGGATTCCAGCTCGACCACGTCGAGACGTCGGACCAGATGCTCCAGACCTTCTCGGGCGGGGCGGTCGTCTTCAGGGATCGGGCGAAACTGCTCAAAGGTCTCCTCCGGGGTGGAATGGCGTGCCTGGCGTCGGCAGTCGGTAACCCACAGGTTACGACGATTGCCGTCGTCGCGTGCGTCCCGACCTTAGACTCGTCACCATGCCGGCGCCCACGCACCGGCCCCAGGAGGCATTGATGCAGTTCAAGCGGGTAAAGATCCACGGCCACGAAATCGGCTACTACGCAGCCGGCAGCGGGCCTGCGCTGGTCCTGCTCCATGGCGTCGCCAGCAGCTCCCGGACCTGGCGACAGGTCCTGCCGCGCCTCTCCGAGCGGTTCACGGTGGTAGCCCCGGACCTGCTCGGCCACGGCGCCTCGGCCAAGCTTCGAGGCGACTATTCGCTGGGAGCGCACGCCAGCGGAATCCGCGACCTGATGGTGGCGCTGGGGATCGACCGGGCCACCATGGTTGGCCACTCGCTGGGCGGCGGCATCGCCATGCAGTTCGCCTACCAGTTCCCCGACCGGGCTGAGCGCCTGGTCCTGGTCGGCAGTGGGGGACTGGGAGCGGAGGTCTCGATCCTGCTTCGCGCCCTCACCCTTCCCGGCGCCGAGTACATCCTCCCGCTTGGCTGCCGTCCGGAGTTCAGCCGGGTGATCGCCCGGGGCACCGGCTGGCTGGGCAAGATCGGGGTGCGGCCGTCGGCCCTGGCGGAGGAGATATGGAACGGCTATGTAGCCCTGGGTAGCAATGACAGCCGCCAGGCGTTCCTCCACACGCTCCGGTCAGTGGTCGACATCACCGGCCAGCGGGTAGACGCCAGCGACCGTCTCTACCTGGCCAGGCAGGTGCCGACGCTGATCGTCTGGGGTGAGCGGGATCCCCTGATTCCGGCATCGCACGGCCGTCGGGCCCACAAGGCGATACCCGGCAGCGTGCTCAAGATCTACAAGGGCGTCGGCCACTTCCCTCACTTCGACGAGCCGATACGGTTCGTGGACGACCTGCTGGAGTTCATCGATTCGACCGAGCCCGCGGTAGCCGACGAGAGCCAGTGGCAGCAGCTGATTCGCTCCAGCGCGGCCGGCCCGACCGCGCGCCGGGTCGCATCCCGCAGGCCGGGCCGGCTAGGGACAGGCGCCCGCAGGCCGGCCGTGACCAACCAGGGCTGATGGGGGGCCAGCTTTTCAGCTTCGGCGCCGCCTTCCTGGGATCGGCGGTCGAATCAGTCGAGGCCTTGACGATCGTGCTCGCGGTCGGCCTGACGCGCGGCTGGCGGGCGCCGCTGTACGGGACCGTGGCGGCTCTGGTCCTGCTGGCGGCGCTGGTGCTGGCGTTTGGCCAGCTGATCACCGCAACCGTGCCGGAGACGACCCTGAAGCTGGTGGTGGGGACGCTGATCCTGCTGTTTGGGCTGCGCTGGCTGCACAAGGCGGTGCTCCGCTCGGCCGGTGTCCTAGCGATGCACGACGAGGATGACGAGTTCGAGGACACTGTCGAGGAGCTGTCCGGCGACCGGCCGCGCGCCCGCTTCGACTGGATCGCCTTTGTGATCGCGCTCAAAGGCGTCTTCCTGGAGGGCCTCGAGGTGGCCTTCATAGTGTTCGCGGTGGGAGCCAGCAGCAAGAGCATGGTGGTGGCGACGCTGGGCGGCGTCACGGCGATGGTGGTGGTGGCGGCGGCCGGACTGGTGGTTCGCCACCCCCTGGCCCGAGTTCCCGAGAACACGCTGAAGTACGCGGTGGGGCTGATCCTGTCCAGCCTGGGAACGTTCTGGGCGGCTGAGGGGATGGGGGTGTCCTGGCCGCTCGACTTCGTCTCGATCTTCGGCCTGGCGCTGATCTACTTCGGCGCCTCCCAGGCGGCCGTCGCGCTCAACCGGCGCTATGCCGACCCCCGGCTGCTTGCCCAGGGCCTGGCTTGAGCTTTCTCCGCGCCGCCGTCACCCAGGTGGTCAAGCTCTTCGTCACCGACTGGACTCAGACCGCGGGGATCGCTGTGATCCTGCTGGCGGGATTCCTGCTGGCGCGCCAGCTGCACTCCGCCGCGGTCGGCTTCGCGATCGCAGCGGTGCTGGCGCTGCACCTGGTCTACACCACTGCCAGCGAGGCCAGGCGCCGCAACCGCGGCTAAGCTGGAAGCTGAACTGGGAACCGATGGAGGAGATCTGTGGACGCTGATGGTTATGGCTACAAGCCGGGGGAGAGAGGGGTCGAGCGCCTGCTCGAGGACCTCCGCACGTTCTCGCCGGCAGGCATCGACCGCGCCGCCTCGGGCTGGCGCGAGCATGACGTTGACAACCACGAGCGCCTCCACTCGGCGGAGCGGGCGGCGCTGAAGGCGCTGGAGTCGGCCGATGCGGCTGCCGACTGGGAGGACCTGCGGCGCAAGGTCCTGGACCTGACCGAGGGTCGCGGATCGCTGGTCGCCTGGAAGGCGGAGCACGGTGACACCGGCCACCAGGCCGAGGACGCCACGCTTGCCGCCGGGCTGGCGGTGCTGGCTCGCGACAAGATATCCCGCGGGGACTACGAGGTGCTGGTGAGCGGCCTAGCCGAAGCCCTGCCCTGGCTGCTACTGGCGGACTGAAGCCGGGAGGCTTACTTGTCCTCGAGCGACGCCCGCATCCCGCCGGCGTAGAGCTCCAGTAGGCTGACGGAGTTCAGCAGGGCGGTCGCCGTCGACACGTTGGTGGCGATGGGGATGTCGTGCATGTTGCAGACGCGCATTACCGCGTCTACACGCGGCTCGTGCGGGCGGGGCGTGAAGGGGTCGACCAGGAAGATCACCGCCGAGACGTTGCCAGAGGCAACGCACTGGGCGATCTGCCGGTCGCCACCGTCGAGGCCGGAGCGCATGCACTCGACCTTCAGGCCGACCATCTGCTGCAGCATCCTGCCGGTGGTCCGGGTGGCGACCAGCCGGTAAGCGGCCAGCACGTCGCGGTAGCAGACGGCGAGGTCGATCAGCTGGATCTTCTTGTGGTCGTGGGCGACCAGGGCCAGCCCAGGCCGGGCCAGCAGGCCGTCGGCGGCCTCCTCGGGCGACCACTGCTCGGGAGCCGCCAGCAGAAGCTCGGCGGCCATCAGCGAGTCGCCTGGGTTGCCGTCATCGCGGATCTCACGCTATCAACGCCCGCTCCGGTTGCGGTGACGGTGGGGCCAAAAACTGATGAGGCGCGGGTTAAATCTCGATGCGCCTCATCTTGGCGGCGGAATGTACCGCGCGGAGGTGATCTCGCCGTCTGCGACCTCGAGCTGCCAGGTCGAAGCCTTGCTGGAGCCGGCTGCTGCCGGGGTGACCAGCCCGCGCCGGATGACGTGGGTCACCAGGTCGTCGACGATGTCCCCGTGCGTGCTCAACGCCGCGCTGGTGCCGGGGGCGGTGATCAGCGCCAGTGCCTGGCTGAACGGCGTGCCTTCGACCAGCCGCTCCTCGTCCCCGATCGAAAGCCCGAGCCGCCCAGCCAGTGGCTCGAGTGTCTGACGGCAGCGGAGGTATGGACTGGAGAGGAGGCGCTCGACGCCGCCCAACGTCTCCGCCAGCGCGGTGGCCTGCCTCCAGCCCTTGTCGGTGAGGGGGCGGAGCCGGTCGTCGCCCGACCAGCTCGAGCGGTCGCCGGCGTGCGCGTGCCGGACGACGTAGACGGTTATGTGACCAGGTCGGCCCGGCGCAGCAGCTCCTGGTCGTGATCGTAGGAGAGCTTGCGGGCGGCGTCCTCGAACTTGAGCCACCGCATCCGGTCGACCTCCTCGGTGGCCTTGAAGGCTCCCCCGATGGATCGCATCAGCCAGTACCAGACGACCTTCTCACGGCCGCGGCGATCGACATATTCGATGATCCCCAGCGACCGGGCGATCATGCACTTGAGCCCGGTCTCCTCTTCAACCTCGCGGAGGGCCGCAGCTTCGAGGCCCTCGTCAGTCTTGAGCTTGCCCTTGGGCAGCGACCAGTCGTCGTACGCCGGCCGGTGGATCAGGGCTATCTCGACTTCGGCCTCCTCGGTGTACCGGTAGACGACGCCGCCGGCGGCCCGGACCACGTCGCGCGGGTCCGAGGTCATCTTGATGGCGGCCTCGACCTCCTCCCAGAGGTGGAGGTCGACCTTGATCTCAGGCAACGTCCAACCAGCCGTGCATCTTCTTCTGGTCGAGCTGCTTCCAGGCCGCCGGCCAGCGCCTCCGGGCCTTGCGCGCGAGCCCGTTCTGGGCTTCGTGGAGAGCACCGGCCAGAAATGCCGTGGACGGGCTCATCTGGCTGGAGGCGTCGGTGAGCCAGGCCGCCGACACCACAGCGTCATTGAAATCGCCAAGCGTCTGCTGCAGCGCCGACACGGCCTCGGCGAATCGGGCCGCATCCAGGCCGACGGCCGGAGCCGCGGCTTCGGCGGCGTAGCGGCAGCGTTTGGCCTCGATCCGGACCGCGTGCAGGCGCGCGTCATCCGGGTGCTTGTCGAGTTTCTTGACTGCGCGGCTGAGCTTGCGCCAGGTTCCCTTGACGATCATCGGGAGAAACTCGTCCGCGGGCGCACCGGCTACGTCTGAGAGCGGGGGATCCTTGGCCAGCCGGGTGACCGAATCGACGAGGGCGGCGTACCTGGCCTCGTTCATCGCGGTGAGCAGGTCCATCTGGGCCCGCGACTTCTGCCGGCTCAGCTGGCCCAGGATCTGCTTCTGGTCGTCGTTGGGCTCGCCGGCGTCCAGCGACGGCCCGAGGCGGGCTTGGAGGATGTCGGCATCGCGCACGGCGCCCAGCAGGTCCCCCAGCCAGCCCAGCTCCCGCCGGACGGTGGCCAAGGCATCGGCGTCGAATAACACCTCGAAGGTGCGCAGGTCGCTGCGGAGGCGGCGGGTGGCGACGCGTGCCTGGTGGATCGCCTCAGGGCCGGCGGCCAGCTTGACCAGCGCCATCTGCTCCACCAGCCGTTCGATGGTTGCCCTCAGCGCCAGGCTGATCGCTTCTCCCGCGGTGGGACCGACCACAGTGGCGGTGAGGTCGATCTCGGGCACCGTCTGGGCCGGCCGCCGGCGCGGTGTCGCCGCGGTGGTACGGGCTCCGGTCCGCGGCGGAGGAGGGGTGGTGGCGAGCCGGGGATGCGGGCCCTTGGGCTCAAGCATTGCTGGTAGAGAACCCCGGGTGGGATTGCCGCTGAGCGGTGTCCTGGAGGTGACGTTGGGCATTGAACCCGGTGACAGTGGGCACTCGCTGCCAGGCGCCCTCGGCGTCCAGCTCCCAGGCCATCGTGTCGTCGCGCCGGCTGGCCTCCAGGATCTCGTCGAGCCGGGCCTGGAGGACCTCGTCGATCACCGGCACCACCACCTCCACACGCCGGTCCAGGTTTCGCGGCATCATGTCGGCCGAGCCGATGTAGAACTCGGCGCCGCGGGCGTCACTGCCGAAGCGGTAGATCCGCGAGTGCTCCAGGAAACGGCCGACCAGGGACCGGACGGTGATGTTCTCGGAGAGTCCGCTAACTCCCGGTCGCAGGCAGCAGATGCCACGGACGATCAGCTCCACCGTGGCCCCCGACTGGGAGGCGGCGTACAGCGTGTCGATGATCTCCGGGTCGACCAGGCTGTTCATCTTCATCACGATGCGGCCGTCCTCGTGGGCCGCCTCGGCGCGGATCAGCTCGCCGATGCTGGCGCGGAGGTTGCCCGGCGCCACCAGCAGGCGGCGCCAGTTCTCCTGGCGGCTGTAGCCGGTGAGATGGTTGAAGAGGTTGGTCAGGTCGGAGCCGATGGCGGGGTCGCAGGTGAGCAGCCCAAGGTCCTCGTAGACGGTGGCGGTCTTGGCGTTGTAGTTGCCGGTGCCGATGTGGGCGTAGTGGCGGATGGCGTCCTCCTCCTGACGAACGACGAGGAGGATCTTGGCGTGGGTCTTGAGTCCGACCAGCCCGTACACGACGTGCACGCCGGCCTCTTCCAGCGCCCGGGCCCAGCCGATGTTGGCCTGCTCGTCTCCGCGCGCCTTCAGCTCCACCAGCGCCACCACCTGCTTGCCCGCCTCGGCGGCGCGGATCAGGGAGCGGATGATGCCGCCCTCGGCGCCGGCGGTCCGGTAAAGGGTCTGCTTGATCGCCAGGACGTCGGGATCGCGGGCCGCCTGGGCCACGAACGCCTCGACCGACGTGGCGAAGGAGTCGTATGGATGATGGACCAGGATGTCGCCCTCCCGGAGGACCCGGAAGAAGTTGGCGTTCCGCCCGTTGGCGCCCAGCGCCAGCCGGGGCTGGGTGGTGCCGACCCAGGGGTCGTCCTTGAGGTCGGGCCGGTCCAGCGCGTGCAGCGTCCACAGGGCGCCCAGGTCGAGCAGCCCGTCGGCGACATAGACCTCGTCGGGGCCGATCTCCAGTTCACGACGGAGCAGCTCCAGGATCTCATCGGACATGCCGCGGTCGACCTCCAGGCGGACGACGTCGGCGAAGCGGCGGTGGCGCCGGAGCTCGATCTCGATGGCCGCCAGCAGGTCGTCGGCTTCGTCCTCTTCCAGTTCGAGGTCGGCGTTGCGGGTGACCCTGAAGGGGTGATGGGTGACCACCTTCATGCCCGGGAACAGCGAGTCGAGGTGGGCGGCGATGACCTGCTCCACAGGGATGAATCGATCACCGTCGGGCATCACGATGAACCGTGGCAGCAGGGGCGGAACCTTGACCCGGGCGAAGCGGTTCTTGCGCTTGCCCGGCTCCCGCACCAGGACGGCCAGGTTGAGGGAGAGGTTCGAGATGTAGGGGAAGGGGTGCGCGGGGTCCACCGCCAGCGGCGTCAGGACCGGGAAGATGCGGTCCTCGAAGAGCCGTCGCAGCCAGGCGGCGTCCTCGCCCTCGAGGTCGGCCGCAGTGACCATGCGGATGCCGCTGTCGTTGAGACGGGGCACGATCTCGTTGCTGAACACAGCGGTCTGCCGGGCCACGCACTCCTCGACGCCCACGCGGATGTGCTGCAGCTGCTCGGCGGCGCTCATCCCGTCGGGTGACGTGGCGCCGACACCGGCGCCGATCTGCTCGGTCAGGCCGGCGACGCGAACCTGGAAGAACTCGTCGAGAGACTGGCTGGCGATGGCCAGGAACTTGGCCCGCTCCAGCAGCGGCACGGAGACATCCTCGGCCTGGGCCAGGACCCGCTTGTTGAAGTCGATCCAGGAGAGTTCGCGATTGATGTACCGAAGTTGGGCGGCGGGGGAGGATGCCCTCCGCCGGGGTGCCGTCCGGCCGTTTCGCCCGCTTTGCGGGAGGGTCGCCGTACTCACGGCGGCCTTGTCAGCCACGAGGGTCCGCCAATCCAGAATCCGCCGTCAACAGTAGGCCTCCATCGCAAAGGTGCCGCTGCGGCTGAAGCTGCTCCAGCGCCGCGCGGCGAAGCCAAGTCTAACCCGCCCGGGTGTCAGCGAGGGTTGGCGGCGGAGTCCTCGCGGTCGGCGCGGTAGCCGACGCCGCGCACGGTGACGATCTCGAAGGGGGCGCGGCCGGCGAACTTCTGGCGCAGCCACCTGACGTGGACGTCGACGGTCTTGGCGTCGCCGACGTAGTTGTACCGCCAGACCTGCTCCAGCAGATAGCGTCGCGAGTGCACCCGCCCCGGGTGGGCCAGGAAGAACGACAACAGGTCGAACTCTCGGGCGGTGAGCCTGACCTCCTCGCCGTCCAGTGTGACCCGCCGGGCGGGACGATCGAGGACCAGCCCGCCGAGGGTCTCGACCTCGGGCATCTGGGCCTCTGCCGTGGCGGTGCCGTTGCCCCGGCGCATCACAGCGGTCATCCGGGCGAACAGCTCCTGCAGCCCGAACGGCTTGGTGATGTAGTCGTCGGCGCCGACCCCCAGCCCCAGCACCTTGTCCAGCTCCTGGTCCTTGGCTGTGAGCATGATGATCGGCACCGGGCTCTCCTGGCGCATGATCCGGCAGACCTCGAAGCCGCTCATCCCCGGCAGCATGACGTCCAGCAGGATGATGTCGGGGCGGCTCGAGCGGAAGGTGCGGAGCGCCTCCTCGGCAGTCTTGGCCTCGCTGACGCGGTACCCCTCGCGGGAGAGGTTGAAGCGCAGGGTGTCGCGGATGTTGGACTCGTCCTCGACCAGCAGTACGGCTTTGTTGGCGACCGACACGACTCCCTCCGCTACCTCAGTCGAGCTCGACTACCTGGCCCGAGTCCAGGAAGACGATGTCCTCGGCGACATTGGTGACGCGGTCGCCGATCCGCTCCAGGGTGTGGGCGACATTGAGCAGGTGCTGGATCGGCATCACGTGGTCGGGGTCGCTCTGCAGGGCCGAGAGCTGCTCAGCGAACACTTTGCGGTAGAGGCGGTCGATGGAGTCGTCGCGCTTGGCCACCTCCTCAGCGAGCCTGGCATCGACGGCGATGAACGCTGTGAGGATGTCGTGGACCTGCTTCTCGACCAGCTCTCCCATCTGGCCGAGCTCCACGAGGGTGGCCTCGGAGTCGGCGGGAGGTGGCTCGGCGGTGAGCTTGCGGGAGCGCTTGGCAATGCGAGTGGCGTAGTCGCCCATCCGCTCCAGCTCGGCGCCGATGTACTGGAGGCCGAGCAGCAGGCGCAGGTCACGGGCCACCGGGGCCTGGGTGGCGATCACGGTGAAGACCTCCTCACGCAGCTGGAGGTGGAGCTCGTTGATCTTCTCGTCGCCCTCGATCACCGCCGTGGCCTGCTCCCGGTCGCGCCGGAGGAGAGCCTGGACGGCGTTGCGGATGGCGTCCTCCACCAGCGCCCCCATGCGGCTGGCGGTGGCCTGGACCTGTTCCAGTTCGAGTTCGAATTGAGTTCTTGGCATCAGCCGAACCTCCCGGTGATGTAGTCCTCGGTCAGCTTGTTCTGCGGCCGGTTGAAGATGTCCACGGTGCGACCGGTTTCCACCAGCTCCCCGTAGCGCTCCGGCGCCATCATGAAGAAAGCGGTGTAGTCCGAGGCGCGGGCCGCCTGCTGCATGTTGTGCGTGACGATTACGATGGTGTAATTCTCCTTCAGGTCGCGCGCCAGCTCTTCGATCTTCAGGGTGGCGACGGGATCCAGGGCCGATGCCGGCTCATCCATCAGGATGACCTCGGGCTCCACGGCCAGGACCCTCGCGATAACCAGGCGCTGCTGCTGCCCCCCGGAGAGCCCCAGCGCCGACCGCTTGAGCCGATCCTTGACCTCGTCCCAGAGCGCCGCCTTGCGCAGGCTGGTCTCCACGATCTCATCCAAGTTCTGCTTCCAGCCGAGGATGCGCGGGCCGTAGGCGACGTTGTCGTAGATGCTCATCGGGAATGGGTTGGGCCGCTGGAAGACCATGCCGACTCGCTGCCGGAGCCCCACCACGTCGACCTTGCGGCCGACGATGTCCTCGCCGTCGAAGAGGATATGGCCCTCAACCCGGGTCGAGGGGACCAGGTCATACATGCGATTGAAGACCCGGATGAAGGTGCTCTTGCCGCAGCCCGAGGGGCCGATGATGGCCGTGATCTGCTTCTCCGGCACCGCCAGGCTGACGTCTTTGAGAGCCAGGAAGTCACCGTAGAAGAAGTTGAGGTTCCTGACCTCGATCTTGGTCTCGGGCAAGGCGTCGATGCCAGGGGTGGAGACCGCGCTCACGTGCCGGACACCCTGCGTACGACCGCCCGGCCGAGGAAGCGGGCGCTCAGGTTGAATATCAGCACCCCCAGCACCAGCACGGCGGCGATGCCGTCGGAGATCAGAGGGGAATCAGGCACGCTCGCATCCTGCCGTAGGTTGAACAGGGCTACCGCCATCGTCGCCCCCGGGGCGAAGGGGTTGAGGTTGAAGAAGTGCCGCGTTTCGGCGCTGCCGCCGGCGGTGTAGAGCAGGGCGGCGGCCTCCCCAAAGGCTCGCCCGCTGATCAGGATCAGCCCCGTGATCAGGTTGGGAAGGGCAGCCGGGACAAGCACCCTATAGACCGTCTGCCAGCGGGTGGCGCCGATTCCAAGGCTGCCCTCTCGCAGCGCCGTGGGCAGGCTCCGGATCGAGTCCTCGGCGATGCGCACGGCATAGGGGAGGTTGATCACGGTGAGTGCGAGGGCGCCCCCGAGGCGAGTGAATCCCCAGTGAGTCTGCTGTACGAAAAGGAGTAGGCCGAATAGTCCGACCACTATCGAAGGCAGGGTGGCAAGGGTCTCGATGGCCACGCTGACAGCGTTGGTGATTCGCCCTGGGGGTGCGAACTCCGCCATGTAGATGCCGGCGGCGAGCCCGATCGGCCCGCTGATCAGGAGCGACAGAACCAGGATATAGATCGAGTTGAAGAGGAACGGGGCGATCCCGCCTCCGGCCTCCACCGACTTTGGCGCACTGGTTATGAAGCGCAGGTTCAGCTCCGGCCAGCCGGCGACCAGGAGGCGCAGGACCACCGCCGCCAGCAGCACGATCAGGAACAGCGCTGTCAGCCGGATCACCCCGGTCATCACACGGTCGACCAGGTAGGCCGATGTCCTGGTCGCCCGGCGCGTGGTTGAACTGGCGCTCACAGCTTGGCCTCGAATCCGCGCGACACGCGGCGAATGATGATGATCAGCGCCAGGCTGATCAGCAGCAGCAGCAGGCCGAGGGCATAGAGGGCGTGGACCAGGACCGGGTAGAGCGCTCCGTTGCCGAGGTCCACAGAGATCGAAGTCGTCATCGTCGACGCCGGTCCGAAGAGCTTGGTCGGGAAGCGCTGGATGTTGCCGACCACCATGGCGACGGCGAGCGCCTCGCCGAGCGCCCGCGCCACCCCCAGCACGATGCCGGTGGTGATGCCGGCGCGGGCCGCCGGCAGGATCGTCTTCCAGATCGTCTGCCAGCGCGTCGCACCAAGCGCGTAGGAGGCCTCGGGAAGCGACGGGTGGACATTGCGGATGGCATCCGCGGACAGGGTGGTCACCGTGGGCAGGATCATGATCGAGAGCACCAGCGCGGCCGCCGCAACCGAGAGCCCGGTGCCGCCGCCGTTGAGGTGGCGCATCACCGGGACCACGTTGGTCAAGCCCACCCAGCCGTAGACGACTGAGGGGATGCCGACGAATATCTCCAGCACCGGGCGCAGCACCCGATCACCGAACTGCCTGTCGGTCTGCTCGATGAAGAGCGAGGCGCCCAGCGCGAGTGGGGTGGCGATGATGATCGCCAGCCCGACGATGACAAGCGAGCCACCGATGATCCCCGCCGCCCCGTAGTCGGGGCAGGCCGCAATGGTCCCGGCGGATAGGTGCCCGCAGGCCAGGCCCTGCGGCACGACGGCGTAGGGGGTCCAGTGGTCGACGAAGAGGAAGCGCAGCGGGTTGATGTAGTCGAAGATGCCGAAGCTCTGGCCGGCGACGAAGGCGTACACGGCAACCAGGACGAGGACGGCGAAGCCGGCCGCGGCGGCCAGCAGGTAGCGCGCCGCGCGGTCACTGAGCAGCCTGCGGTTGGCGCCGGAGGCCCCGGCCGGGTCCGCCTGTGGCGAACGCGGCCGGGTCACCGACATGGTCGATTGGTTACTGGTCTGCAGGTGATGTCCCCTTCACCTTCGAAAGGGGAGCGAACTGAGCCGCGGTCATGGCGGACCCAGTCTGGAAGGCGTCCGAGGTCATGTAATCGATGAACGCCTTGGCAACGCCGGTAGCGGCGCCGAGTGTGTACATGTGCTCGTGGAACCATAGCGGGAAACTGCCGTTTTCGACATTGGCGATTGTGGGGTCGACTCCACCGTACTTCAGTTTCTTGACGGTGCTGGTCGGCTTGATGTCGCCGAGACCGGCATACCCGATCGCTCCTGGTGTGGATCCGACCAGCTGGACCACGCCGCCGCCGCTGGGCTGCGGCTGCATCGCCGCCGCTTCGGCGTCAGGGGCCATGACGATCTTGTCGAAGCCCTTGCGAGTTCCCGAGCTGGCCGGGCGCCCGATCAGCACGATCGCCTGGTTGGAGCCGCCCACGCCGCTCCAGTTGGTGATCTTGCCGGTGAAGATGTCGTGGACCTGCTGCTTGGTGAGGTTGGAAACGGTCTGGTTGGGGTCGGCGATGATCAGAAAGGCGCTGACCGCGACCTGGTGATCGATCAGCTGGTCGGCGTTGGTCAGTCCTGTGGCCGAGCTGCTGGGGAAGTCGGACATGCCGATGTTCACCGCGCCCGAAGCGACCTGGCTGAGGCCGGTGCCACTGCTGGTCGGCGTGTGCTGAACGGTTGCGTTGGGGTTGGCGGCCTCAAATCCGTCCTTGGCCGCGGCGACCAGGGGATCAAGCGCTGACGACCCGTTCAGGGTGACGGTTCCGCTCACCGGCGACGGGCTCGGCGATGCGGTGCTGGTGGCTGCGCTGCTGCTGCCGCAGGCGGCCAGCAACAACACTGCGCCCGATACGAGCGCGGTCACAAAATGGCGTCTCAAAATTCAGCTACCCTCCAGTTGACCCGCTCGGGCCTCTCGGTTAAGACAGGCGTGGGGGCGCGGCTGGGCGCCGCTCATTTGATCCCCATCTGCGGTCGAGGCTAGGTTCCGGACCGTTAACCGCGAGCGGCGCGCAGGTTAAATGTCAATTAACCATCGGTGCGGTGCGGACCGCGGCGGCCGCCGGCGGCTGCGCTACTGGTCTGAGGGCGACACTCCGTAGACGCGGTCGAGGGGCACGAAGCCCGCCAGCTGGACCGGGTCGCTGTCCTGGAACTTCGCCGAGGTCAGAAAATGGATGAACGCCGCGACGGCACCGGTGTCCGGCCCCAGCGTGTAGAGGTGCACCCGGAACCAGAGCGGATAAGTCCCCCTCTCCACGTTCTCCGCGGTCGGATCCACCCCGGAAACCTGGAGCCGGCGGACCCTGTCGGGGAGCTCGAGGTCTGAGGCCAGCACGAAGCCGACAGCGCCGGGGGTGGTGGAGACCAGCTGCACGACTCCGCGGGGGGTCGGCTGCGCCATGATTCCCGGCGCCTGCGGGCTCCCCGCCATGGCCAGCTTGTCGAGGGCCCGTCGGGTGGCCGACTGCGCGGGAGGACCGACCAGGGTGATCGCCCTGTCGGCACCGCCGAGCTGGTTCCAGTTGACGTATTTGCCGGCAAAGAGGTTGCCCACCTGCTGAATGCTGAGGTTGCCAACCGTCTGGTTGGGGTCCGTGATGATGAGCATTCGGTTGATTCCGACCACGTGGTCGACCAGCTTGTCCCCGTTGGCGAGGCCCACGGCGGCGATCTTGGGATAGTCGGTCAGGCCGGCGCCGACGGATCCGCCCACCACCGCCGTCAGCTCCCCGCCAAGCGGACTCACGGTTGCCTGGATGGTTGCCTGGGGGTTGGCCGATTGGAAGGGCCCCTTGGCGGCAGCGATCAGGCGAAGGTCGCCGGCTGTCCCGCCGATGGTTATCGATCCAATCGCCGGGGACGCCGACGGCTTTGGGGTCGGCGACTTGGCGTGGGCAGCGGGGCTGCTGCTGCTGCTGCAGCCGGTGATCGCGATCACCGCAAGCGCGGCCACGGGGGCGACGTTACAACGTCCCAACATCAACTCCCTATCGTATCGAGGCGGTACCTCCCGCCCGCCTCGAGTTCGGCCTGCGCGCTCTTAGGTCAGGCCGGCCTGGAAGGCAGGGTGAAGGTCACCCTGGTGCCGCCGTCGTCGCCGCTCTCGGCCCAGATCCTGCCCCCATGGGCGGAGACCAGGTGTTTGCTCAGCGCCAGGCCCAGGCCGGATCCGTCGCCTCGGCGGGTCCGCGCCCGGTCGACCTTGTAGAAGCGCTCGAAAACCCGGGGCAGCTCGTTCGGCGGGATACCGGGCCCGTGGTCGACGACCCAGATCCGGGTTTCGTCGACGCCGCCGGCTGCTCCCACCGTCACGGGCTTGCCCTCGGGGCTGAACCGATGGGCGTTCTCGAGCAGGTTCTGCATCACCTCGGCGACCCGGACCGGGTCGGCTCTGACCCACATCGTGGCCGGCACCTCGTCGGCAAGCTGCCCCTCGCCCTGGCGCGCCACCACCCGGCGCCAGGTGTCGAGGACCACGGTGTGGAGGTTGAACTCGCTGATCTGGAGCTTGACCTCGCCCTCCAGGAGGGCCAGCTCTGAGACGGTGCGAAGGAGCCCCTCGATGTACCTCGTCTCCTCTGCTATCCGGGCCGCGAAGGTCACCGTCTCCTGCGGCGGCAGACCGCCGGCCAGCGTTTCAGCGGCCAGGCTCAGGGACGCGACCGGGGTGCGCAGCTCGTGGGCCAGGTTGGCGACAAAGTCGGCGCGAACCGCCTCCAGCCGCCGCACCTCGGTGATGTCCTCGAGGTGGAGGAAGACGCCATCGGCGCCCAAATGCATGCCGCTCATCCGTAGGACGCTGCCGAAATTGGCGACGTCCACCTCCCAGGGACCGGCCTGCCCAGCCAGGACGTCCCGCGCCCGGTCCTCGATCGCTGGACTTCGGGTGATCGCGATCACGCTCCCAGGCAGCGACGGCCACTCGAAGAACCCGAGCGCCGAGGTCGAGGCCTCCACGACACGGAGTGAGGTGTCGACGCGCAGCCATAGCAACCCGGGGGTGTCGAGGGCGGCGGCCTTCCAGCTGCTGTTGGTGTTCTCGGCCGCGGTGTCGGGAGCAGTTGCCGGCCCCACCGGATGTCGCCCTGGCAGTCTCACAGGAGCAAGCGTATCGCCCCTACGGTTCGTTAACCCCCCGATAACCTGGCCGGCCACATCAGCTTGCGCCGGAAGTCCTGGGGGCGCGCCGGCGGCGCCGGACGGGGATCGCGTCGGCCGCCAAAAGCCCGGCCCCGACGGCGCCCGAGAGGTCGCCAAGCCCGGTGGGCAGGAGCGCCGGCGGGCGGTCCTGGATCAGCAGGTGAGGCTGCATCGCCTTGCCCACGCGCTCTAGGAATGGCGGTCCGAGGCGGTCGCCGAGGCCGCCGCCGATGATGATCGCCTGCAGGTCGAGCAGGTTCTGAGCCGAGGCCAGCGATACGCCCAGGGCCCAGACGGCGTCGTCGATCAGAGCTGCCGCCAGCTTGTCGCCGCGCTCGAGGGCCTCGGCCATCACCCCGCTGGTGATACGGTCGCGCCCTTTCTCGGCCATCAGCTTGAAGAGGATGGTCTTGTGGCCGCGGAGCACCAGCTTCTGCGCCCGCAATTCCATGCTGGCCCGGCCCGCGTAAGCCTCCAGGCAGCCGCTGCGGCCGCAGCCGCAGGGTCGGCCGCCGTTCTTGACCACTGTGTGCCCGATCTCGCCGGCGGCTCCCCGGCCGCGCCGGAGGACCCCGTCCAAGATCAGTCCGCCGCCTACCCCGGTGCCCACAAAGACCCCCAGGAGATCTCCGTAGGGCCGACCGGCGCCCGCCCGGTGCTCGCCCACCATCGCGGCCCTGACGTCGTTGTCGAGGACCACGGGCACGGCCCCGAAGGCCTCAGAGATCCGCCTCCCCAGCGGGAAGCGTCGCTGGAAGCCGGCAATGTTTGGCGCTTTGATGACATCTCCTGTGGCCTGGTCGTATACGCCTGGGAAGCCCACGCCGATCCCCTGCAGCTGCTCGGGCTTGATCCCGGCCGCGGCCGCCGCCGACGCAATCGTCTCCACCACCGCCTTCAGCACCGCCGCCGGCCCGCCCTTGGGGGTGGGCAACCTGGTCTGGCCGATTGGCCGGCTGTCGCGAATGACCGCGGTCTCGATCTTGGTCCCGCCCATGTCCACCCCGGCCGTCAGCGTCACGCCGATAGGGTATCCGCAATTCAGCTTCAGGGTGTCCGCCAACGTTTAACCTGCGTGTAACCCGCCCTTGCGCCGGCGTCGTCTAGGCTCCGTTGGTATTCACCCCCACCCCAGGACGAGGGATCGGTTACCGCCGATCCCTCCTCCGTTTGAGGGGCGTTTCAAGGGCTGGATGGCGTCGGTTGCGGACGTCGCGACGGTTTGCCGAATTGCCGCCGCGGGTATCTCATATACGCAATGGCGACCGCGTACCCCGACTACTACCAGGTGCTGGGAGTGCCCCGCAGCGCCAGCGAGAAGGAGATCAAGAGCGCCTTCCGCAAGCTGGCGCGCAAGTACCACCCGGATGTCAACCAGGGCGATGCCGAAGCCGAGGCGCGGTTCAAAGAGATCAACCACGCCCACGAGGTGCTCAGCGACCCGGAGAAGCGGAAGAAGTACGACGAGCTGGGCGCTGACTGGGAGCACTACGACGCCTGGGAGCGCGCCGGCCGGCCCGGCCAGCCACCGTTTGGCGCGGGTCCCCAGGTCCGCTACCAGTCGATGTCGCCGCAGGAGTTCGAAGACCTCTTTGGCGGCAGCGGCATCGGCGACCTCTTCGGCGGCATGTTCGGGCGCACTGGGGGGCGGTCCGGTGGCTTCGGGCCGGCGCCTCAGGCGCGCGGCGACGATGTCGAGGGTTCGACCGAGATCAGCCTGCAAGAGGCGTACCACGGCACCAGCCGCACCATCGAGATGCCCACCGCGGCCGGGACCCGCAAGGTCGAGGTCAAGATCCCTGCCGGGATCCGCGATGGCGCCAGGGTGCGCGCCGCCGGCCAGGGAGTGCGCGGCGCCCGTGGGGGCGCGGCCGGGGATCTCTTCATACGCGTTCGGGTCCGTGACGACAAGGGCTTCACCCGCGAGGGAGACAACGTGCGCGTGACCGCCTCCGTTCCGCTGCATATCGCCATCGCCGGCGGCGAGGTCAAGGTTCCGACCCCCGCCGGGAAGACCGTGAGCCTGAAGGTGCCGGCCCAAACCCAGAATGGCAGGCGGCTGCGACTGCGCGGGCTGGGGATGCCCAAGCTTCGCGGCGGTGGCCACGGCGACCTGGTCGCGGAGGTGCTTGTGGAGCTCCCGGTGCCACCCGACGCGGACCTCCAGAACTGGGCCGAAAGCAAGCGCGACTGACCAGCTGGACGGGGGTTTAGACGCCGATCACCTCGGGTACCAAATCGGCAGATCCCAATTTTCCAAGAGGAGGTGTATTGGATGAACCTGGTTCGATGGAATCCGGCAACAGAGATTGATCGCGGCTTCGACGAGGTCATGCGAGGGACGTCGTTCGGCCCCCGGTTCAATGGCAATGGCATCAGCCTGCTGCCGGTCGACATCAAGCGCAGTGACAAAGAGCTGACTGTTGAGGCGTCCGTCCCGGGCTTCGAGCCCGAGGAGGTCAATGTGACGGTTGACGGCGGCGTCCTGACGATCAGCGCGCAGCGCGAGTCGACCAACGAGACGAGCAAGGATGACTACGTCCGGCAGGAGCGCTATTTCGGCGGGCTGTCGCGGCAGATCACGCTCGGTGACACTGTCGACGGCGACAAGGCCAGCGCCGACTTCCGCAACGGCGTGCTGACGGTGACGATCCCGCTGATCGCCAAGCCGGAGCCGAGGCGCATCCCGGTCAAAGCCGAAGCCCGCAAGTAAACCGGAAACAACAAGAGGCGGCCGCGAGTTGGCCGCCTCTTCTTTTTTTCCAGCGCTCAGCTGTTGCGGGCGCGGCCCTTCCGGCTCAGCCGACCGCCTGGAGCTCGCCGCGCTCCCACATCCGGACCGGGTGCTCCTGGGCATGGACGCGCTCGTACTCCTCGAGCGCCTCGGCGATGATCTCCCACGACCTCGTCGCGACCCCCTCGATGTAGGACGCCTCGACACCGGCTGCCCGGAGCCGCTTGCTCACCGAGTCGACAGCGAAGTTCCAGTTGTTGCGCGGGTCGACGCGGGCGTTTGGCGGCAGGTCGGCGGGGATCTCTATCAGCCGCTCGGGGTTGACGTAGATCCGCAGGCATGGGCGCAGGCAGCGGTCCACCGCCGCCCTGATGTGCTCCTCCTCGCCGTCGGTGACCGCGCGCCGCAGCGCCCAGATGCCGTAGTTGACGTGCCGTGACTCGTCCCGGGTCACAGCCGTGAAGCCGGCCCGGAAGGCTGGCATCAGGTTGAGGTTCTTGAGCAGCCGCAGCAGCAACCGCTGTCCCACCAGGGCCAGGATGCCCTCGATCATGAGGTGGTAAGTCGTCATGCCCTCGACCCAGAGCCCGTAGTTCTTGGGGTCGATTCGCACGGCCTCCGTGGTCGTGGTGAGCTCGCCCTGCTCGCCGAAGATGCTCATGTAGGCGTCGTTCCTGGTCCAGCGCCAGGCCCTGTCGATTACCTGGTGGAGGTCGTCGCCGGGATGCAGCACCTCTGCGAAAAAGCGCGAGAAAAAATACGCGTGGCGCGCCTCGTCGACGACCTGGGTGGAGAGGAACCACCGGCTCTCCTCGTCGGGAGCCGCCAGCAGGAGAGGGGACAGCGTGTCCGTGACCGCCTGCTCACCGACGAAGAAGCCGGACAGGATTTGCTCCAGCTGCTCCTGCAGGAACGGGCCGGCGGCATCCCAGTGGACCTTGTCGGTGCTGAAGTCGAGGCTGTGCGCCGACCACTGCTGGCGCTCCCACCTCTGGTACAGGTCGAGGGGACCGGGGAGCTCCTTGAGGAGCACATCGATGTGGGTGTAGACGTCCTCGATGTCAAGGTCCTGGAGACCATCCAGCTCGGTGGTCTCGACCTTGACCACGGTGGCGGCGCTGTCGCTCATATTCGAAACCTCAGCCCTGCGAATTTCCTGACGGTGGCGTCAGTATTCCATCAATAGCCGCCCCCTGGCAAGCCGCCGCCGTATCGTGATGGGATGCGCCAGACCCGGCTCAGTTCTGCTGCCGCGCTGGCGGCCTCGTGCCACCCCGAGCCGACGCTGGCCGTCACCACGCTGGCTACGGTGCTCGCGGTGGGCGCGGGCCGCGGCGCGGGCGCTGTGTGGGTGGCGGCCGCGGTCTTCTGCGGCCAGCTTTCGGTGGGATGGGCTAACGACTACATCGACCGCGACCGCGATCGTCTTGCCGGCCGGACCTCGAAACCGGTAGCGGCGGGGAGGGTTTCGCCGGCCCTGGTGCGCAACGCCGCGGTGGTTGCGCTGGTGCTGGCGGCGCTCCTCTCGCTGGCGTCCGGACCGCTGGCGACAGCGGCCCACCTGCTGGCCCTGCTGATGGCGCACCTCTACAACCTCGGCCTCAAGTCCACCCCTTTCAGCGTCGTCGCCTACGCGGTGGCGTTCGCGCAGCTGCCCGCGTTCATCACCCTCGGGCTCCATCCTCCCCACCTGCCGCCCGCTTGGGCGGTGCTGGCCGCCGGGCTGATAGGAGCGGCCGGTCACTTCACCCAGACGCTTCCCGACCTGGAATCCGACCGGACTACGGGGATGCGTGGGCTACCCCACCGCCTCGGAGCCGGAGGGTCGCTGGTGGCGGTCGGGGTGCTGCTCGCCGGCGGCGCGCTGGCCGCGGCCTTGGGGCCGATCGGCCATCCTCCGGCTCTGGCCCTGGTGGCGCTGGGCGTCAGCCTGGCGCTGGTACTGGCGGTACTGGTCGCGGGGGCTCTGCGCCGCTACTCGGCGGCATTCCATCTGACCATCGCGGCGGCAGGGGCGGCGGTGGCGACCTTTCTGGTCACCGGCCGCCCAATCTAGAGATCACCGCTGTGGCGACCGATCCGCCCGCTTCGCGGGCCGCCGTTGTCGTGCCCTGCGCTCGCTCACTCACGCACCTTTAGTGCGCTCGTTGCGCGTGCTCGGCCCCTCCTAGGCTTCGGCCGTCACAGCGGCGATCTCTGCAGAACTTCGCTGTCGCGACTAGACGTGCTTGACTTCGAGGTAGGGCGCTTCAAGGTCGGGCCAGCCGTCGTCCGACTCCAAACGGGCGCGGTACGACTCGACCCGCTCGATGATCGGCTCGAGGTTGATCCCTTCGCGTTCCGGCGCGAAGCGGCGGAGGTAGGCGGCGCCGTCCCGCCATTTGATCAAGGCGCCGTTCCGATTGCGCCGTTGGTAGTGGTAGAAGCCCGCGGCGACCTGGACCAAGCCCTTGTAGAAGTCTCCCTCGGGTTCGTGGCGGTGCGGCATCCAAGCCCCCTCCCAGGCCTCGTGGGCCTCCCAGAACTCTCCTTCGTTGAAGAGCTGGACGCCGTGCTCGAGGCCGTCGCCGCCCGCTTCTGGTAGGGGCGGCGCGGTGATGTCGACGCCCTCACGGAGCCTCAAACCGCGGCGCCAGCCGCGGATGCCCTCGGCCCGGATCTCGTCGATCGCGACCCGGCGGCCCTCCGGGTGGCGGTTCACGGCCGATCCGGCGACCAGGAGGTTGGCGCCCGCCTCGGCGGCCAGGGGAGCGGTCTGAGCCGACACGCCGCCATCCACCTCGAGGTCGACCGCCAGCTCGCCCTCATCGATCAGCTCGCGGGCGTCACGAACCTTGCCGAGCATCGAGGTGATGAACTTCTGGCCTCCCCGGCCGGGGTTCACCGTCATCACCAGCAGGTGATCGACGAGGTCGAGGACATCGATGACGGCTTCCAGCGGGGTCGCCGGGTTCAGCGCCACCCCGGGGCGCACGCCGGCGGCGCGCATGTCCTGCAGCAAGAGGTGCAGGTGCCGGGTGGCCTCGGCGTGGACGATGACGACCTCGCAGCCGGCTTCGGCGAACGCGCCCCACTGCCGCTCGGGGTGGTCGACCATCAAGTGCGCCTCGAAGGTCAGCCGGCTGGCGCCGCGGACGGCCTTGATGGGATCGGCGCCGTGCGTGATCCGAGGCACAAAGGAGCCGTCCATGATGTCCCACTGGACGCGGTCGGCCCCGGCGGCTTCGAGGTCGGCGAGCTCCTCGGCGAGACGCGACTGGTCGCAGTCAAGCATCGACGGGACCACCTGGGGCTTGAGGGCTTCCACACCTGAATCCTAGATGGCGAGGTGCGCTTGTGTACCATATGGACGTGCTGTGGAAGGGCAGCGCGACGCGGGGGGCGTCGACAGCGGGGGTTAGGCGTGCCAAAGTCACGCTGCTGCTGGCTGGTTTTGGCGTGCTCGGTCCGGTTGCCGCGCCGCTGGTGATGCCGGTCATCGCTCGAGCGGCGAACGTCTGCGTACCCAATAACGCCGGCTTCCTGAGCGGCGGCGATCCCAACGACCCGAACTACAACCCTGCCGAGCGCAACCCCACCGGGTCGGCGACGTGGAACGACGAGCAGTGGTACCTGTACGGTTGCATGCCGTCCGGCGCGCCGTTGTCGCAGGCGCCCGACAACGCCGCGGGGATGAGTGTCGACAAGGCCTGGTCGACCTACAGCCGGGGTCGCGACGACATCATCGTTTCGTACATGGAGGGCGGGGTCAACTGGCGCATCGGCACCAGCTGCGAGCTCAAGGACCGGGCCTTCCTCAACAAGGGTGAGCTGCCGCTGCCGGAGAACGCCGACGGCAAGACCAGGGTCGACCTGGGGCTACCCGGCGACCCCTGGGACATGAACCAGGATGGGATCCAGAAGGGCGTCTTCAACGTCGAGGACTACATCAACGACCCGCGCGTCAAGCAGGCGCTTGTCGGTGTGCAGAAGAGCCCTGCCGGCGGGCCCTACCTGCACCACGTCTGCGACAACAGCCTGACGCACATTCCCGTCGACCACGGCGGCACCGACATCACCCCCGAGGACCTGATTGTCGCGTTCGGCCACTGCCAGGTTGACAAGAACACCCACCTGATCGTCGGCGCTTTCCCCTGCGACCAGACCAAGCACTTCGACAACGACGGCAACGGCTACGCCAACGACATCAACGGCTGGAACTTCAACCGTGACACCAACGATCCCCAGACCGAGCAGAGCATCTACCACCACTTCGACGGGGAGTCCGCCCAGCTCGTGGGCGAGGCCGACAACAAGTGGGAGGGCGCCGGCATGTGCCCGCTCTGCCGCTACATCCCGATCAAGGCTGGCGACGAGGCCATCGACCGCCCCGACCGGATCGCCGAGGCGATCGTGTACGCCGCAGACAACGGCGTCAAGGTGGGCGATTTCACCACCGCCGCGCTGGGACTGACACCGGAGGTCAAGGCGGCCATCGAGTACGCCTGGCACAAGGGCATGGTGATGACCTGGGCCTCCAACGATTTCGAGTCGGCCGACCACACCGACGGCATGTTCTATCCCCACGTCTGGCCGGGCAACTCGATAACCGCGGACCACGCCACCAGGGGCGTGAACCTCAACTGCACCAGCCTGCCGGGAAACCCCGTGAGCTGCCCCGCCTGGTATGCCAGCAACTCGACCTTTACCTCGCGCGCCTCCTTGACGTCGTATGGGCCGCACGCCCTCTTCTCGGTGCCCAACAACGACGGCTCGACCTCCACCGGGATCCCCACCCAGGCCGGGGTTGCCGCGCTTGTCGCGTCCGAGGGACTGAACGCGGTCGATGCCGGGGTACTCGGGTCCCAGCTCAACGCCGACGAGATCAAGCAGGTTGTTCGGGCAACCTCCAGCTACATCGCCTCGCCCGGGCCACTCTGCCTGACCTGCTTCCAAGGGGTGAGCGGAGCGACCTTCAACATCCAGTACGGCTACGGACGGCCCAACGTCTTCGCTGCCGATGCCGCCGTCGCCCAGGGCCACATCCCGCCGACCGCCGCCATCACCAGCCCCGACTGGTACCAGGAGGTGGACCCGACCTCCCAGAAGGGCTCGACGTTGAGTGTGAGCGCTGAGGTTGCCGCTCCGCGCGCGCAGTCGGGTGCATACACCTACGACTTCCAGTACGGCCTTGGGCCGGAGCCTACCGAGTCTCAGTTCGTCAGCTTCGGCCATGGCAGTGGAACCGGCCCCAACACCGTCAGCGCCAATCTCGACCTGAGCAAGATCCCGGCGAGTTTCTGGTCGGGGCAGTACACGGTGGACCCCGCGACTCGCGCGTCGATCGAACGCTACGACGTCACCGTTCGGGTCCAGGTGCACGCCCTGGACGGCAATGGCAAGCCCCAGATGGGGGAGGACCGCCGCGCCTTCCACCTCAGACACGACTCGAGCGAACGCCCTGGGTTCCCGGTGCGCATCGGGTCCTCGGGCGAGTCCTCGCCGACGATGGCCGACATCGAAGGTCGCGATTGGCTGGACACCATCGTCGCCACCGCTGACGGGACGGTCCACGCCTTCCGCCCGGACGGGCAAGAGGCGCCCGGCTTCCCTGTGCACACCGGGCTCGCCCCTGGGATGGACCCCGGCTACGACGCCAACTACCTCGGGGCACCGGGGTGGAAGAGCGGACTGCCGCGCCCCCGCGACGGCGGGCTCTCGACGACCGCGGTCGGGGACCTGCGTCACGACGGCGGTCTGGAGATCGTGATGTCGACCTTCTCGGGGAAGACGTATGTGTGGGATGGCGCCGGCAGCCTGCTGCCGGGCTTCCCGGTGCTCAACGGCAGCCCATCTCTGTACCACATGTCGGTGCCCCCACCTGATACGCCGTACTCGTTCGAGCCGGAGAACATCACCGGCGGGGCGCCGGTGCTGGCCGACCTCACCGGCACCGGCAAGCTCGACATCGTCCAGGCCGCCGGCGACAACCACATCTACGCCTGGGCGGTTGGAGATCCCGGTGGGCCCAACCCCGTGAGCCAGGTCCCGGGCTGGCCGGTCTGCGACATCATCCTGCCAGTACCAACCGACGGCACCTGCGTTGAGCCCCCGCAGACCGGCAGCGTCGTGCACACCCACGACAGCAAGATCGTTCCCACCCCCGCGATCGTCGACATTAAGGGCAACGGCCAGAAGGACGTGGTCGTCGGCCTTGTCGACACCACCTGGGACAACGGAACGCCGCTGGGCTCCAACAAGATCACCTCGTACCTGGAGGCGTTCGATCCCCGCGGCACCAGGGTTTCGCCATCGGGAGAGCTTCCCGGCTGGCCCGCGGCAGTCCCGGGTTTGATCCAGGGGTATGGCGTAGCCCAGGACTTCGTCACCCAGGGTGTCGAATCACCCGCGGTCTACGACAGCTCCAGCGGCCCCCAGGCGATAGTCAACTCGAACCTCTTCCTGCCAACCAAAGTCGACCTCAGGACGGCGTCGGCAGGCGCGGTGCCGTTCGCCGGCGCGGTGCTGCCGCCGATCGCCAGCTCCAACCTCTCGCCGGCGGGGGCGCTGGTCCAGTTCACCACCTCACCGAGCCTCGGCAATCTCCTCGGGTTGAGCACCCCGCAGGCGGTACAGGCCGGCTCGGCGGCGGCCGAGGTCGCGACGGGCATCACGCAGACGCCCGGGCTCGGCATCAGGGTGGATAACGCCATAAGCGCCTGGGATACAGCGACGGGGATCGCCCTTCCCCAACTCACCAACTACATACAGGGATTGGCATTCTTCGGGGCGCCCGCGATCGCCGACGTTATCGGTGACGGTCGCCCCGACATCATCCAGACCGCGGACTCTGGCGCCGTCATGGGATTTGACGGTTCCACCGGCCAGGTCGCCGCCGGATTCCCCAAGTGGAGCGGGGGCTTCAGTCTGTGGACCCCGGCGGTGGGGGATATCGCCGCCCAGGGAACCGTGGACGTCGCCGCTGTCACGCGCGAGGGGTACCTTCACGTGTGGGAGACACCTGGGCTCTCCAGCGCCAACAAGGAGGCCTGGCACTGGCACCAGGACGACTGGAACGACGGGCACTACGGCCAGGACACGAGGCCACCCGCGGGGATCGCCGACCTGACGGTCACCACTTCTGAGGCCGCAGACGTCCTCAAGTTCACCGCGCCGGGTGACAACTGGAACGAGGGTAAGGCGGCTCGCTACGAGGTCCGGCGGTCCAACAAGCCCATCACCCAGGATGATTTCGCGGCGGCCACCCCCGTCCCTGTCGGCCAGTCACCGGGGGTCGCCGGCTCCCACGAGAGCCTCACCGTGCCCCACGTCGACGGCGCTGACAACTACGCGGTGCGCGCCGTCGACGCCGCCGGCAACATCGGGCCGGTCCGGGTCGGCACCGCGGCCGCTCACATCAAGGTCCACGCCGAGGCGGTCCGAGCCGCCAGCCTGCCGTTCACCTCGTCTTTGCGGCGCGATGACGGAGCAGCCATGGGGCTTGCCGGCGCGCTGCTTATCTGCCTGGTGGTGCCGCTGGCACGACTGGTGACGCGCCGGCCCTGACCTCCGTCAGCTGCGCGGGCTAGACCAGCTCCCAGTACACCTCGGTGTCGAAGTGATCGGTCTCCGGGTCGGGATCGCCGTAGATCTCCCAGGCAACCCCCGTCAACCTATGGCCACGGGCGGCGCACCATGCCTTGACCGCCACGTGCGCCTCCTCGAGGTTCGCGGGCGGCCCCGTGTGGATGGTGGTGGCCGCCTGGCCGGCGGGTAACTCCGACGGCACCACCCTGCCCTCGGCCTCGAACGAGCCCGTGACCTGCACCCCCACCTCGACCGCCACCTCGACGTCGGGGATGTCGCGCCGGTAGACCATCACGTTGTGGCCGTCGGTGCGCAGCCCAGGCCGCGAGCCGAGAAACGCCCACACCTCGTCGAGCATCGCGCGCCACATCTCCGGGAACTCTCGCCACGTCGTGTTCGCCTTCACCACGGCGGTCGGACAAGCTGTTGTGCGCTCCAGGGTCACGCGATAGAAAGGCACAGTGGCTTAGACGAGGCCCTTGAGTACCGCCTCGATCTCCTCGGGCGCCGTCGGCCCGTCGAACTTGGCCCGGATCAGGCCCGCCTTGTCGACCACGAAGACCCAGGGGTCACTGGTGAGCTTCCACTCGTCGAAGGTGGGGGAGAGGGTCGCCTTGCTGAAGTCGGCGGTGTTGTCGGGAACACCGCCTTTGTAGGTCTCGATGTGGACAAAGTCCACCCCGTGCGGTTTATAGGCCGGCTCCAGGGACGCCACCGCTGCCTGTTCCGGTGCGCAGGTCTTGGACTTGCAGAAACCGGGCGCGCCGAAATAGATGACCAGCGCGTGGTGGGCGGACAGGGCCGCGGCGATGCTGGTGTAGTGCATGTCGTCCGGCGGCACGCCGGTGTCGATCTGGCGGATGTTCGACACCTGGGACGCGGTCGGGTTCTGGCTCGAAGGAGCCGGCGACCCCACGGCCAGGCCGGGGTCGGCGTCAAGGACCTGGAAGGCTGCCGTGGTCACGCTGTGCAGCGCGCCTTTGGTCGCCGAGACGACCACGTTGTAGAAACCTGCGGCAGCCAGGTTCTGACGGATCACGTAGACGCCCTTGTCCGCCAGCAGGGTGCCTTCGTAGGGCGCGTCCATCACCGGTCCCACCGCGGTGGGCTTCCCGCCCGCCGGCAGCAGGTAGACCTGGACCTGCACCGTGACTCCGCCTCCCACTGGGACCTGGTTGGAGTCCAGGATGCCCACCGCGAGGCGCCGGTCGGTGCCCTTGACGACGCAGGGCGCACAGTCGCCCGCCGCCGCGTTCACCACCACCGCCTGGAGCGGTGGCGCCGATGCCGCCGGCGAGGGGGAGCCCTCCGATCCGGCGACGCTCCCGCCGCAGGCCGCCAGAACGGTCGTCAGCAATGCCGCGCCCAGCGGGCCATGCCGCCAGCGCCAGTTCACCCCTCCAGTCGAGCCGCTCACCACACCGATACTAAGAACGACAGCAGATGGGAATGAGAATCTGGTTGGCCGCCTTGTCGGCTGCGCTGACGCTGGGCGCGTGCGGTCTGCCGGGGACCAGCTCCACGACCTCGGCCTCCGCGGGCAACCCCGCGCCCGCGTTCGACCTGGTGGGCGTTGATGGCGCCCGCCACTCTCTGTCCAGCTTTCGCGGGCGGGTCGTGGTGCTGAACTTCTGGGCCACCTGGTGCATCCCCTGCCGGGCGGAGATGCCCGACCTCGAGCACGAGGCCCGTATTCACAGTGGCGGACCGGTGGCGATCGTGGGCGTCGACTGGAAGGAGTCCGCCGCCCAGGTCACCGACTTCACCTCGAGTCTCGGCGTCAGCTACCCGATGCTGCTGGACTCGGACGGCCAGGTATATGCGCGTTATCGAGTGGCGGCGCTGCCAACGACGTTCATCATCGATGCGCGCGGGAGCCTGTTGAAGTCGCGTGTCGGCATCGCCAGTCGCGACGAGGTCGAAGCCGAGATCAAGGCCGCCCAGCACAGCTGAGCGGGACCGGGCCAGAGCCGCACTCACCTCCCTCAATACCATCCCTGGTTACCTTCGGTTCTGTACCTGGGGAATAATGAATCACTGCACAATGTTGACAAGGACTATGTTGGCATCTACAATGAACCGATGACTCAAGTGACCCCACAGCCTGCGGCTTCTCTCGAATCCATGCTCCCGCCCTCCCGTTTCGAAACCGACGAGGCGGGCTACCTCTACGACGCGTCGTTTCGCGAAAACATCGCCAAATACGCTCGCCTGGAGGGCGACAAGCTGCTTCGGGCTGAGGCCTTTCGGTCGCTGGTCATGGCCACCAAGCGCCTGGACCAGGTATTTGAAGCCGAGCTCGAGAACCTGGGAGTCACCTACGGCCAGTACAAGGCGCTGATGTGCATCAAGAACTTCGGCGTGGGAGGGACCCAGATGAACAACGTCGCTGAGTTCCTTTCGGTCACTCCGCGTAATGTGACCGGCCTTGTCGACAACCTCGAGGCCGCGGGGCTGGTCGAGAGGGTGCCTGACCCGGCGGACCGCCGGGCCACCATCGTTCGCGCCACCGCCGCCGGCGAAGCTGCCGGTGCCCGAGGCCGGAGGGTCCACGAAGCCGTGATGGCCAAGCTCATGGGAATCCTGAGCGAAGAAGAGATGTTGCAGCTCAGACACCTGAGCACCAAGCTGCTGCGTGCCGTCGAGGAAGTGTCGGCCGGCGATAGGAGGAAGACCAATGGCTGAGACCTTGACCAAGGAGCAGCTCTCCGAGCAAGAGCTGGCGGCGCGCCATGAACGGCTGGAGACGGGCCAGGCGGCGGAGGAGGCGCTCGAAGAGCACCACGGCCTCGATCGCCGGATGATCACGTTCTTCGGGATCATGGCGGCGATGTTTCTGGCCGCCCTCGACCAGAGCATCGTCGGTACGGCGCTGCCCCGCGTGGTGGGCGATCTCAAGGGCTTCGATCGCTACACCTGGGTGACCACGATCTACCTGCTCACCAGCACCTCGGTGGTGCCGATTGTCGGCAAGCTCTCCGAGCAGCTGGGTCGCAAGCGCGTCTTCCTCACCGGTATCGTCGCCTTCCTGCTCGGCTCCGCGCTCTGCGGTCTGTCTCAGGACATGACCCAGCTCATCCTGTTCAGGGGCTTCCAGGGCATTGGCGGCGGCATCCTTACGGGGACGGCGTTCGCCGTGATCGCGGACCTCTTCTCGCCCGCCGAGCGCGCCAAGTACACCGGCATGGTCGCGGGCACCTTCGGAATCGCCAGCGTCGTCGGCCCCCTGGTCGGCGGCTTCCTGACCGACGGCCAGCATATCGGCGGCCTGCTCGACATCACCACCAACTGGCGCTGGATCTTCTACGTCAACGTTCCGGTTGGCGCCGCCGTCATGGTGGCTCTGTTCGTCACCTTCCCCAGCCTCCGCCGAATCGGCTCCCACCCCAAGATCGACTACATCGGGGCTCTTGGAATCGGCGGTGGAGCCGCGATGCTGACGCTGGGCGCATCGCTCGCGGGCACCAACGATTGGAGCTACGCGCCGGTCTGGTACTGGCTCATCGCCGGCACCGCCTTGCTGGTCGCCACCGTCTTCTACGAGGCACGGCAGCCCGAAGCGGTGGTGCCGCCGCAGCTCTTCCAGAACTCGATCTTCTCGGTCTCGGTGCTGGTGACATTCATCACCGGCGTGGGGATGTTCGGCGCGATCATCTACATCCCGCTGTTCCTGCAGGCCGTGGTCGGGGTCAAGGCGACCAACTCGGGGCTCCTGCTGCTGCCCCTGATGGCCGGCATGGTTGTCGGCAGCGTCGGCGGCGGACAGATCCTGAGCCGCACCGGCAGGTACAAGGTCCTGGTAGTCATCGGCATGATCTCGATGACCCTTGGCATGTACCTGCTGACCCTGCTCACCGTCAGCGCCACCCAGTTCGAGGTCGGTCGTGACGTGGTGTTCTTCGGCTTCGGCCTCGGCCTCAGCTTCGCGGTCTTCAATGTCGTCGCCCAGAACGCCGTCAAGGCCCAGTACATCAGCTCCGCCACCAGCGTCTTGCAATTCCTACGTCAGATCGGCGGCACCCTGGGCCTGGCGGTGCTGGGCTCCATCGTCAACCAACAGCTGAAGGTGAAGATGGGGGCTGATGTGCCGGCGGCGGCGCTGGCAAAGGTCCCGGCTGCCTTGCGGAGCCAGATCACCAATCCCCAGGCTCTGTTCAGCAACGCCTTCGACAGGGTCTTCGCCGCCATCCCCGGCCTCAGGTACGGGGTCAAGCTGGCGCTGGCGGACTCGATTCACGTCGCCTTCGTCATCGGCCTTGCGGCATTGATCGTGGGGCTGGCGCTCACCTTCTTCATCAAGGAGATACCGCTCCGCAGCACGACCGCGGCCCAGGACCGGGCGGCCGCACGCGCCGAGGCCCTGGCCAGCTAGTCCTCTCGCGGGCAATTCACACCATCCCACGAAGGGGGCCGGTTCCCGCCGGCCCCCTTCTCTTTTCCCTCCACCTCTAACGAAAGCTTCACACCGGGGGGTGAGAGTAGATGCATCCCCTCCCTTCCTCGAGGCCTCTCGAACTACCCCGGAAGCTCGCTTCCAGGACCCAGACGAGAGGCCTCTTTCTTTAACCGCGGGGCGGCCGCCGGGCGTCGGACCGCGGGAACGTCTCGCCGGTAGGATTGCTGACGAGATGCCAGAAGTCAGGCCCTTTTCGGCCGTTGGCCGGAGCGCCAACCTGGCCGACCTCGCCGAGGTCGACCTGGATCTGCTCGTCATCGGCGGTGGCATCACCGGCGCCGGTGTCGCCCTCCAGGCGGTCCAACGGGGCTACCGAGTCGGGCTGGTGGAGGCGCGCGATTTCGCCTCGGGGACCAGCAGCAGGTCCAGCAAGCTGGTTCATGGCGGGATCCGATATCTGGCCCAGGGCGACGTCGGCCTGGTCCACGAGGCGTTGCAGGAGCGCCGTCGCCTGATCGGCCTGTTCCCTGACCTGGTGTCGCCGCTGCCGTTCCTGATGCCGATCCCTCGGGGTTTGGGCAAGGCCGCCACGCTGGCGGCCGGCTTCTGGACTTACGATGCGCTCTCGATCGGCTCCGGCTTTCCGCGACACAAGCGGATCGGGCTCGAGGAGGCGCGCCGGATGGCCCCGGCGTTGCGGCGCAGCGATATCCGCGGCGCCTGGAAGTACTGGGACGCGCAGACCGACGACGCGGCCCTGACCGTCGAGGTGCTCCGTCGCGCCGCCGCCGCGGGAGCGCTGGTCGCCAACTACGCCGCCGTGACGGCGGCCTCGCGAAGCGAGGCGGGCTGGCGCGTAAACGTCCACGACTCGATATCGGACGCCGGCCTCTCGATAGGTTGCCGCTGGCTGGTCAATGCCAGCGGAGTATGGGCGGAGCAGGTCGAGGGTCTGGCGGGGCGCCAGCCCAAGACCCACGTACGCCCCAGCAAGGGCGTGCACGTTTCGCTGGCGGCGGAAACCCTACCTATCGAGGCGGCCCTGATCTTCCCTGTCGGTGACGGACGGGTGCTGTTCGCGGTGCCCTGGCACGATCACGTGATCGTGGGTACCACTGACAACGATTACGACGGCGACATCGTCGCGCCCGGCTGCAGCCCCGCCGAGGAGGCGGACGTCCTGGCGGCGGTCAACCGCTTCTTCGATCTCGACCTCGGCCCGGAAGCGGTGCTGAGCCGGTGGGCGGGCGTGCGTCCACTGGTGAGCACTGGCAGGCCGGGGGATAGGAAGGTGGCGACCAAGGACATCAGCCGCAAACCCCAGATCCAGCTCGACGGCGAGGGGCTGCTCACGGTGACCGGTGGCAAGCTCACGACCTTCTGGCGGATGGCCGAGGATGCGCTCAGGCTGTTGCCCCCGCCGGCGTCGTCGAACGGTAGCCACACTCCCGGTTCGCCGGGGCCGCTGGTGCCCGAGGAGTGGGACCAGGATCCGCTGCCGGGAGCCGCCGGATACACCGTCGGTGACGTCCGGCGGGCGTGCGATGAGGGCATGGCGATGCAGCTGGATGACGCCCTCAGCCGCCGGCTGCGGCTCAGCTTCCTCGACGTCGGCGCGGCCCTGTCGGCGGCGCCCGAAGCGGCCCGGATGATGGCGTCACGGCTGGGCTGGTCCGACATCACACCACACCTGGAGCGCTACCGCGCCCACCTCGCCCGCGAGTTCGCCGGCCCCGTGGCCGAGGCTGTCGCCAAAGCCTAGGTCAAGCGCGGCCGTCTGGCCGCGTCAAGTTGCTGTCACCTGATCGTGGTTGGATCGCGGGGCGCTGGTGGGGAGCGCCGATCTACGCTCAGGAGGTGCTGTTTCCATTGCTGACCGGCCGCCGTCTGTGGCTCGGCGGCTCGGCGTCTTTGCTGGTGCTTGCGGGCTCCATCTCGGGGCTCGCCGCGGCCGCCTCCCCAGCGGTGGGCGCCTGCCCGGCGTTCCCCGCCAACAACGTCTGGAACACCGACATCTCAGGCCTGCCGCTGCATCCCAGCAGCGCCGCGTGGGTCGGCAACATGGGAGGCACTTCTCGGCTGCTTCATCCCGATTTCGGCCCCTCCGGCGGTTACCCGTACGGCATTCCCTTCAACGTCGTCGACTCGAGTCACCCCAAGATCAACATCAGCTTCCAATACAACGATGAGAGCGACCAGGTGCCCTATCCGTTCGGGTCCGACACCTCCATCGAGGGTGGGCCCAACGCCACCGGGGACCGCCACGCGATCATGATCGACCAGAGCACCTGCACCCTCTACGAGCTCTACAACGCGCAGTACAACGGCAGCACCGGGTCGACCGCCGGCTCGGGCGCGACCTGGAACCTGGCAGGCAACGCCCTGCGCCCGGCGGGATGGACGTCTGCCGACGCCGCCGGCCTGCCGATCTTCCCTGGCTTGCTCCGCCTGGAGGAGGTCAACTCCGGCTCCGTCCGGCACGCCATCCGGTTCACAGCCCAGCAGACCGACCGGAGCTATCTATGGCCCGCCCGGCACCAGGCCGGTGCCGCCAGCAGCCCGTCCCTGCCGCCGATGGGGGCGCGCTTCCGTCTCCGGGCGGGGTACGACATCTCGCGCTTCAGCGCCGCCACCCAGGTCGTGCTCAAGGCGATGCAGCACTACGGCCTGATCCTCGCCGACAACGGCTCCAACTGGTACTTCCAGGGTGCCGCCGAGACGGGCTGGAGCGACACCATGATTTCGGAGCTGAAGACGATCCCGGCGGGCCAGTTCGACGCCGTCGACGAATCCTCATTGATGATCGATCCCAACTCGGCGCAGGCCCGCCAGCCGGCGATCGCGCCGCCGCCGCCGCCGGCCCGTCCCGCTCCGATCGTCGCCGCGGCGCCGCCGATCGTGCCTTCACCGATCCCGTCTCCGACGGACACCGGGCCTGCCCCCCAAAGCGACGCGCCCCGACGCGTCGGCTCGGAACTGGTTTACCTTCCGGGGGCGCACCCGCCGGCTGCGACAGCCAGGGGTCTTCCGGGCAGCCCGACCAGACTTCTGCCCTGGATGGCGGCGATGGCCGGAATCCTGGTGGCCGCCGGCATCGCCTGGTGGCAGTGGTCCCTACGCCGGCGCCGGCGGCTCAGCCGGTCGAGCTCTCGGTCTTGAGCCGCGGCCGGCGCAGAAACGCCGTCAGCCCGACCACCAGGAAGACCAGGTACGTCGTCAGCTGGAGCGCGGTGGGGGAGGCAGCGTAGCCAAGCAGACCATGCAGGACATCTCCCGCGAGGCTGTTGTCGGCGACCAGGCTGCCGGTGTCCCAGAGGTGGACGTCGGCCCCGGGAACCACGCCCAGGGCCTGCAGGTTCTCAACCATGTTGGCCAGCAGCCCGGCGGCGACCACCATCAGCGCGGCGCCGACGACAGTGAAGAAGCGGCTGATGTTGAGCCGGATTCCCATCCTGTAGATCGCCACCGCTATCGCGAGCGCCACAAGCATCCCGGCGGCGGCGCCTATCGCCAGCTGCCAGGCGGTGTTCTGGAAGGCGATCGCGACCATAAAGATGCTCGTCTCCAGGGCTTCGCGTCCCACCGTGACCAGCGCCGCCGTGAAGAGCGCGACCCCGGAGCCGGCGGCCACCGCGGTGGTCACCTGGGCCCGCAGGTCGACGGCCAGGCGGCGGGCGTGGCGCTTCATCCAGAAGGTCATGTACGTCAGCACCACCACGGCCAGGCCGAAGGTGCCGGTTTCGAACCAGGTCTGCTGCCGGGATCCGATGAAATCCGACCTGATGGTCATGAAGATGCCGACACCGACCAGCGCCGACACGCCAACCGCCACCGCCGCCCCCGCCAGCACCCACCGGAACAGGTCGCGTCGGCCGCCGGCCGCCAGGTAGGTCAGCAGGATGGCACAGATCATGCTGCCCTCGATGCCCTCGCGGAGGAATATGAGGAAGCTACCTGCCATGGTGGGAGCGCGAGTTGCGCGCGGTCATCGCCATCACTTAGGGTGAACTATATCAATGGGTAAGGGTGTGCTAAGTCGTGAGAAGGGGACGAGCGGGGTTGAGTCTCAGACCGTCAGCCGTTACCTGGAGGCGATCTACTACATCGACGCCGAGGGCGAACGAGTGAAGGCCGCTCGACTGGCGGAGTGGCTGGGTGTTTCGCAGCCGACGGCGGGGGCGACGCTGCAGCGGATGGTCCGCGACGGCCTGGTCCAGATCTCGTCGGCCAAGGACGTCAGCCTCACCTCGCACGGACGCCAGCAGGCGGCGGCGGTGGTGCGCCGGCACCGGGTGGCGGAGCGCTGGCTGACCGACGTCCTGGGGCTGGACTGGCTTGCCGCCGACGAAGAAGCGGGCCGCCTCGAGCACGCCCTCTCCGACGCCGTCACCGACCGCCTCTACAAGCTGATCGGCGAGCCGCGGACTTGCCCCCACGGCAACCCCATCCCTGGCGCCGCCGCCGATGGTAAATCGGAGCGCGCCCTGCGCGACCTGCCGCCGGGTTCGCGTTCTCGAATCCGCCGCGTTTCGGAGGTCGCCGAACATGAGACGCCACAACTGCTAAATTTCCTCGAGGGCGCGTCGCTGCGGCTGGGTGCCGAGGTCAAGAGCGTTGAGGTCAACGCGGGGGCGGGGACCCTTACGGTGGAGGTGAAAGGACGACCGGTGGCGATGTCGCTGCAGGTCGCGGGGAAGATCTGGGTCGAATGATGAATGTCACAGGTTGTGCTCAGGGTAATGACATTTTTTATGCGCGTCGTATGGTGGTTCTGTGAGCGTCGTTGTTATCCGGTCCCTGGCGGTCCCGGACGACGACGTCAAACTGACCAAGGTCTTTCTTGACTCGCGCCAGGCCGCCCGTGTCGCCGAGCAGTGGTCCAAAGAGGGCTACCGTGTCGAGGTCATCGACCTGCGCAGCCGCAGCAGCAAAACGCTGACCGCGGCCAAGCGCGACCCCAACTTCCCCGAGCGACCAATGGGGTCTCCCTCAAAGAACTAATCGTTCGCGCCGGGACTGGTGCGGCCGGCGCCGCGGTGGCTGGGCTCTCGGGATCAGACGGGGTAGACGCCGTGCTTGCGCTCGGAGCGCACCCGAAATCGACTGGCGTAGAGCTCGAAGCGCTTGATCAGCTGGTCGCGCAGGATTTCCGGCTCCACGATGTCGTCGACGATGAGCTCCGCCGCCAGCTTGTAGATGTCGACGTCCTGGCTGTACTCGTTCTCCAGCTCGGATCTACGAGCCGCCGCCTCAGCCTCGCTCAGCCCTTCGAGCTTCTTGGCGAAGACCGCGTTGACCGCCGCCTCTGGGCCCATGACGGCGATCTTGGTGGAGGGCAGGGCGAGGGTGCAGTCGGTGTCGAACGCCGGCCCTGACATCGCGTAGAGCCCGGCGCCGTAGGCCTTTCGCACGATCACTGAGATCTTCGGCACCGAAGCCTCGCTGACGGCGCTGATCATCTTGGCGCCGTGGCGGATGATGCCCGCGCGCTCGACCGCGGTGCCGATCATGAAGCCGGGCACGTCGGCCAGGAAGAGCAGCGGAATGTTGAAGGCATCACACAGCCAGATGAAGCGGGCGGCCTTGTCGGCAGAGTCCACGAAGAGCACGCCGCCCTTCTGCATCGGCTGGTTGGCGAGGATGCCGACGGCGCGCCCGTCGAGGCGGGCGAAGCCGGTCAGCAGCTCTTTGGCATAGAGCTTCTTGATTTCCAGGAAGCTGCCATCGTCGACGATCGCCTCGACGACCTTGCGCATGTCGTAGCCCTGGTTGGCGGCCTCCGGGACGATCGCGTCGATGGCCCGGGCGTTGGCCGCCGGCGGCAATGCGTTTAGCGTCGCCGGCTCCTCCCGGAAGCTCTGAGGCAGGTAGCCGAGGTACCTGGTGGCGACGTCGATGGCCTCGGCGTCGTCGGCGACCAGGAAATCACCGCAGCCGCTGACAGTGCAGTGCATGCGTGCCCCGCCCATCTCCTCCAGCGTCACCTTCTCGCCGACCACGACCTCGGCCATCCGGGGTGACCCCAGGTACATGCTGGCGTTGCCCTCGACCATGATCACGACGTCACAGAACGCTGGGATGTAGGCGCCTCCGGCAGCCGAGGGACCGAACAAAAGGCAGACCTGCGGCACCCGTCCGGAGAGCATCACCTGGTTGCGGAAGATCCGGCCCGCATGGCGACGTCCGGGGAACATCTGGACCTGGTCAGTGATGCGCGCCCCGGCGGAGTCCACCAGGTACAAGATCGGAACCAGCAGTCGCTCCGCTGTCTCCTGGATGCGGAGGATCTTCTCCACCGTCCGGGCGCCCCAGGACCCCGCCTTGACGGTGGGGTCGTTGGCCATCACGCAAACCGGCCGCCCGCCGATCCGGCCGACTCCGGTGACCACGCCGTCGGCGGGAAGGTCGTCCGCGAGCACGTTGGCAAACAGCCCGTCCTCGACAAAGGACCCCTCGTCAAGCAGCAGCTCGAGGCGGCGCCGCACGGGCAGCTTGTTCTGTGCTGCAAGCCGCTCACGATGCCGCGCTCCGCCGGCGAGAGCCTTGGCCTTGAGGCGCGCCTGCTGCTCGTTGCGAGTCTCCTCGGGCGTGACGGGCTCCTGGCTCATCTGGCGGCCGCCCCGGTGGCGGGCGACGCTGCCAGCCAGGGCGCCGGACCAGCTCGATGGAGCTTGCCCGGCAGCTCCTCGCCCAGGGCGGCTTCGAGGTCGACGGCGGCCCGCGCCAGCTTGGCGACATCGACGCCGGTGCGGAAGCCCAGGTCCTCGACCATCGCGAGCATGTCCTCGGAGCAGACGTTCCCGGTCGAGTTGGGCGCGAACGGGCACCCTCCGATGCCGCCGATCGAGCCCTCGAGGTGCCGCACGCCAGCCTCCAGCGCGGCCTCGGCATTGGCGACGCCAAGGCCCCGGGTGTCATGGAAGTGCATCGATATGTCGACGCCGGGAAATCGCTCCAGGGCCAGTTCCGACAGGGCCCTGACGCCGGCCGGCGCGGCGACCCCGATGGTGTCGCCGAAGGACAGCTCGGAGACTCCCAGGTCTGCCACCCGCGCGGCAACCTCGGTGGCCTGCTCGGGCGCCACCGGACCGTCGTAAGGGCAGCCCCAGGCGACACTGATGGACGCGTCCACTCGCACGCCGGCGGGGGCTGCGGCGTCGACCACCGCCTTGATCTCGGCCAGGGTCTCGGCGACGCTGCGGTTGAGGTTGTGCTGGTTGAAGCCGTCGGTGACGCCGACGTTTACCAGCACGTTGCCGAGCCCGGCCTCGACGAACGCCAGGGCCCGCTCCAGGCCCTTGAGGTTGGGCACCAGGACCCGCACCCGGGCCATCGTGTCCCGTCCCCGCGCGGAGAGCTCGGTCAACACCTGCTCGGCGTCGGCCAGTTGGGGTACCCATTTGGGCGATACCAGGGACGTCACCTCAACCCGGGGAACGCCGGCGGCAATCGCGTCATCAATGAGGGCCAGCTTCACAGATGTCGGCACAGGGTCCGGCCAGTTCTGGAATCCGTCTCGTGGCCCGACCTCGACGAACGCCACGTGCTCGCTGCCTGGACTGATGATCAACGGCCCTTGAACTCCGGCTCTCGCTTCTCGAAGAAGGCGGTCACGCCTTCGCGCGTGTCATCGGTCAGGGTCACCAGCGACAGTTGGGCCTGGAGGTACTCCAGAGCGGCCCTGAACTCCATGTCCTGGGTTCGGTAGAAGGCGTCCCGACCCAGGCGCATGATGATCGGCGACTTCTTCTCCAGCTTGGCCACCACCTCTTCAACTTTGGCGTCGAGGTCAGCAGCCGGCACGACGTGGTTCACCAACCCGATCCGGGCCGCCTCGGCGGCGTCGAAGCGATCGCCGAGGAGGAGCATCTCCAGCAGTCGCTTGCGGCCGATGTTCCTGGCCAGCACCGCCTGGATCATCATCGCCCAGACGCCAACGTTGATCTCCGGCGTACCGAAGGTTGCGTGGTCGGCCGCGACCAGGATGTCGCAGCTCGAGGCCAGCCCCAGGCCGCCGGCGAGGGCGTGCCCGTTGATCCGTCCCACGATCGGCTTGCCCAGCTCCTGCATCTGAACGAACAGCTCGACGAACATGTGGCGGCCGAGGTGGCGCTCGACCTCGGTTTGCTCCGCCTCAAAGGAGCTCAGGTCGGCGCCCGCGCAGAAGGCTTTGTCGCCGGCGCCGGTGAGGACGACGACGCGCACCTCGGTGGTGTCGCGTGCCCAGGTGAAAGCGGTGAGCAGGTCGCGCAGCATCCCACCGCCGAGGGGGTTGCGCTGCTCGGGCTTGTTGAGGGTGATCGTGGCCCTGTAGCCGGCGGCGCTTACAAGTACGTTTTCGAGTTCGGGCGCAGACATGACGGGAGTATAAGTTTCGGTCTCGCCTAACCTGAGGTCGATGCCGGCGATCGACTCCAGGCTCGTGGAGCAGGTCCGTAACGGGCTCCGGGCGAGGGCAGACCCCGCCCGCGCGCCGCGTATGCGGGCCTACATGAAGTCCACCATGCCCTACCGTGGCGTGGCCAGCGGCGGCGTGAAGGAGATATGCCGTGAGGCTTTCGCCGCTCACCCGCTATCGTCGTTCGGCTCCTGGCGGGCTACGGTCCTCGAGCTCTGGCGCCGGGCGGAGTACCGGGAGGAGCGCTACTGCGCCATCGCTCTGACGGGTATCTCCGCTTACCGGCGTTTCCAGGTGCCCGCGGCGTTGCCTCTCTATCGCGAGCTGATAACCACAGGCGCCTGGTGGGACTACGTCGATGAAGTCGCGGTTCGGCGAATTGGCCCGCTGCTGCTTTCGCACCGCGACGTCCTGCGCCCGCTGCTGCTGAGGTGGAGCGTCACTGCCGACATGTGGCTCCGGCGCAGTTCGATCATCTGCCAGGTCGGAGCTCGCGACCGCACCGACCTCGAGCTGCTCTACGCGTGTATCGAGCCCAACCTCGGCGACCGCGAATTTTTCATCCGCAAGGCTATCGGGTGGTCGCTGCGATCCTATGCCTGGACCGACCCGGCCGAGGTCGCGTCGTACGTCAATCGCACCGGCGAGCGCCTCAGCGGTCTGAGCCGGCGCGAGGCCCTGAAGAACATTGCGGGCTAGTCACAAGATCGTCGTTTGGGGGCATGGCGCGCGGGGCAGAATTTCTCTACACTTTTTTCTCGAAGTGCCCCCGGGAAAGCCGGGCAGTATCTCACCTGAGAGCCGCCGGAACTAACCCAGAGGTCCAGAACCAACCCATTAGGAGGTCCCGAGCGTGAGCTTTCAGGACAAGACGCTCACCTGCCGTGACTGCGGTCAGCAGTTCACATTCACCGCTGGTGAGCAGGAGTTTTATGCATCCAAAGGCCTGGCCAACGAGCCCGGTCGCTGCCCCGACTGTCGCGCCATCCGGCGCGGTACCCGTGCCAGTGGAGCGCCCACCGGCACCCGCCAGATGTACGACGTCGTCTGCAGCAACTGCGGGCAGCCGACGCAGGTACCGTTCCAGCCGACCAGCGGGCGGCCGGTGTACTGCAGCGACTGCTTCAGCCGCCAACCCGGGCGCAGCTACCGCTAGCGCGTAAGCAGGCCGGAGGGCTCCGCAAGGAGCCCTCTTCTGTTTTAACCGGCGGGCGTGTCGGTACCGGTCGGACCTGGCGCGGGCGGGCCGTCGCTGCCACCTGCCCCGTCGCCGGCAGGGCTCTGGGCCTGGCCCTCGCCGGTGGTGCTTCGGCGTCGCGGCCGCCGGCGCCGGCGTCTGCGCCGGCGGCTGGGCGCCTCGCCCGGCGTCTCCTGAGGCGCGGGCGGGCCGCCGGCTGGTGAGGCTCCGTCAAGCGGGGTCGCGGCTTCAGGCAGGGCCTCGCCGGGCTGCCAGTCGCGGAGCCTGGGCAGGCGCCGCGGGGCTGACTCGTCGGCGCCGACCTCGGTCTCGGGCGCCTCGGACGGCGGCAGCACCTGGGGCCGGACCTGCTGCTGCCCGGCCGGTCTCTGGCGTCCGCCGCGGCGGCGACGGTTGCCTTTGCCGACCCCGGGCAGGCGATGCCAGGGGATGATCGCGCCGCTGCGCCTGAATCCCTCGTAGACCTGGCGCAGGACGCGGTTGCTGCGCACCGTCTGGCTGTCGCCGACGACGATCAAGAGGACCTTGGCCCGCGACATCGCGACATTGATGCGGTTGTGGACCTCGAGGAAGCCAACCATGCCCCGGGGGTTGCTGCGAACCAGGTCGACGATGACGATGTCGGCCTCGGCGCCCTCGAAGGCGTCGACGGTGTCGGCGCGGAAATCGCGCGTCGTCCACTGCTTCCAGCCGCCGTACCGTCGCAGCTGCTCGCGGTACATCCCGATCAGGGCGATGTTCATGCCGGGGTCGGTGCGCTCGCTGAGCATCCGCACCAGGCCGCGACAGATGTTGACGTGGTTGAGGTTGTAGATGGAGCCGTTGCCGGTGCGCATCTCGCGGACCTCGGCGCCGGCCGAGTCGATCCAGATCAGGGAGCGGTGGGCGCCCATGATCTTGGGCCGGTGGTAGGCCTTGACGACGTCGCCGTCGCGGAGCTGGCCGCGGTAGAAGCGCTGGCTGACGAGGTGGCGGATGGCGGGGTGCATCCGGTGCTGGACCAGGAAGATGACCTTGTTGGTCTCGGGCAGAGCGCTCTCCCAGAGGATCTCGAAGTAGCTCTTGCGGGCCAGGTGCCACTCCGGGGTGCCGCGCCTCAGCTCGCCGAGATCCTCCTCCTCGACCACCGGCGGTAGCTGGTGGTGGTCGCCGATGAGGACCACCCGCTCACCCAGGGCGATGAAAGGCAGCGTCTCCTCGGCGCGGGCCTTGTTGGCCTCGTCGAGGAAGGCGTAGGTGTACTTCTCGCCGCGCTGGCCCTCGGTGACGACGGCCTTGTTGCAGGTGGCCGCTACTACGCGCTCATCGGAGGCGCGGTCCCAGGTCGAGACGCCCTTGTCGTCGCCGGCGCGGAGGCGGAAGATGTTGACGCCCACCTTCTGCAGCCGTTCCGTGGCGTCGTCGACGGCCCGGTTGGAGTGCGAGGAGATCAGGATGCGCGCTTGCGGCTGGGCCTCCAGGATCTGCCGCACCGCCTCGACGATGACCGTCGTCTTGCCCGTCCCGGGCGGACCCTGGAGCATCATCACCGAGCCCGTCGGCATCGCCACCACTCGCCGCACCGCCTCGGTCTGCTCCTCGTTGTCGGCGATCTTCTCATTGAACAGAGAGCGGGGGAGGGGGGTGTCCGGGGGTTCGGGGATGTCTTCGGGCGCCGCCACCAGCTGGACCACGGTGGACAGGTCGGGGTGACCGGAGAGCGCCATGTCGAGCGCGTGGCGCTGGGCCGCGGCCACCGCGCCACCCTCGATGGGAGCCACCTCGACGCTGTCGGGGAGGACGGCCGGACGTTTGAAGTAGACCCGCAGCCGGTTGCGGTCGGCGACGTCGAAGGGAGCCTCGAGGTCGCCAAAGCCGGTCATCACCTCGAGCTTCTGGAAGGAGTTGAACCGATCCGCCTGGCCGGGCGCCAGTTCGAGGAGGGCCTCGCTGGCGGCGCCCTTGACCTGGAAGCCGCTGCCCAGCGGCTTGCCACAGTTGGGGCAGGAGCGCTGCGGCGGCTCCATCGCGTTGTGGCAGTTGGGGCAGGTCAGCTCACGGCTGACCACCTCCGCTTTGCGACGCAGCTCGCTGGCTCTTTTCTCGCGGGCGGTCTGAAGAACGTCGAGGACGGTGTCGACCTGCTCCAGGAAGGTCCGGGCATTGGTCGAGACCTCGATGGCGGTGTATGTGCCGGAGTCCTCGCCCGCGCCCCGGATGGTGGCGCCGGGAGTCCCGGGAACGGCAAAGCTGCGGTACCACTCGGCCACCCGCGGGCTCCACTCGGCTCCCGGCTCGGCGAACTTGACGTTGGGAGATTCGATCTTGGGCAGCAGCAGCCACTCGGTGTGAGTCAATTCGACCGGGCGGAGGTCTTCGATCCGAAGCGCCGCGCGGGTCAGGTTCATGTCGTCGGGCGGGGTGTCGACGTGGCAGGCGAAGGCCTGGTACTTGCCCTGCTGGGGGGTGAAGATCAGGGACAGCTCGTACGCCGGTCCCAGGACCAGGCCAAAGATGACTCCGCCGAAGAACTCGGAGAGGAAGGCGTAGGGGTCGCTCGGCTTCTGGTCCTCGGCTCCCGGTGCGCCCTCGGCGAGGGCGGCGAGCCAGGGCACAGCGTCAAGATCCACCTGGATCACCAGGTGGTCGAGCGAGTAGTCCTGTAGCGGTTCAACCGCAGGATTGTCGATGGCTTTGTGTTGAGTGCGGTGCGGCCCGGCAGCCATGGACTGCTACGGCCGTAGGCCGGTCAGTCACTGGCGATCGAGCACACTCCGTGAGTCTGAATGCCCCTCAGAGACGGTGGCTAGAAGTCCTGGCGTTGGGCCGGCGTTCCGTAGCCCCCGCGTTGTGCTTGTGGAGAAGATACAACATATTCCCGCGAATTGAGCACTCGGGGTCCGGATCTCGGCCGCCGGCGGCGGCGACGTCAGCTGTAGAGCGGGTCCTCGGGTTCGGCCAGGGGGCGATCGAGGCCCTCGGCGCCGGCTTCGGCGACGATTGCCGCGGCCACCGCCGGGGCGACGGCGCGGTTGAAGACCGACGGGATCACGTACTCCGGCTGTAGCTCTTCGGGGGTGACGATGTCGGCGATCGCCTGGGCCGCCGCCAGCTTCATCGGGTCGGTGATCTCGGTGGCGCCGCAGTCGAGGACGCCGCGGAAGATCCCGGGGAAGGCGAG
>Ga0210400_10000206_pt1 | contig 74825 bp, 58 predicted proteins | sample IncBWH26MmetaG_FD_155456 | JGI IMG/M metagenome (GOLD analysis project Ga0210400, IMG submission 155456) | Forest soil microbial communities from Barre Woods Harvard Forest LTER site, Petersham, Massachusetts, United States - Inc-BW-H-26-M | ecosystem: Environmental > Terrestrial > Soil >...
TTCCCCAATCAGGGTGCCGTCGGCCGGCATGTCTATTGGACGGATCCCGTACTGGAATTTGCCCAGGGCGTTAGCGCCGCGCCGCACCGCATCATCGGCGTCACCGCCGATATTGACGACGAACACGTCGTTCCAGAGCCCATCGTCACCATCTATGGCCCCTTTGAAGAGGGTCCCATCTTTGGCGGCCGTCTTTTCATCCACACCGGTGCAGATCCTTATTCGCTCGTCACGCCGGTCACGCGCATTATTCGCGGCATGTCCGCCGATCAGCCCGTTGAGCACGCCGCCACTCTCGAAGACGTCCGCGCGGAGGTGCTCACGCCGGACCGCTTGAACTCGCTGGTGTTCGGAGTGTTCGCTGCTGTCGCGTTGTCGATTGCCCTGGTTGGCGTCGCAGGCGTCCTGGCGTTTTCCGTCAGCGCGCGCACCCGGGAATTCGGCATTCGCCTGGCGCTCGGATCGCAGCCGCGGAATCTTTTGAAAGGTGTTATCGTCGAAGGCGCCGTGATGGCGGGGGCGGGCGTCCTCGCAGGCGCGGCCTTCGGATTCGTAGTAGCGCGTTTGGCGGGCAGCTATTTCCCGGACCTGAAGATGCCGGGTGCTTTGCCCGTCATCCTCTCTGCGTTCGTGTTGCTAGCCGCCGCCGTCGTCGCGTCGTGGCTGCCGGCCGCGCGCGCCGCGCGCATCGACGTCATACAAGCACTGCGCTCGGAGTGACCGTTGATGGGCCGATCAGGCTTTTACTAATTCGTTCCCGAATGGGATGCCTCTCAGCCAGCCTCTCTCAAAAGCCACAAATCACGAGCCACTTTCCACCGGTTGCCGCCCTCCCTTCCGAATGCTACGATTTGGTGTTCCATGACCCCTGCTGACCCCCAACTGAGCGCTGCCATTCGTCCCCGTGTGGGCATCCCTTGGCGCACCACCCAGGAACAGCGCGCCGGCACGCGTGACAAGTTGGACTTCTATTTCCGCGCGGTCAGAAAAGCTGGCGCCGAACCGCTGGAAGTGTCCCTCGAACAATCGCCCGAACAGCTTGCGCGGCAACTGGAAGAGTTGGACGCCTTTGTTTTGCCCGGCAGTCCGGCGGACGTGGACCCCGGCCGCTATGGCGCCTCGCGCCATAGCAAGACAAAAACTTTGGACCCGAATCGAGACGTCACCGACGAAGCCATTCTCGGTCACGCATTTTGCGAATCGAAACCGGTGCTGGCCATCTGCTATGGCTGCCAGATGCTCAACGTTCATCTTCATGGCTCGCTGATTCAAGACATTCGCACGATGAAGCCAGAGGCGCTGGCGCATGGCCATACCGATCTCCGGCCCGGAGAGCAAAAGGGCGACGCAAAACACCCGGCCAGTTTTGCGCCCGACAGCCGGCTTGCCAGTCTGAATGGAGCGGTCAGAGCAGAAATCAATAGCAGTCATCATCAAGCAATTGAGAGGCCCGGGGAACACCTTCGGGTCGTGGCCCAAGCTCCCGACGGCATAATTGAGGCGATTGAATGGACCGGCGATTCCAACTGGGTCGTAGGAGTCCAATGGCATCCGGAGCGCATGCCGGATGATCCGCTTGCGCAGCGTCTGTTCCAGCAATTCGTCGCGGCCGCGCGCGCTCGCGAGGCCGTCGCTCATCGCTGAGCCGCGCAGCATGGCCCGCAAGCCCGTCATTCCGAGCGAAGCGAGGAATCTCTCTTCGTCCGTGGGAAGCGAGGCAATGAAGAAAAGTTCCGCGGACTTGGGCTTTTAACTTTGAACTTTTAACTGTCAACTTTTAACTTCTTGGGGGCTTGATGATTTCTCTGGCAGGCAAGGCGGCACTCATCACCGGCGGCTCACGCGGCATCGGCGCGGCGGCGGTCAAACTTTTCGCGCAAGCCGGCGCGGACGTGGTTTTCAACTACGTCAAGGCCAAGGACGCCGCGTTACAGGTCCAGCAGGAAGCCGGCAAGCACGGCACGCGCGTGGAAGCGTTCAAAGCCGACGTCGGGAAGCACGCCGACAATCAAAAACTCGTCGAGCACACCATCGCCCGCCTCGGCCGCTTGGACATTCTCGTCGCCAACGCCGGCGTCTGGAACTTCGACGATCTCCCCATCGAAAAAATGACCGAAAAGCAGTGGGACGACATGATCCGCGTCAACCTCAAGAGCGTCTACTCCATCATCCATTTCACCGTGCCCCACATGATCAAGCAAAAGTCCGGCAAGATCATTCCCATCAGCTCCACCGCGGGCCAGCGCGGCGAATCCTTCCACACCCACTACGGCGCTTCCAAAGGCGGCATCATCAGCCTCACCAAGGGCCTGGCCACCGAACTTGCCCGCCACAACATACTCGTGAACTCCGTTGCTCCCGGCTGGGTCGCCACCGACATGTCCAATGCCGTTCTCGAATCCAAAGCTGGCCAGAAGATGGCTGCCACCGTCATTCCGCTGGGTCGCGCCGCCACCGCTGAAGAAGTTGCCGGCCCCATCCTCTTTGTCGCTTCCGACCTGGCCAACTTCATGACCGGCGAAGTCATCAATGTAAATGGAGGTTCGGTCTTGTGTGGGTAAAGCTCGTCCAGTTTGCCGTTCTTATTTTCGTTTCTTGCGCAATTATGGCGCCGCGCGCCACAGCGCAGCGGCCCGATACCATGTTGCCCGAGCAGAGCGAGGCCAAGGGCAAGCAGATTCTCGCCGATCTGATCAATGCGCTGGGAGGGCCAGGTTATACCGAAGTCCGCGAAAGTGTGTGCGAGGGGCGGCGCGTCCAGTTTGGCCACAATGGCGAGCCCACCGGCAATGTAAGTTTTGCCGACTATCGCCGCTATCCCGACAAAGACCGCACGGAGTACATCGGCAAGGGCCGCAACACCATTCTTCAGTCATTGATCGGACTGGATGGCCTGGATTTCTCCCACGGGGGAATTGTCATCACGCTGTTTAACGGCGATCATGGCTGGTCTTACGATCGCAGCGGGGTCAACGAATTGCCGGCCACCTCCATCAGCGACTTCCAGGAGCAAGTCAAGCGCAACGTCGACAATCTCCTGCGGCTGCGCCTCCAGGAGCCGGGCTTGTCCATCCGTTTCGGCGGCAACGACACGGTGGACCTCAAGCAGGTGGATTGGGTCGAGATTACCGACAGCGAGGAGCGCAAGTTCCGCCTCGCCGTGGACCGCTCCACGCATTGGCTGATTCGCAGCGCCGTTATCACCAAGGATCAAGAAACCCAGCAGATCAACGAAGACGTCACCATCTATTCCAACTACCAGTTGAAAGACAGTGCCTGGACGCCGCTGCAAGTCTCCCGGGAACACAACGGCCGCCGCGCCCTTCAAACCTTCTACGAAACCTGCAAGTTTAACTCCGGCCTTTCCGAGGATATCTTCCAGAAATCGTCCCTCAACAAGCAAGCCGCCCAAGCCCTCGCCAAAAAGGCCAAAAACTAGGGTCCAAACCGGCCATGGAAAACACTTTCTCTTCCAGGTCATGCCGCTGCCGCCGGAGAAGGCTACCAGGAAGGGACGCAAACCTGCCTCCCACCAAGCTATGTTTCGTTTTGTTACATTTCTACCCACTTTTAGCCACATACAATAAGAGATGGCCGTCGAGTCCAAAAAAGTACTATGTTTAGCAGTAGTTGCGTTCCATTGCCCCTGGTACGGTAACTGCTTTATAGTAGGTCTTTGAGCCGCCCTGATAGGCTTGACCGCTGGTCCTGCCTTTAAACGAGGAAGTGATTTGCTTAAGAGTGCCCCAAACCCCCGCACTCGCCGCCGACGCATTGCCGGGTTCAGCATGATCGAATTGGCGGTTTCCATGACCATCCTGCTGATTCTGTCGGCGATGGCGATTCCATCGCTCTTGCAGTCGTTTCGAACGTACCAGCTTAACAACGGGGCCGCGCGCGTATCTGACATGCTAAAATTCACGCGCTACGAAGCGGTGCGCCAGAACAGGCCTATCAGTTTCCTGATGCAACCGAGCGGGAACGGCTGGCTCGTGGGAACGGATTCGAATCGTAACGGCAACATCGATCCGACCGACAAACAAGCGCTGATCAATGGTTTTGTCACGCTCGTTACCGCGGGGATGCCGCCGCCGGCCGCGATCACCGCGTCGTTAAACGTGGGCGCGTTGACTGCTACGCCAGCGAATCCAGGTCCGCTGCAGTTTGACGCGCGTGGAGCGGTTCGCGTGAACGGCACGTTGACCGGCAACATATATGTTTTCTACGTAGGCGCGACGCCTCCGAACAATCCCGGCGATTTCGGTTTTCGCGCCGTAATTCTGCTGCCTACGGGAGCAACGCAGATCTGGACCGCTACTGCCGCCGGCCCCTGGCAGCGGACCGCGTAATTGAGCCGCAGGACTGACAAACGGAAATGCCGTCGACATTTACAAAACGCCGCAAAAGAGAAAGAGGCTTCAGCCTCCTGGAAATGTTGTTTGCAACGATCATCCTATTGGTGGGCTTGGTTGCGATTGCACAACTCGTGCCCGCTTCGATTTACCTGAATTACCAGAATCGAAACAATTCTTCCGCCCTGGTTTTTGCGCAACGGCAACTGGATCAGATGCTGGACCGGCCGCTCACGGACACCGTTTTTACCAACGCGGAGGGGAAGGTTTGCCAGCTCGGGGATCCCGCGATCAATAATCCAGCGCAGGGGACCAACGTTGTCACTTACCAGAACCAGGCGGTCATCGATTTCAACAGCTCAATTGCCGGCTATAACTTCACTTACTTTGAGAATCCTTTGATTCCGAACGGCCTCCAATACGATGTTCGCTGGGCCGTCATCCTCACCAAGGTTGGCACAATCGTCTATAGCAAACGCTTTATCCTTGGAGTCCGACAGGCGGGTGGGGAGGGCTACTTTCCGCCGATCACGCTCGAAGCCATGGTGGAAAAATGAAGCGGGCCATCGGCACAATCCGGCAAAGAGGATTTTCGCTCATCGAGCTGCTGGTTGCCTTGGGAATATTTCTGATTGTCACGGGAGCGGCGTTCACGCTCCTGGGGAATTCGCAACAACGCTACCGGACCGAATCGCAAGTGCTGAATTCGTTCCAGGAAGCGCGGCTCGGGCTGGACCAGATGGTGCGCGACGTCAATGATGCCGGCTATCCGCCGCCGAGCTTCTTTTCTGCCTTTACTCCCGTGAATTCCGCGAGCACCCCCTTCGCTTGGAGCCCTAACTATCCGGGCCAGACTTGCCAGCTCCCATGCGCCACCACGCCAGGCGCTTTCGATCTCATCGTCGAAACGAACCCCAATCCACAAGATCCTGGTAGCCAGGTTCAGTGGATCCGTTACCAATTGCAACTTCCGCCGCAGGTACAGATTCCGACGCTCATGCGGGGCATGGCTCCCAAGGTGTCGGGCGACGATCCTGCTTTTGACACGGCAGCGAATCTTGCACCGTTCGTTCAAAATGTTGTAAACACGCCGGCGCAACCGATTTTCTCGTATACCTGTGACACTTCGACTCCGCCTCAAGCTCCGCCTCTTCCTTGTCCCCTGGCGGTCGCCGCCGATAACGTGCCCACGAGCATTCGCGATGTCATCATTACTCTATATGTTGCCGCGCCTCAGCCGGATGCGATTTCGGGCCAGCAAAGGGTCGTGGTATTGACCGGGCGCGGCCGCCGCATCAATCCGAATCAGTGAAGTCCGGGAATCTTAAGTGAAAGCGCGAAACACAAAGCGAAATCAGCGGCGAGAAGCAGGGATTGCCCTACTCATCGCGATTTTCGTCCTCTTGCTGATCAGCGTGGTGGGGATCGCTTTAATCGTTTCTTCCGGCACGGAATCCGCGCTGGCCGGCAATTACCGCTCCGCGACGGGAGTGTACTATGCGTCTCTGGCGGGGCTGGAAGAGGCGCGCGGGCGTCTCCTACCGAAGAATCCCAACTACTTCTCGAAGACGCCCCCGGCGAATTTCCTGCCACCGACCGGCACGCAATGGGACATTGGCTATGTAAGGTATATCTTGAATCCTGGTCCGGGCGACCCGAATGACACGCGCACGATCTATCAAGACACGGAGTACGACACTGAGTTCGGCGCGGGAAAGCTCGGAGCCGCGAACCAACTGATAACCCAGTCGGTTTGGAACGTCGCCCCGCTGAACGGCCTGCCTGTTCCAGGTCCGCTCTACAAGTGGGTGCGCATCAACTCTATATCGGAAGTGTCGCTGCAGCTTCAGGTTGCTCCGTTTGATGGCCACGCTGCAGACCCTACCAAGCCGATTTACTACGACGGAACACGCCTCACCATCGACCCGACTAACGCTCGGGAGGTGCTGGAGATTACGTCACTTGCTGTGGTCCCCAATGGCAGCCAGAATCCCAGCCAGAAGTTGGTCCAGTACCTCATTGCTCCTGTCCCCTTGAATTTAAGTTTCCCGGCAGCGCTAACATTGGATGGCAATTCTCCGCAGTTCACAGCATCGCCCTCGCCATCCTTCTGGGTGGAAGGCACTGACCACGGCGCAATTGGAACCTGCAACCCGACTGCGGCCCCGGTCGCAGCCGTGGGATACACCTCTGGATCCTTATCCAACTTTGTTCAGCCGAGTAACGCATTAGGCATTGCGATTGGACCGCGGCCATCAGACGACCTGCGGAATCACTACACGCCCTTCACCGCTCCAAACCCAGACATAGTTTCGGTCACGCTCTCTCCGAATCTGCAGACCGTAGCAGGCTTGAATGCGCTGGTGCAAACCATTCAGCAGAACGCGGACGTGGTGGTCAACGGCAACGCGACGCAGGCGAGTATGCCGGCGGCCATGTCCGCTACGAACCCCATGACCATTGTCATTAACGGCGACCTCACCTTTAGCAGTTGGCGCTCGACCGGTTACGGCCTCCTTCTGGTCACTGGAGAATTCACCTACGACCCGGACGCATCGTGGGACGGGATAATTCTGGTGATCGGGGAAGGCTTGATGTACTCCAACCGGGGCGCTTATACCAACACGCAAATTCAGGGGGCCGTGTTTCTGGCGAGGACGCTAGACGCGTCCGGAAACCCGCTGCCGCCAAACTCTGCTCCGATATTCACTCCCCCCGCCGGGTCGACTATGACTTCAGGTTTTGATTTCGGCGGCACTCCTAATTCGTTGACCAACAGCATTTATTACAGCAATTGCTGGATCCAGGCGGCAATGCCTTCCGCCGGCTACCAGGTTCTCTCCTTCCACGAAATATCATCTAATCCGTGAGCGTTTCGTCGCGCACAAACATTCTTCGGTCAGTTTCTCGCGCCCTGACTCCGTCGCTTGCTGCTTTCTATCTGAGGAGCTCGCCGCACTTTTCCGATTTTGGCGTGCGACGTGTTCGGGGGCTATAATGTGCGGATGCCTAATCGACCGGAAAGCGTGCAGATGCACGGCACTACAGTGTTGTGCGTGCGCAAGGACAACAAAGTGGTGCTGATCGCCGATGGGCAGGTGACCATGGGCGATCACGTGATGAAGCACACGGCGCGGAAGACGCGGCGGCTTTACAACGACAAGGTCGTTGCCGGGTTTGCGGGCTCGACGGCCGACGCGATTACGCTTTTTGAGAGATTCGAAGGCAAGCTGCAGGAGTTTTCCGGGAACCTGCAGAAGGCCGCGGTCGAATTGGCCAAGGAATGGCGCAAGGACCGCGCGCTTCGCCACCTGGAAGCGCTGCTGATTGTTGCCGACAGCAAGGGAACTTTCATACTATCCGGCAATGGTGACGTGATCGAGCCGGACGACGGCCTGGTGGCCATCGGTTCCGGGGGGACGTTCGCGCTCTCGGCGGCGCGCGCGCTGATGAAGCATTCGAAACTCAATGCCAAGGATCTGGCGATGGAGGCCATGCGCATCGCCAGCGAGATTTGCATTTTTACTAACGCCAACTTTACGGTGGAAGAGTTGTGAAAGAGGTTGACAGTCGACAGTCCCGACATGGTCGGGATCTTCGATTGAAAATTGAAAGAGAAAGAGAAAGAGAAAAAGAAAGATTTAGCACAGAGGGCACAGAGGTTGCCCCGAACGGGTCGGGGCAGGCGCCGGACGTAGAGCAGAAAGAAGCGGCGGAAACCAGTTCAAGATATTTGCGAAACAGGACAGCAGGGGCAAGGCTTGACAGCACGCGAAGACGGATTCGCGCATCAAAGGAACTGAGCAACTCATGACAAGCAAGTCCGAAAAAGAATTGGTCTATGCGCCGGGCGGCAACGGGGCCGAGGTGACTGAGTCGGTCGATGGGCAGGAGCTTCTTCCGGCGCTCGATGACATGACGCCGCGGGAAATCGTGGCGGAGCTGGACAAGTACATCGTTGGGCAGAATGCCGCGAAGCGCGCCGTCGCTGTGGCTTTGCGCAATCGCGTGCGCCGCCAGAAGCTGCCGCCGGAAATCGCGGAAGACGTTTTGCCGAAGAACATTTTGATGATCGGCCCCACGGGCGTGGGAAAAACGGAAATTGCGCGGCGGCTGGCGCGGCTGGCGGGTTGCCCGTTCGTGAAGGTCGAGGCTTCGAAGTACACGGAAGTCGGCTATGTTGGGCGGGACGTGGAATCGATGGTGCGCGATCTCGTGGAGACTTCCATCGACATGATTCGCGAGGAAAAACTCGACGAAGTGGCCGACCGCGCCGAGCAGGCGGCGGAAGAACGCGTTCTCGACCTGCTGCTTCCGCCGGCGCCGCCTCCCGCGGCGGGCACTCCGGAAAGCGAAGTTGCCGCGCAGCGGGAGCAGACCCAGCGCACGAGAGAAAAGCTGCGCGTGCAGTTGCGCGAAGGAAAGCTCGACCAGCGCATGGTGGACCTCGAAGTGCGCGAGCGCGCCATGCCTCCGTTCGAAATCATTTCGAATCAGGGCGTCGAGGAGATGGACGTCAACATCAAGGACATGCTCTCCGGCATGTTCGGGCAGCAGAAGAAGAAACGAAAAATGAGCGTGGCCGACGCGTTCGAATACCTGATCCAGGAGGAAGAAAACAAGCTGCTGGACATGGACCAGGTGACGCGCGTGGCCGTGGAGCGCGCGGAGCAGATGGGCATCATTTTTATCGACGAGATCGACAAGGTAGCGGGGCGCGAATCGGGCCACGGCCCGGATGTTTCGCGGGAAGGCGTGCAACGCGACATTCTTCCCATCATCGAGGGCACGACGGTCAACACGCGCTACGGGATGATTCGCACGGACCACATTCTTTTCATCGCGGCGGGCGCTTTTCACGTGACGAAGCCGTCGGACCTGATCCCTGAACTGCAGGGCCGGCTGCCTATTCGCGTGGAGCTGCAATCGCTGAAGGAAGAGGACTTTATCCGCATCCTGACGGAGCCGAAGAACGCGCTGCTGAAGCAGTACGTGGCGCTGATGGAGACCGAAGGCGTGAAGCTCAATTTCACGGAGGACGCCGTGGCGGCGGTGGCGCGGTTCGCCACCAGCGTGAACGAACAAACGGAAAATATCGGGGCGCGCCGGCTGCACACCATCCTGGAGAAAGTTCTCGACGAGATTTCGTTCGAAGCGCCGGACCTGAAGAAGAAGAACGTGAAGGTGGACGCCGCGTACGTGAGCAAGCAGCTCGCGGACATCGTCAAGAACCAGGACTTGAGCCGCTACATTCTGTAATTCTTGAAATTGGAAAATGGAAAATAGAAAAGGGACGAGAACTTACTTCAAAAAACGCCCCGCGCCGTTCTTCCCCATTTTCCATTTTCTCTTTTCCATTTTCTTGATTGCGGCCGGATGTGGGGCTCCCGGCGAACCTGTTCCACCTACGCCGGTGGTTCCTGGGGCGGTCAAGGACCTCGAAGCTCGTCAGGCCGGCGACGGGGCGGAACTTTCCTTCACTCTGCCGTTGAACTCCATCTCTGGGGAAAAACTGGCGGCGCCGCCCGCGGTTGAGATTCTTCGGGGCGCCGTTAAAGCGGATGGCTCGGCCGATCCCAAGTCTTTCCGGGTTGTTTACACGATTCCCGGCGCGATGGTGGAGAACTACCGAGCCGATGGCCGCGTGCGCTTCACGGATCCCATCGCGCCGGAAGAAACCAAAACGCATCCCGGCGGCGTGGTCGCCTATGTTGTTCGAACGCGCGCTTCACAGAAACGCGCTTCGGGGGATTCGAACGCCGTTGTGGTGCGTGTTTTTCCAGTTCCAGCTCCCATCGCTCCGGTCGAGGCTCGCGTCACCGAATCTGGGGTTGAATTGACCTGGACGGAACCGAGTGGAACTTCGGCGGGAGGTCCTATAAGCACCGTCACCAGCTATCGAATTTATCGCTCGGAAATGTATCCTTCCGCCGTTGCTTCGGCTCCGCAAGGGCTTCCGCCGGGCAAACCGGAATCCCGCGCTACGCTGCTTGCTTCTTCAGAAACCAACAGTTACCGCGACACTTCGATTGTTTTCGACCATACCTATGTGTATACCGTGCGCAGCGTCATTCGGGTGGACGGGAACGATCTGGAATCCTCGGACTCCCCGCCGGTGACCGTGACTCCACGCGACATCTTTCCTCCTGCCGTGCCGCAGGGCCTGGTCGCGGCGGTGCTTTCGGGCGTGGCTGCGGGCACGGTTGTCGTGGAGCTGTCGTGGTCCATCAATGTTGAAACTGACTTGGCCGGATACCGCGTCTATAGAAGTGAGCAGGAAGGCACACGGGGACAGCTAGTTACTCCGGACTTATTGCCCACACCTGCGGTTCGTGATACGTCTGTAGAGCCCGGCCACCGCTATTGGTACATCGTGACCGCCGTCGACCGCGCGGGGAATGAAAGCGCGCCTTGCGCGCCCGTGGTTGTTGAGGTCACGCAACCATTGCCGTAACTCCGGGTTAAACGATTATTTGAGTTGCATGAGTCTTGGGAGCCCAGCGAATCATGTTGGTACGTCCGCATTTGCCCGGTTATCGTTGGTTCCATGTTTTTCGAAACGCGGCGATTCGCACTGGCGTTTACGTGGGAGTTTGTTTGACTTTGGTTTTCACCGCCTGGCTGGTGATTGCCAACCATGCACCGTTCCTGGAACGCCTTGCGCTGGAGCGTGACATCGCCGCCGCGGCGATCCTCTGCTTCCTTGCGGCGATTCCGGTCTTCCGGTTTTTGCGCTGGCCGGGGCATTTGCTGGCATCGAGCCTGGTTGGCTGGTTGATTTTCAGCATGAGCTATCGCCTGCTCTGCCTGATCTATCACGGGCTCAGCAACCGGCTCAGCACGTTTCACGTTTTCGTGCTGGGGGCCCTCGTGTATATGATACTCGCTACGCTCTCCTGGGTTGTTGGCGTTATCTGGAGAGCGCGTGAAGCGAATGCTTCTCATCCCAACCACCACCCGAGTTAAAAAAAAATGAAAATCTGCCGTTATGTGAGGCGCGACGGTTCTTCTCCGGACTCTGCTTCTCCGCGCTATGGACTGATTGAAGGGGAAACGGTCATTGAAATTAGCGGCCCGCCCTGGGCGGCTTGGTCGCGGGGAGCGCGTTTTTCGCGGCTCGCCGAGGTGCGGCTGCTCGCTCCGGTGGAGCCTTCGAAGATCGTTTGCATCGGGCGGAATTATGCGGCTCACGCCGCGGAGATGGGCAACGAAGTCCCGAAAGAGCCGTTGATGTTCCTGAAGCCGCCTTCTTCGATTATCGGGCCGGAGGAGGCGATCGTGTTGACAAAATATTCCCAGCGCGTGGAGCACGAAGGCGAACTCGCGCTGGTCATGGGCCGCCGCTGCTCGCATCTGGGCGACGGCGACGATGCCTTGTCCTTTGTGACGGGGTACACGTGCCTCAACGATGTGACCGCGCGCGACTTGCAGAAGAGCGACGTGCAATTCACGCGCGCAAAGGGCTTTGATACGTTTTGCGCGGTGGGGCCTCACATGGAAACCGCGCTCGATCCATCCAATGTGCTGGTGGAGACTCACGTCAACGGGGCGCGGCGGCAGTCCGGCTTGACATCGCTGATGACTTATCCGGTTACGTTTCTGGTGCGCTGGATTTCTCACATGATGACCTTGATGCCCGGCGACTTGATCGCCACCGGCACGCCCTCGGGCGTCGGGCCGCTGGTTGCGGGCGATACGGTGGAGGTCAGCGTTGCCGGTGTTGGCGTGTTGCGTAATCCGGTGCATGCTCCGCAAGCGTAGGTTCGCGCAGAGCACAAGGTTTCGGTAGAATACGAACCAGTGGGGCATCGGCGGATGCAGGGAAGCCTTCCGCTCCGCTGTGATGCAGGTACGCAATCTCTCACTCGCTAGGCGCCATCCCATGCATTTGTGAAGGGAGAGTCTGTACGTTTAAGGACGTGCTTGCGGATTGGAAGGTGATTCTGGCCATGGGCGGAGCGGCGATTGCCGCGCTGGCCATGATCGCTTATGCTTTTTTTCGTCCCGCGGAGAATCCCGAGGATGAAGAACGCAAGCGGCGGCTGCACTTGAACCAGATTGGGCGCATCGCCGAAGGGCAGATCGTCGAACTGGTGGAGCATCCGCCGGTATCGCCAGAAGCGCGCAGAGGATTGTTCGGCGCGAGCGCGCGCCCGGTGAAAGACATGCGGCCGCGGCATCTGGTTTCTTACAGTTACTTGATTTCCGGCGTCACGTACCACACGGCGCAGGACATCACCGGGTTGGAAAGCCAAGTTCGGCTGGAGCGGTTGGTCGCCGGGCAGCCCGCCAGCATCAAGTACGACGCCTCGAATCCCAGCGATTCGATCCTGGTCGCGGACGATTGGTCGGGCTTGCGCTGAGTTACGAAGCGCTTGCGCTGATTGCTCTGCCGCATGGATGGTCTTCCGCGTTCTGGTTTTCCTCCGGTTGCGTTATCCTTCTCCATGCCGCTTCCGGGCGGCCCGATTCTAGTCCTATGAAAATGATCCTCGCGTCCGTTCTGACCACAATTCTCATTGTGGTGTTAACTCTCGGCGCTATGTTTATTCTGGTGCGGGCGACGGAATATGTCACGGCGCTCGAGTCTCCTTTGCAGAGAACCGTTGCCATGGGTGCTGAGCTGCTTCTCGGCGTGGTATTGCTTCTCGGGACCACCTGGATTGCCACGCATCTCGCCGTGCGCATTTTTGCGCTAGAGAATTCCCCTTCCGAGGGAGGGCCGCTTGTCTGAGCCGAAACCCAGCTTGATTCCACAGGACAAGCACCGCGACCGCATGGAAGAGCTTCGCCGCATTTCCGAGGAAGCCGAGGCCGGCGGTGGCCCGGAGCGCCGCGAGCGCGAACACAAAGTCGGCAAGCTCACCGCGCGCGAGCGCATTCATCTTTTATTGGACGAAGGGACGTTCGAAGAGCTGGACAAGTTTGTCCGTCACCGCTGCGTCGATTTCGGGATGCAGGAACAGCGTCCCGCGGGCGACGGGTTCGTTACGGGATTCGGCCGCATCGATGGCCGGCTGGTTTATGTTTTCGCGCAGGACTTTACCGTGTTTGGCGGTTCGCTGTCGGAAACCAACGCGCTGAAAATCTGCAAAATCATGGACCTGGCCATGCGCGCCGGGGCTCCCGTCATCGGCCTCAACGATTCGGGGGGCGCGCGAATTCAGGAAGGAGTTGCTTCGCTCGCGGGTTACGCCGATATTTTTCTGCGCAACACGCTGGCGAGCGGAGTTATCCCGCAGATCAGCGCGATTATGGGGCCCTGTGCGGGCGGGGCCGTCTATTCGCCGGCCATCACCGATTTCATTTTCATGACGCGCGAAACGTCGTATATGTTCGTCACCGGCCCGGACGTGATCAAGACCGTCACGCACGAGGAAGTCAGCAAACAGGAACTCGGCGGCGCGATGACTCACAATGAAAAAAGCGGCGTCGCCCATTTTGTCTCGCGCGACGACGCCGATTGCCTGGCCATGATTCGCGAGTTGATGAGTTTTCTTCCTTCGAACAATTTGGAAGATGCGCCGCGCCGCAGCACATCCGATTCGCCGGCTCGCCGTGACGAATCGCTCAACACCCTGGTTCCCGCTGACCCTCAGAGGCCTTACGACATGAAGGACGCCATCCACTCTATTGTGGATGATGGTTTCTTCTTCGAAGTCCACGAACATTACGCGAAGAATCTTGTCGTGGGCTTTGCACGCCTCGATGGCAGGCCAGTCGGCATCGTTGGCAACCAGCCCGCATTCCTAGCCGGCGTGCTCGATATCAATGCTTCTGTGAAAGGCGCGCGCTTCGTGCGTTTCTGCGACGCGTTCAACATTCCACTTGTCACCTTCGAGGACGTTCCCGGTTTTCTACCGGGCACGCAGCAGGAGTTCGGTGGGATCATCAAGCACGGCGCAAAGCTGCTCTTTGCTTTTGCCGAGGCCACCGTCCCGAAAATCACGGTGATCACGCGCAAGGCTTACGGCGGAGCGTACTGCGTCATGGCTTCCAAGCACATTCGCACCGATGCCAATTTTGCCTGGCCCACTGCGGAAATTGCCGTCATGGGTCCAGAAGGCGCGGTCGACATTGTTTACAAACGTGAATTGGCGAAGGCTCCCGAATCCGAGCGCGAAAAACTCCGCCAGGACAAAATCGCCGAATTCCGCGACCGCTTCGCGAATCCCTTCGTGGCCGCCGAACGCGGCTACATCGACGCGGTCATCGAGCCTGCCGACACTCGTGGCCGAATTATCACCGCCCTTCGCGCCCTCGAAAACAAACGCGACACCAATCCCCGCAAAAAACATGGAAACATTCCTCTGTGAACAAGCGGATCACGCGTGTCATCAGGAACCACGGAAGCTGGTACGCAGCGTATGTGCGGGAAGTCCCCGGTGCAAACACGCAGGGGCGCACCAGGAAATCGGCCCGCCGTAATTTGGAGGAGGCTCTCGCACTTATTGTCGAAGTCAATCGCGAGCTGGCTGCGCAGCGAGGCCCGCGAAGCAACCTGTAGCCGCTGTCTTCGCTCCAAGTTCCAACTCTCACTCTATTTCAGCAAGTACTCCTGCAGGAACTCGACCGTTGCGTAGAACTGGAAGTCCTGGTTGGGCTTTTTGCGGTGGCCGTGGCCTTCATCCCTGGCGATCAGCAGCCAGACGGGAGTGCCCTGCTTTTTCAGCGCATCGGCGACCTGTTGGGATTCGCTGACCGGCACGCGCGGATCGTTTTTCCCGGCGATTACGAACATAGGCTTCTTGATTTTTTCGATGTTGTTCATGGGTGCGATTTTCTCGAGGTACTCGCGCATTGGGGGGTCGCGCTCGTCGCCGTATTCCACGCGGCGCAAATCCCGCCGGTACGCCTCGGTGTGCTCGAGGAACGTCACCAGGTTTGACATTCCCACGATGTCGACCGAGCAGCGAATCCGGTCGCTGTAGAACGTGGAAACGGCCAGCGTCATGTGTCCGCCGTAACTTCCGCCGGTCACACCAATGCGGTCGCTGTCGAGTCCCGGCTGCGTCGCAATCCAGTCAAACAACGCGTTGATGTCCTTGTAGGTGTCGTCGCGCTTGAATCCGTTATCAAGCTGTGTGAACGTCTTCCCGTATCCCGTCGACCCACGAACGTTGGGGTAAATCAGCGCGATCCCGAGTTCGTTTAGCAAATAGTTGGCGCGCCCGAGGAATCTCGGCTGGGATTGCCCTTCCGGCCCTCCGTGGATGTCCACCAGCACCGGGCGCTTGCCTGCAAACTTCCCCGGTGGCTTGTACAAGAAACCTGAAATCGTCTTTCCGTCGAAACTTTTCCACCGCACCAGCTCGGCTTGCGGAAACGAATCGGTCTTCACTGCTGTTTCGCTTGTCGTCCACCGTTCCACTTTTCCATTTTCCACATCCAGCGAATAGACATCTCCCGGCCCACGCGCATTGTTCAGCGAGAAGCCGAGTTCATGCCCATTCTTGTGCCAGCGCAGGGAGCCCATCACTCCCGCCGGCAGCTTCGGCAGCGGCATCTCTTTCTTCGTGGCGGTGTTCATCACATGCAAGACACTTACACCTTCTTCGTTCGTTATGAACGCCACCATATTCCCTTCGTGCGTCAGGTCGAACGACTCCACGTCCCACGGAATACTTGCCGTCAGCAACTGCGGCCGCTTCGTTGCCAAATCCAGATAAGCCAGCCGGTGGAACTCCGAATCCTTGTCCGTCGTGACGTAAATCCCTTTGCCGTCCCTGCTGAACCGCTCTTCGCCATAAGAAACTTTTTCGGTCGCGTTCCTCGGTGTCAGCTCCGTCTTCTCGCCTGTTGCCGTATCCACTAGCCATAAGTACGATTCGTTGATGGAAAGCTCTTCCTCCAACAAAATCTTCTTGTCATCCGGCGACCAGTCCAGCGGCTGCCATCCGCCGCCCGCCAGTTGCGTCAGCAAATGATCTGACTTCAGGTCACCCGGATTCATCAGCCATAAATCCGTATCTTTTCCGGTGCGCCGCGTGGACATATACGCGATTTGATCACCGCTCGACGACCACGGCCCCGCAAGATTTCGCGACTTCCCATCTGTCAGCAGCGTAATGTCGCCAGTGGCCACGTCATAGCGATACAACTGGTACCACTCTCCTCCGCCTATATCCTTTGAAAAAACGATGTAGTCTCCACCGTTTGGGTGAAATCGCCCGACGCTTACGGAATCGGCGAAAAACGTCAACTGCTGCCGCTCGCCACCCGGCGTCTTCACCAGATGAAGCTGCGGCGTCTCTGCAAACCGCGTCGCGATCAGCATTTCGCGTTTCGTGGGATGCCAATCCGCCAGGCTGGCGCTTCGGTATGACCCGTAGCGCCCCGCGGTCTCCGCCAGCGACGCCGGTATCTTCGGCACGCCATCCACGACCAGATTGTCAGCCAGCGGAATGACCGCTTCTTGCGCCGGCGCACTCGCGGCAAAAAAGAGCATCGCCGCCACAAGTAGAATCAATTTCCTGTTCATATTTTTCCCTCACCGACAAATCTGCCGCACCTTCATACACCGCAAACGATTGGACACGCAAGCCAAACCGCAAGCCTTGTCTCGTCACCACACATGCTAAAATCCCGCTGCATCACAGACCAGTTATGTTCCGGAAAATCCTGATCGCCAATCGTGGTGAGATCGCTGTGCGCATCCTGCGTGCCTGCCGCGAGCTGGGCATCCGCTCCGTCGCCGTGTTCAGTGATGTCGACCGCAAATCACTTCACGTTCGCCTCGCCGATGAAGCCTATCCCATCGGCCCGGCGCCTTCACGGGAAAGTTATCTTCGCATCGATAAAATCATCGATGTGGCGCGCCGCTCCGGTTGCGATGCAGTGCATCCGGGATACGGTTTCCTCGCGGAAAACGCTGCCCTACCGCGTGCCTGCACGGATGCCGGCATCACCTTCATCGGCCCAAGCGCGGAAGCCATGGAAGCCCTCGGCCCCAAGACCGCCGGCCGCCAACTCGCTCGCCGCGCCGATGTTCCCACCGTTCCCGGCATCAACGACCCCATCGAAAAGCCGGCAGAAGCCCAGGCCATTGCGCAACGCATGGGTTACCCCGTTCTTCTGAAGGCCATCGCTGGTGGCGGCGGCAAAGGCATGCGACTCGTCTCCAGCGACGCCGAATTTGACTCCGGTTTCCGCGATGCTTCTTCCGAAGCCATGAACGCTTTCGGCGACGACCGCCTGTACCTTGAAAAATATTTGGAGCGCCCCCGCCACATAGAAATCCAGATTTTCGCCGACAACCATGGCCGCGTCGTCTCTCTCGGCGAGCGCGAATGCTCCATCCAGCGGCGCCATCAAAAAGTGATCGAGGAAGCCCCTTCGCCAATCGTCACGCCCGATCTGCGAAAGAAAATGGGCGACGCGGCGGTGCGCCTGGCGCGTGCCGGCGGTTACGTCAACGCCGGAACGGTCGAATTTCTGGTCGACGCCAATCTCAATTTTTATTTTTTGGAAGTGAACACGCGCTTGCAAGTGGAACATCCCATCACCGAGCAGGTCACCGGCCTCGATCTCGTGAAACTTCAGATCGCCATCGCCGCCGGCCACCGCCTGCCCTTCGCCTGGGAATCCATCACCCCACGCGGCCATGCCATGGAAGTTCGCCTCTACGCCGAGGATCCCGACAATAATTTCTTCCCTTCACCAGGAAAAATTCTTTCGCGCCACGTTCCCAGCGGTCCGGGCATTCGACTGGACGACGGCGTCTACGAAGGCTGGACCGTGCCCAACGACTACGACCCGCTTCTCAGCAAGCTCATCGCCTGGGGCAACAGCCGCGAAGAAACCATCGCCCGCCTTCGCCGCGCCCTCGAGGAATACACGATTGCCGGCATCAAGACCAACGCCGGTCTTTTCCGCCGCATCCTCACGGAACCCGATTTTCTCCGCGGCGAGATTCACACCAAGTGGCTGGACGAATTGCTTCTTCGTCCGCGTTCCGCTGCGTCTCCTGAGGGCGAAAATCACCCCGCAAGCTCCGTTTCCGATGCCGCCGCTATCGCCGCCGCGATCTGGCAGGCGAACCAGTCGGACAAGCACTCTCCTGCCGCACTCGCCGTCCAGCCCTCTCGTTGGAGGCAAGAAGGCCGGCGTGAGCAACTGGACCGCCTGCCATGAGGTACGAAGTCCAACTCGCGTCCTCGTATGCAGACAGAAAACACGTCCTCGAACTCGAACGAGAAGCTGCCGGCTGGGGAGTCATCTTGGATGGCCGGCCCGCTGCCGTCGATGTGGTCGAGATTTCTCCCAATATTCTTTCCATTTTGCTGGACGGCCAATCTTACGAAATCAGCATCACGCCGGAGCCGAACGGCAAACTGAAACTCCAGAATGGCTCGCAGGAATTCACTGCCGAAGTCATTGACCCGCGCACTTGGAGCGGCCGCCGCCACGGCAGCGTCGAAGCTGAAGGCCGCCAGCAAATCGTCGCGCCCATGCCCGGTAAGGTCGTGCGGCTGTTGGTCAAAGCGGGAGACCGCGTCGAAGCCGGGCAAGGCCTTCTGGTCATTGAAGCCATGAAGATGCAAAACGAAATCCGCTCGCCCAAGAGCGGCATCGTCGAGCGCGTTCTCGCGAAAGAAAGCCAGCCCGTCAGCGCCGGCGAAGTCCTTTGCGTAGTCGCTTAAGTTTTAATAGATTTCAATAATTTCATTCCGAGCTGAAATGGAGAGCCCGAAATTTCGGAAGGAGAAAATTTCGTCAGTGGCCGATGGATCGCTGTGGCATGGTGGTCTTCGCCGCATCCGGTAGCTTGCCTGCTGCCTCGATCACCTGCTCCGCCAGGAAGTTCTTCACCTGCGCCCCATCCCGCGCGACCGCCAGATACGCTAAACGCAGCAACTGTTCCTTGCGGTTGCGTAGCGTATCGCGGATGGTTTGCTGCACCTGCGGTTCGGAGATGCCGCGCAGCCCGGGGGATTCTCGCGTAAGCAGCTTCAGGATCAGGATGCGCGGGCCATCTTTAGGTTGAACCTGAATTGGCTGGCTGACTTGCCCGGCCTTTAAGGCAACCACTGCCTTTTTCAGCGCCGGATCGGATTGGTTCAGCGCCGATTCCGGGACGAAGCCCAAGTCGCCGCCCGTTCCTGCGGTGTTCAAGTCTTCGGAATAATCCATCGCGAGTTGCGCGAAGTCCGCGCCGCTGTTCAGCCGGTCCGTCAGCATCTTCACCTTTCGCTGGGCCTCGGCTTCGTTGGTGGCGTCGTCGTTCTTGCGGTTGCGGATCTGCTGTTCTTTCCTGGGCGTTACCACGATTTGCGCGATGTGATATTGCGGTTCCGCCACGTTGAACTGCGCTTTGTTGGCGTTGTAAAAATCCGAGACGTCCTGGTCGGTGATGGTAATTTTCGCCACCACTTCGCGGTTCAGCAATTTCTGGATGGAAAGCTGCCGCCGCAACTCCAGCTTCAGATCCTCCACCGTCATGGCTTGGTCTTTCAGCCGCCTCTGAAATTCGTCCTCGGTGTAAGGGCTCTTCAGCTCCGTGAACTTGTCTTCGACCTCGCCATCGCTGGCCTCGAGGTTCAGCTTCTTGGCCTTTTCGAGCAAAATTTCGTTGTTGATCAGCTCGTCGAGCACGTTCAGCTTCTGCGAGAGCGATTCTTCCAGTGACGGTTCCTGCCCCTCGGGGTTCACGCGCGTGCGATAGTACTTGTCGACTTCCTCGCGCTTGATCTCTTTCCCGTTTACCACCGCCCACACGTCGGGCGCGTGCCGCGCCTCCTTGTTGCAGCCCGCGGCGGCGGCAAACACCATCGCCGCCAAGGGCAGCCAAGCTACCGCGCGCTTCACTCCCTTTGACTGCTTCATCGAATGCCCCACGGAATGCAGGTTCGCAACGGTCCAGTCCAAGATTCGACGCTCAGGCAGCTTTCTTGACTTTGCCGGCGCGGATGCACGCCGTGCAAACGCGCACTTGCTTCCTCACGCCCGCCACCACCGCGCGCACGCGCTTCAGGTTCGGATTCCACCGGCGCCGCCGCGTGTTATTCGCGTGGCTGATCACATTTCCAAAATGCGGCCCTTTGCCGCAGAACTCACACTTCAGTGCCATTTTTCTTCCTGCTTCAGTTTTTATTTGGGTTTGGATTTCCTGCTGGAAATGTCGCCAAACCAAGCTCCTTATTCTAGCAGACCCCCCCATCTCCGGCAAAGTGCGGGTTTTGCAGCGGCGGGGTTTTGCCGGACGTGGCCGCAGCATGCATGGTTTCTCGCGGCCGAGTTCCCTTAACTGCAAGATTAGCCCTGCCGCCCCCCTGTTCTTACGTACGGGATTGCAACACGCGCCGCGTACCAGTAACGCCTCCCATCGTATTGAAGCTATAGGGTTTGCTAGCTAAAAAAAGGCCATCTGGCCGCCCGTACCATTGTTGGCCTCGTTCCCCCCGCTTAATTTGCCCCCTAGCGCGCGCTGAAGACGGGGCGCTCTCGCGAACCATGAACGATTCTCTACAACGCACTTCCGGCGCCGCCCAGCCCGCTTCAAGGCTGGAGCGGGCGGCTCATCGCGAATCGGGCGTTCCGAATCGCTTGCCCGTCTACATTTTAATCCTGATCTTGCTCGCCGTCCTTTCCACCGGCGCCGGTTATCAATTCGCGCGCCTTGAAATTCCCGGCCCCAGATGGTTACACCCTTCTAGTGCGCTGGCGTCTGCTCCTATTCAGTCGCCAGCCGTGGCGCCTGCTTCCGATCTTCGCACCGCTAATGCCGACCTTGAACTCATAACCCACCTGGCCCCCCAACAGCAGGCCGAGCGCCTCTTGGAACTCGCTGTTCGCCGCCCCGACCAGTCTCTCCGATTGATCCACAAGAATCTGGATTCCTGGCGCGGCCGCCTGGAAGACACCGATCAGCTTTTTCATCTCGTGCTCGCCGCTCTGGACTCCAACGATCCTCGCGTGCGCGTCGCCGCCGTGGAAATCGACCTTGTAGCCAATAACTTGATGAAGTCACCGCAGAGCCTAGCAAAGCTTCTGAATCAAATTCATAACGATCCTGACGGCCGCTATCTCGCGCTCTGGAGGCTTGGCGCACTCGGCAATCGTGGCGTTGAGCCCGCCACGGTCTTGACCACGCTTCTTCGCTATTCTCACGATTCGAGTCAGCGGACGCGCTTCTGGGCCGTCGAGGGATTGGCCATGCTGGGCACCGCGGAATCGATCGATCCTCTTCTGACCATTCTGGCCCACGATCCCGCGAAACAGGTTCGCGAACGCGCAGCCTCCTGCCTCGCGCGTGCCGGGATGCTCACCGGCGAGCAGCGCCTCACTGCCGTTCCCCAGCTCCTGAATCTGCTGGATGACGATTCGCTCGAGCCCGAAACGCTGGACTTGGTCTACGCGTCTTTGACAACCATCACCGGCGCCTCATTCGGTAGAAACGCCAGCGCCTGGCGCGACTGGTGGGCGCATCACGACCAGCCCGAAAAAACACACCACGTTCCCAAGTATCTTTTGTTTGCTTAATCCGATTAGGCTCTATTCTGCAGGGTTACTCGTCACGCAAAACATTCATAGGTTCCACACGCGCGGCGCGAATGGCAGGTGCCAGCGCAGCCACTGCCGCGACGGCAAGCACGACCAGAACTACGCTTGATAGCGTTACACCATCAGTTGGCGAGACCCCGTATAGCATTCCACTCAGGACCCGCGCGAACGCGAGAGCCAGACACCCTCCCGCGAAGCAGCCGAGGAAAGAAACTCCTAGACCCTGCAGCAAGAACCGCCTCACGATTTGTCCCTGCAAAGCTCCCAGCGCCAGCCGCAAGCCGACCTCGCGTCGGCGCACATTCACCGTATAACTCAGGGTCCCGTACAATCCCACGCAGGCAAGCGAGAGAGCAGTGGCCGCAAAAAGACTGAGAAGAATAGTGCGCAGGCGATTTTCTGCAAGGGCGTCGGAGAAGCGCTGTTCGAGGGGAGCGAAATTGTACACGGAACGCTGCGGGTCGTCTTCGTGAATTTGCTTGCGGACAGTTTCAGCCATGGTCATGGGAGCATTGCGAGTTCGGACGAGGAAGAAAGTGCCAGGCTCGGCGATGGGAGCGCACCAGTAGGCGGTGGGGACCGGGAGACGGTCGAGGCCGGTTTCGCGAGCGTCGCCGGAAATACCGACAATCTCGGCCGCACCGGAATAGCCCAGATTCATGGATTGCACGTGATGGCCAATTAAGGGTGCGCCGGGGAAATAGACGTCAGCGAAGGCGCGATTCACGACGACAGTGGGCTGACCATCGGTTTCGCGGCAGACTTCGCCGGCGAGCAGCGGGATACGCATAGTGGCAAAGTAACTGGCGGAAACGAAGCGGTTCTCGGCGACGATTTTGGGCTCCGTGTCGGCGCGGCCTTCAATGAGCTTGAGTTCGGTCTGATAGTGGAAGGGAACTCCGGGAGCGCCGACGGAAATCGCTGCAGCTTCGACGCCTGGCGTCGCGCGCAGCGTTTCGAGAATGCGGTCAGTGAACTGGCGCAATTTTTTCATGTCGCCGGTTTCGCCCCAGTTCATGCTGAGCTCGAAGGTGAGAATGTGGCTGGAATCAAAGCCGCGTGAGACGCGGCCAAGTTCCTGAAAGCTGCGGAGCAGCAGGCCGGCGCCGGCGAGCAGTGTTACAGCGAGGGCGACCTGGATGCCGACAAGCAGCCACTGCAGCGGGTTTCGTCCCGACACTTGCGAGCGGCTGGTTTGCGCCAACGAGCCAGAGAGACTGTGGCGCGTGCCGCGAAGGTCGGGAATCAACCCGCAGAGAAGAGTGACCACCACCGAGCAGGCCAAAGAATAGAGGACGATACGAGCGTCGAGATGGATTTCTTCGACGCGGGGAAGCTGCGCGGCGAGAGAGCGGAAGACATCAGACGCTGCCGCCGCAAGAAAGAGACCGAGGCCAGAGCCGATGAGAGCGAGGAGAAAGGTTTCGGTGAGCAGTTGAGCTATCAGCGCGCCACGAGGAGCGCCCAGGGAGAACCGGACGGAGATTTCGTGCTGACGCTGAGCCGAGCGAGACAAGAGCAGAGCCACAATGTTCGTGCACGCAATGAAAAGCAGCAGAGTGACGGAGCCAAAGAGCAGCCAAAGGGAACGGCGCGAGTCGCCGATAGTGGTTTCCTTAAGCGGCTCGATGCCGACAGAGAGCTCCGCGTCGGTTTTGGGAAACTCACGGCCGAGCTGTGCCTGCACCGTGCCTAGATTGGCGCGGGCCTGTGCGACCGTGACGCCGGGCTTGAGGCGTCCAATGACCACGAACCAGTTGTTTTCCCGGGGTGGACCGTAAGAGAGACCCGCAGGAATGGGGCACCACAAATCCGCCTCGCGATTCGGAAAAAGGAAAGAGGGCGGCATCACGCCCACGATAGGGGTTAGATGACCGTCGAGGCGCAGATTTTTGCCGACGATGCTGGAATCGGCGTTGAAGCGGCGGCGCCAGAAGCGATCGCTAACGAGGACGGCGGCAGGTCCGTTGAGGGTCTCCTCGTCGGGCGTAAATTCACGGCCCAACACGGGGGCAACACCCCAGACTTGAAAGAAACGGGGGGACACCCAGGCGCGAGTTACCCTTTCCGGCAAAGCGCCGGTGGACTCGGAAACATCTTCGCTGTAATAGCCGGTGAGCGCCTGGAACGTGGAATTGAGGCGATTCCAGTCTTCGAGACGAACCGGAGCAACCAAATGGAGTGGGCTCGAAGTTTTCGGATTGTATTGGTCGACGCGCATAAGCTGATCGGCGTCGGGGAACGGGAGGGGCTTAAGCAGGATGGCGTCGATGGCGGAAAAGACGGCGCTGTTGGCCCCGATGGCGAGAGCGAGGGTGAGGATCACCGTGACCGAGAAGGTCGGAGATTTGCGGATGAAGCGGAAGGCGGATTTGAGATTGGCGACGGTGGAGTCGAGCAAGCGAATGCGATAGACATCGCGAAGATCTTCTTTAACCTGTTCCTGGCCGCCAAATTCAAGGATCGCGCGGCGGCGCGCTTCGTTGGGAGTCATTCCCGCGGCGATGTTGTCATTTGTGAGCTTGTCGATATGAAAGCGAAGCTCGGTGTCGAGTTGCGCGTCGAGTGCGCGCTTGCGGAAGAGTGATTTCCACCAGAACATCGCGGCCTCCTATTCGGCTGTCTGAAGAATGTGGCCTACGGCCCCGGCCAACCGGTTCCAGTTCGATTCCTCACTCGTCAGTTGTTTGCGGCCTTTCGCCGATAATTTGTAAAACTTGGCTTGTCTGCCGTTATCGGACTCGCCCCACTCCGCGGCGAGCCACCCCCGCTTTTCCAGCCGGTGCAGCGCGGGGTACAGCGAACCTTGCTGCACCTGCAGTACTTCCTTGGAAATTTGCCGGATTCGCTGCGCGATCCCGTAACCGTGCACCGGGCCGAGCTCGACGATTTTCAGGATCAGCATGTCCAGCGTGCCCTGCAACAACTCGGATTTTTCGATCGGCATCGCGCCTCCTAGACGTTCGACATATTTATACCGCGCATAGGTAGATTGTCAAGGAGAGACATCCGCGTCACTATGGCCGACGGGCGTCCAGTGCCGTGCCTCCTGTCGTTTCTTTCTGAATTGGCAGCACTTATCCATCCGCAAGCTTTTCGCATAAAAAAATGCTTGACCCGTCCGGGCCGCATTCGTAAAACTGCTCTCTACCCGCCTGATCTCAACCTGTTTTCCCAGGCCCAAGAGGAAATGCATGCCAACACTGGACCGCCGTATTACGCGCCGTTTGATCATGAAGGTCCCTTTGAGATTTCGCTCTGTGCAAGCGCCTGACGGTACGGAGAGGGACGCCGCTTCTATGAATATCTGCCATCACGGAGTTTATTTCGCCACGGATCAGAAGGTGCCCAAGGGAGTAATGCTTCAGGTTCATTTGAAATTGCCTCGCGAGGTTGCCGGGGATGACGTCGCGGAATGGTGCTTCACCGGCCGCGTCGCGCATGTCGAACCCCTGGGGGACCCAAATGGGAAATCCGGCGTCGGCGTGCAGTTCCTCTGCTACGAAGTTCCTCCAGCCTCGATCTAGCGGCACACGGGATAACCCGATGGCTTCGTCGTCCGTCTATTAAAAGGCAGGCTACCCGGGAAGCTCCGCAGCAGGGAGGCCGCGTGAAACGCCGCGATTTCCTCCATCGTACCGCTTGCGCCGCTGGCGCCGCTTGGATTCACACCGCTGCCTTCGCGCGGCGGCCGTTCGCTCTTCCTGCCCTCGCTCGCAAGTTCAGCGCCTCAGACACCGTCACTCTCGGCAAGACCGGCATCCAAACCAGCCGCCTCGCCATGGGCACCGGCACCGTCGGCTCCGGCCACCATTCGCACCAAACCGCCCTCGGCGTAAAGGGTCTCTCGGACTTGCTTCTCAACGGCTACGACCACGGCTTGCGCTTCTTCGACTCCGCTGATTCTTACGGCAGCCATCCGCACGTCGCCGAAGCCCTCAAACACGTCCCCCGCGACAAAGTCACCGTCCTTACGAAGACTTGGGAATTTCGCCCTCGGCCTGAATCTCCTCGATGCCTTCACCATCGGCGCCGAATCCCAGTCCGAGCAGGAAGACCTCATCCGCCGCATCGCTGCCGCGTAGGAATCTTCCTAGTCCTTAAACATTAATGCGAGTTTTTCTAGAGGGTAGGTAGTTGGTCACGCGCGAAGACTATTCGCACCGCAACGCGATCATGGGATCGACGTTCGTGGCGCGGCGCGCGGGGATGAAACACGCCACAAGCGCCACTAGAGCCAGCAGAACGATGACAGCGACAATGGTAATGGGATCGTTGGCGTGGATGTCGTACAGCATCGATTGCAGATAACGTGTCACGCCCAAGGCCACCGCGGTGCCGGCTGCGGCGCCCACGAGCGCCAGCGCCAGGCCTTGCCGTACCACCGATCGCAAAACATCGTTCGCTTGCGCGCCGAGCGCGATGCGAATGCCGATTTCGCGCGTGCGGCGCGTGACTTCATAGGCCAGCAGCCCATAGAGGCCAATGCAGGCCAACACCAGCGCCAGCAATCCGAAAAAGCTCGAGAGGCGAGCGACGAGGCGCTCCTGAAAGAGCAGCCGATCGATCTGCTGCGATTCCGTCGTAACGTCGCGGAGCGGCAAATTCGGATCGATTTGCGCGACGGTTGCGCGAATGACGGGAACCAACGCTTGCGGGTCCCCTGCCGTGCGCACCTCGAACGATGCGCCTAAACCGGTCTGCGGCGTGTACATCATGGGATTGATTTCCCGCCGCAGGTCGCCGTATTTCGAATCGCGAACCACACCGATGATTTCATACCCTGGACTAGCGGGTTCATCCTCGCTTCCGGCGGATTCACCGAAGCGTTTTCCCAAAGGGTTTTCTTTGCCGAGATACTTGGAGACGAATGTCTGGTCCACGACGACGGGCTTTGGAACCGTAGCCGACGCGGCCTTGTTGGCGGCAATCTTATAGTCGGAAGCGTCGAAGCCGCGGCCGGCAAAAAAGGGAATCTGCATGGTGCTGAAGAAATCAGGGCCCACGGCGAGTGTATCAGATTCCGATTCACGATCTTGAGGGGTTCCCGGCCAGTGAAAGCCGGTGATCATCAAATTTCCGCTGAGCAAAGGGACCATGGAGTAGCTTGCCGACAGTATGCCCGGCGTTTCGGCAAGCCGGCTCTGCAAATCGCGGTAGAAACTATCGACCTGCTCGTCTTTGTAGCCCGCGAGCGAGGGGTCGATTCCGAAAAGCACCAGGTTGTGGGAATCGAAGCCAACGTCGATGCTGCGGAGATTTTGCAGCGTTCGCACCAGCAGCCCAGCGCCGACGAGTACCACGATCGCCAGCGCGACCTGCGCCACAACCAGCGCGTTTCCGATGCTGAAGTGTCTGCCCCCGCGACGCGCAAGTCCGGTCGCAGAGCCAGAGCCTTCCTTCAGCGCGGGAGTCAAATCAACCCGCGCACCGCGCAAAGCCGGCGCAATGCCAAACAGGATTCCCGTGAAGAGGGAAACCGCGGCTGTGAATCCCAGCACCCGCATGTCGATGCCTGTGGCGAATGCGAGCGGCCGCGGCTGATTGGTCGATACGAACGAAACGATCGTGTGGGTGCCCCAGGATGCGAAAACAATTCCCAAGATGCCGCCAGCCGCTGCCAGCATCACGCTCTCGGTCAGGAGTTGCCGCACCATCCGTGCCCGCCCGGCCCCTAGCGCCAATCGTAGCGCCATCTCTTTTTGCCGTGCCGCCGCGCGCGCCAGCATTAAGCCAGCGACATTAGAGCATGCAATCAGCAGAATGATTCCAACCGCAAACATCAAGACGTATAAGGGATTGGCATACCGACCGCGCGCCCCGGTCAATCCAGTTTGTGCGCTGATCACAGTTATGGCCGGTTCGTCGTCCGGCTTGGAAGGCGTTCTGGCTTCCTTTGCAATCTCCCCCGGTGCCTGGCCTTGCGCCGCTTCCGCGGACGGGACTGGTGCTACCTGATCTGTCGGAGATTTTTGGGCGACGGCGGTTGGAGGCATCGCACCGCGAACAATTGCCTGGCCTTGCGGGCCACCTGGTGGCAATGGCGCGGGTCCTACACCTGGGCTTGGCGGCCCGCCAAGAACCATTTGTCTCCGCGCTGGACCATTTCCTCCTCGCGGCCCAGGAGGCTCGGCAACTCCTCCGCCAGCCTCGAACAGCGGGACAGACCCGTACAGCATCTCGTTGCGGAAGACTCCGCTAACTGCTGCTTGAGCCTGGCCCAGGTCCGTCCCCGGTTTCAACCGGCCGAGAACCGTCAACCACCAAAAAGTTACGTTGTCCCGGCGATTGTTCCACATCATGGGATTGGTGATGCGGGGCCCCGCCGCGAGCGGCAGCCAAACGTCGTAATCGCTCCCCGGCGTAATCCCCGTGAATCGTTGCTCAGCCACCCCTGCGATCGTAAAAGGGGTGCCGTTCAACTCGATCGTGCGGCCGATCGCCTCGCGAGAGCCGCCGAACGATCGCTGCCAGTAGCCGTAATTGAGCACGGCAACCGGCGTTGCCGTCAGCAAATCGTCGCTTGTTTCAAAAACGCGGCCCGCCGCCGCCTTCACGCCCATCGTGCGGAAAAAATCTCCGGAAACGAGTTGTCCATTGATCATGGTCGCAGGGCCGTTGCCGGTCAGAGCAAGGAAACCAGAGTTGGCAAACGCGGCCACTCCGGAAAACTGATTCGCCTTCTCTATCTCGCGGAACATGGGCTGCGAAAACGAGCAGCCCGAGGGATTTGCTGCGCGTAGGCCGAGATCGCTGGGGCAGTCGCCCGAGGACATGTATCCGTGAATCCTTGGCGCGTTGCGCGCGCTCCATTTCAAGAGGACCAGTTGCGATGGATTCTCGACCGGCAGCGACCGCAGCATCACGGCATCGATGAGGCTGAATATCGCCGTGTTCGCGCCAATGCCCAGCGCCAGCGTCAGAATGGCCACGGCAGCGAAGCCGGGAGAGTTGCGCAGCATGCGCAGGCCGTAGCGAATGTCCTGGACCAGTTCTTCAAACCAAACGATGCTCCACACTTCCCGCGTGTCTTCCTTCACCCGTGTCACGTTGCCGAATTTGCGCAAAGCCGCATGGCGTGCATCTTCGAGCGACATGCCGCGCTCGATGTTGTCCTGCGTCTCCCTCTCAATGTGTTCGCGAATGTCCGCATCCAGTTCTTCCAACATGCGCTTGCTGCGTCTCATTGATTCGCCCCCCTTAATCCGCTGGCCGGAGAATCCGCGCGATCGCGCCCGCCACCTTGTCCCACTTGCCGGTCTCCACCGCCAGTTGCTTCCGTCCCTTTGCCGTCAGCCGGTAAAACTTGGCGCGGCGATTGTTCTCCGAGGTGCCTTCTTCGGCGGAAATCCATCTTCGCTTGATGAGACGGTGCAGTGCCGGATACAGCGATCCCTGCTCGACCTGCAACACATCATCGGAGTTGAATTCGATCGCTTTGGCGATCGCGTGGCCGTGCGCCGGCCCCAGCAACAACGTGCGGAGAATCAGCAAGTCCAGAGTCCCTTGCAGCAGCTCAATGCGCTCACGCTGTTCTTTAGTAGACATTCTAGGTGAGAATAAGGCCCTTCCCATAGAATGTCAAGGTGAGCGAGCTGTCTCACAATGACTCCGCAGCCAGTCGCCTATTCACAGACGGAGTGCTGTCACTTTTCACCTGATTTCCCCGCCGCCTAATTCCTCTAGCCACGTCCCACCCTTTCAAGGTAGAATTTTCTCGTCAAGATAGTCCGTGGAAATTCGGACTCGGGCGCGGTCGTTGTGCAAAGACAGCGCCAAGGACAACGCCCATGTTCGCTCCGCAAGTCGCTGTAGTCAGTTAATCCGCCGCCAGCGCGGGTCTGATTTTCTCTCCCGTTTCTATTATTTAACTGCCGCAGCCGCGTCCGCGCGCCTGTATCCTGGGAAGCGCCCACGCAGAACGCAAAGGTTTATATGTCGTCGGAACAAACGGTTGCCACGCCGCTTCCCACGTTCTGGAGTTCCGTCCGCGAAGCTCTCCGCGGCTCGCACCAGGACTTCACTATCGGCAGTCTCAATCGCGCCATTCTCCTCCTCGCCATTCCCATGGTTATGGAAATGGTGCTGGAATCCCTTTTCGCGGTCGTCGACGTTTTATGGGTGGGCCGTCTGGGCGCGGACGCTATCGCCACCGTCGGCCTCACCGAAGCTCTGCTCAGCCTCGTCATGGCCATCAGCTTTGGCCTCAGCCTTTCCACCACCGCCATGGTCGCTCGCCGCATCGGCGAAAAAGATCCTGCCGGCGCAGCCGTTGCCGGCGTTCAAGCCATCGCTATCGGACTCGCGGTGTCGGCCATCGTCGGCATTCCGTGTCTCTTCTACGGACCGGATTTGCTTCGCGTGATGGGTGCCTCTCCGCAAGTAGTTGCGGTCGGCTCCGGCTATGCCCGCATCGCCCTTGGCGGCAGCGCCGCCCTCATGCTGCTCTTCCTCAATAACGCCATCTTCCGCGGCGCGGGTGACGCAGCGATCGCCATGCGCTTGCTCTGGGTCTCCAACATCATCAATTTCATACTCGACCCCTGCCTCATCTTCGGCTTTGGTCCCTTCCCCAAGCTCGGCGTCACCGGAGCAGCCCTCGCAACGTTCACCGGTCGCAGCATTGGTGTCTTCTATCAGTTCTACCGCCTGCTCCGCGGCACCGAACGCATCCGCATCCTTCGCAGCCAAATTCGCGTCAACCTTCGCGTCTTGCTTCGCCTCCTGCGCGTCTCGCTCACTGGCATCCTGCAATTCCTCATCGCCCACACCAGTTGGATTGGCCTCGTCCGCATCGTCAGCATCTTCGGTTCTGCAGCGCTCGCTGGCTACACTATCGCCATTCGCATCCTCATTTTCATCATCCTTCCGTCCTGGGGACTCAGCAACGCCGCCGCTACCCTCGTCGGCCAGAACCTCGGCGCCAAGCAACCCGAGCGCGCCGAAACTTCCGTCTGGCGCACTGGCTTTTGGAACATGATTTTTCTCGGCGCTATCGGCGTTTTCTTCATCTTTTTCGCCGAGCCTACGGTGCGGCTTTTCACCAACGACCCTGCCGTCATTCCGCTGGCCGCCACCTGCCTCCGCATTCTCAGTTACGGCAACATCGGTTATGCGTACGGGATGGTCATGCTCCAGGCTTTCAATGGCGCGGGAGATACCGTCACCCCGACGATCGTCAATTTCTTCGGCTTCTGGCTGGTGGAAATTCCGCTAGCCTATTTCCTGGCGATTCCGTTCCGTCTGCATTCCAACGGCGTCTTTTGGTCCATTGTCATCGCCGAAGCCTTCATTGCCGCCGCAGGTATCGTCCTCTTCAAACGTGGCCGCTGGAAACGCCAGCAAATTTGATCACCGGATTGTTTGAAGACAGCCCCATCTTACGGAACCGTAAGATGGGGCTTCTTCTCGATCCTTCTTTCGCGCTCGCGACCTTCTCCGTTTTCAATGGCCAATGGGCGTATAATCTCCGCCAAACGGCAGGAGGTGCCGACATGGCCAAAACCAAACAGTTCACCATCGCAGTTGACAATCAGCCCGGTGCAGTCTCCGCAATCGCCAGAACCCTTGCGAACGCCAAAGTGAATATTCTCTCCCTCTTGGGGACCTCTCAAGGCTCAGCTGGCACGGTTCAACTGATCGTCGAAGACGCCCGTCGTGCAAAGAAGGCTCTGGACTCCGCTCGCGTCTCGTATCAGGAAACTCCCGCGGAAACTTGTGATTTGCCCAACAAGCCCGGCGCCCTCGCGGATTGTTTGGCGAAACTCGCGGCCAAAGGCGTCAACCTGAGCTCCATCCACGCCACCGCCGCCAAAGGCGGCAAAAAGGCCGTCATTGTCTACACGGCGGAAGCCGCCGCCAAGGCTGCTACTGCCGCCAGCGCCTAGGAGCATCTCTCTCCGTTCGTGCTCCTTCCGCTCGCCCGGCGCGGAGTGTCCCGCCAGTCTGGGCAGAATTGTCTTTGAGCTGCGTAAGCAACTTCCGATCCTCGCTAACCCGTGGTAGCCTGAACACACCCGCCCACACTTTCAAGCCCCAGTCCCTCGCTATTGTTAGATCTAAGTTGTTTATTTTGTGATATTTATTCGCGTACCCTGCCCGGCAGTCTGGTTGCACTGTATGCCTCGGAAGACTAAGCGAGCCCGCAAGTACTCAAGGGCCGGCGCACGCCATCTAACAAGAAAGGAGGCTTCCGCGATGTCCACCGTCAAGCGGCTCTTCCGAGCGTTCCTTAGAGGCCTTTTGCGCCTCACCGCTCTGTTGCTGTTCGTGGCGGCCTTTGCCTTTCTTGGCGGCCTCCTATGGACTTCAACCCTGCCGCCCCCCCAATATCCCGCTCTTCCCGCGCCCAAGATCCAAGGCAACCATGTGCTTCTGCCGTTCTCTCCCGGCGTAGCCTCCGCGAAAGTCGCCGCTTTCCACGACCAGCTCGAAGCCTTCCTCCATTTTGAATACCTGCGCGGCCGCGAAGCCCGCGACGGCGCTGACACCTCGCGCATCTTGCTGACTGCCGCGGATACCGCCACCGGCCCGTCTTACGAAATCTTCATCGTCTGCGACAACGATTTGCTCACCGCCGTCCCGCGCCTTTCTCAACTCGAGGCCCGCAACCTCATCGCCAGCTTCGACCTGCAAACCTGGTCCGCGAAGGACTTCGCTTACTACCAGCGGCAAAGCCACACCTTCGACGTTGCCTACGGCGTCCCATCCGAGCAAAAGCTGGAATCGCTCAACTCCTTTCAACTTCTCCCCGCGCTCGCTCGCTTCCTGGTTTTCAAGTCGCAAACCGACAACCGCGTCCTCTATGGAAACGAATCCGCTCCCCGCCCACTGACGCGCGAACAGGCCACCCAGCTTGCCGCCGACATTCTCGACGTCGCCCGCTTCTACGACCTTCCGCTCGATTACTTCCTCGGCGTCGGCGCGATGGAGAACGATTACATGGACGTCAACGGCGATCTCGATCACGCCGTCTGGAAAAAGCGCGCCCAGCGCGACGACATCGTTCTTCGCCGCACCCGCAAGCGCGTCATGGTCAGCGACTACGCCATCGGCACCTGGCAAATCACCCGCGAAACCCTCCGCGCCGCCCATCAGCTTTACCTGAAGGACAAGCGCGACTACACTTTACTGCCCGTCCGCCTGCGCCCTCCGCGCCAACTGGACCTCAATTCCGTCGATGATGCCGTGCTCACCACCTACGCCGGCTTGCTCCTCCGCGGCCTGCTCGATCATTTCGGCGGCGACGTCGACAAGGCCACCGGCGCCTACAACGGCGGCGTCAAGACCCCCAACCCTGCCTACGCCTCCGGCGTGAAGACCGTAGCCGAGTACGCCCGCCGCGTCCTCGAACACGCCACCGTTCTCGACGATCCCCCAAGCAGCGCCAATGATCCTTCCCTCGCTCCGTCTGCCGTGACCACTCCCACCGCACCGCCGCCACCAACCACCCCGCAGCAAAAGCAGCCTTGGCGCCGCAACGACGACTGAACTCTCCCTCTGCAACCTGTTCACTGGTCCACTGCCGAACGGTGACCAACGCCTCTTCCAGCTTCATCTGTTTCCGCCGAAGCGAATCAGCGCTAGACGTCGCGGCCAGTTAATCACCCGTAGCACCTCTCTGCATGTCCAGCAGATGGAATGGCTGTTTGCCTGCTCGACGCGTCACTCCTGGCGCAGCGCAACCATGGGGTCAACGTGCGAGGCACGCCGCGCGGGCATGTACGTTGCCAGCATGGCCACCGCGACGATTGCCGCAGGCACAATGGCGTAGAGCCACGGCTCGCGAATGTGCAGGCCATAAAACATGGCATCAAAAACCTTCGGCAGCGGCAGCGCCATCGCCAATCCGATGCTCGCGCCGATGGCCGTCATTTTCATCCCTTCCCGCAAAACCATTCGCAGCACGTCAGGGGTTTTCGCTCCCAGGGCCATGCGTATGCCGATTTCGTGCGTGCGCTGTCCCACGGAGTACGCGATAAGCCCATAAATCCCGATGGCCGCGAGGACCAGCGCAAGAAATGCAAAGGTGCCCAGCACGCGCACGAAGACTGGGTCTCCACCCTGCTGCCGTTCGATCAGAGCAGGCATGCTCATCATGCGAGCAAGCGGAAGGTCGGCATCCGCTTGCGCAACGGCATTGCGCAGAGCCGAAGCCAGCCCATTTGGATCGGAGCTTGCCCGAATCATGATAGAGAAGGAAGGGACAGGCCGCTGCGGAAACGCCTCGTAGACTTGCGGGTCATCGCGGCTTGCTTCCGAATAGCTTTTCACGTTGCCCACGACACCGACAATCTCGCTCCATTGCGGCGTAGCGCCTGCGTCCAACTGGATTTGTTTTCCCAGCGGCTCCTGGTCTTGTAAATGACGATGTACAAACTTTTCGTTTACTACCACCACCCGCGGCGACGTGCCGTTGTCTGTCTCCGTGAACGTCCGGCCGTGCAGCAGCGGAATGCCTGCCGTCTCGAAGTAATCCATGCTGACTACCGAGTCGAGGGCCGTGAGCCGCTGGTTCGCAGGCAACTCGAGCTGGCCCTTAATTCGCAGAGTAACGCTGTCCGGCCCAGTCGCGGGCAAGTCCGAACCAATGGCGACGGCGTCGGCGCCCGGAACGTCCTTGAGGCGAGCAATCAGATTTCTGACGAAAAGGGACCGCTCGGCGGAATCCTTGTACGTTGCCTTATCAAGCGTCACGCCGGCGGTCAGCAGATGCGCTGCCCGGAATCCCAGATTCTGGTGCTCGATCAGGAAGATTCCGCGGAAGAGCAACCCCGTTCCGACCAGGAGAAACAAGGCCAGCGCGATTTCGCCTGTCACCATCACGGTCCGGAGACGGCTATGCGAACGGCTCGGCGAGGCCGCGCGGCTTTCGTTCTTCAGATGGGTATTTACATCTGTTCGCGACGCCTGCAGCGCCGGCGCGAGGCCGCACAGCACGGCGCAAAGCAGCGACACACTCATCGAGAACACAAGAACGTTCCAATCGAGGCTCAACGGCACGGCGCTGATGGCTTCGTTGAAGGTCAAGCTCGCCCCGATAAAATGGATCCCCCAATAGGCAAGCAAGAGGCCCACACTGCCGCCGAGCAAGGCGATCACCAGGCCTTCGGTCAACAACTGCCGGACAATGCGCAAACGGCCGGCTCCGAGAGTGATGCGAATCGCCAGCTCCTTCCGGCGTCCCCCTGCGCGCGTCAACAACAGGCCGGCTACGTTGGCGCAGGCGATCAACAGTACAAAGCCCACCGTGGTCATCATTACGCCGATTGCGCCGCGAATTCCGAAACCGTAGACCAGGAAATCGGGCAAGGTACGTACCGCAGCGTCCCAGCCTTTGTCAGTCTCTGGAAAGCTTTCTCCGGCGCGGCGGGCCAGCGTGACCATCTCGGCGCGGGCTTGTTCGAGGGTTACGCCAGATTTTAATCGCGCGAACAGGTGCAAAGAACGATCCTTGCGCGCGGCAGCTGTTTGGTCTGCTGTGGTCAACGTGAGCGGCATCCACAATTGGTGCGGAAAGCCCAGCAAATAGAAAGTCGCAGGCATCACTCCGATGACCGTGTAGTTTTCGCGGTCCAGCCGGATGGTGCGGCCGATAAGCGAATCGCTGGAACCGAAGCGTTGTTCCCAGAGTTCGTGGCTGAGGATAACGACGTGGTCGCGGCCGGGCTGGTCTTCTCCGTCCGAGAAGGCACGGCCCAGCCGCGGGGAAACTCCCAGGACGCTGAAGTAATTCGGTGACACGGCCGCCGCTCTGAGCGCCTCTGGCTGGCCCGCCGTTACGGACTGGCCTTGCCCATTCATGCTAACGGTACGATATTGATCCGCGGCAGCCATCTCCGAGAAAACGTCGTTTGCTTCGCGCCATGCGAGATAATTCGGCGCAGAGACGGGATTCGCGTCGGCTTGAAAACCTGACGCCGGGTTGACGGACGTAACGACCGCCACACGGTTGGGTTCGCGGCCCGGCGGACGCCGCAGCAGGAACGCGCTCACCATGCTGAACATGGTGGCGTTCACGGCGATGCCCAGCGCCAGTGTGAGCACGGCAGCGGTTGTAAATCCCGGGCTCTTCCATAACCCGCGTACCGCGTAGCGCAGGTCCTGAAACAGGATGTCCAGGGCCGGCAGTCCGCGCGCTTCGCGATGCTCTTCTTTCGCTTGTTGTGCTCCGCCGAAGCGAATCAGCGCCTGGCGCCGTGCCTCCTCCGCCGGCATCCCACGCTGGAGGTTTTCTTCGATGGCGAGATCCAGGTGCGCCGCGAATTCTGCTTCCAGTTCGTGGTCCAGTTGATCACGGCGAAAAACGCAGCGCAGGCGCTGTAAACTCTGTCGGAGCCAGTCGATCATTGGTCGCCCCCTTCATCTTGCATGGCCAGAACTCGGCCCATCACGCTCGACAGTCTTTGCCAATGCGCCGCGTCCTCGGAAAGTTGTTTCCGTCCCTTTCTTGTAATGGAATAAAACTTGGCCTTGCGGTTGTTGGAAGACGTTCCCCACTCCGCGGAAATCCATCCGCGCTGCTGCAGTCTCACCAGCGATGCGTAGATCGTCCCCTGGTTCAGCAGCACTTTGTCACCGCTCACCTGCTCGATGCGCCGGGCAATCCCGTAGCCATGGAGCTCGCCCATCGTCGCAAGCGTCTGCAGGACCATCAGGTCCAGCGTCCCTTGCAGCAGATCGAGTTTCGATTCGGCCATGCGGCTCTCCTGTGGTATGTCCACACTAGACTGCCACAACCTCTGTGGCATTGCCACAGGAAATTCCCGATTCTTATCTTTATCGCGTTTAATCGCTAAAAACCGGATTGCCGTCAGGCGACCGTCGCAAGAGGAGAGTTGGAGGGAATGTGCTTTGGAGTCTGGCCTTCCAACGGCGCAGTATTTCTTTTCTTCCCTAAGTCCTTACTTCTTACTGATCGTGACTCATTCCAGCCATATCATGAGCCGGCTTCTCCTTGCGGCGCAGGCCCGCCATCTTGGCGTCATCGGCGGCGGCAAAATAACCGACGGCAATGCCCATCGCTCCGTCCCGCAGCAGCTTCCCGGTGGAATTGTTGTAGGTTGCGGAAATTTTCAGGACGTCGCCTTTTGCAAATTTGTAACCGCCCTCCTCGACAAACAGCTTTACGGGCACCGACTCGAGATGTCCTTCAGCGTCCGCTTTCGCATCCAGCGTCGCCACCGTCTCCTTACGCGACATATCCTCCAGCACAATTTGTTTTCCGTAGTCGTGCAAGTGTCCGCCCACTCCCAGCAGCACGCCGTCGTATTTCACCGTCACCGTTCCGGTCTTTTCGCTTTTCCCCGCCGGCAGGTCATAACCGGAATCTCCGCAAGAAGTCACATCCATCCACGCGGGATAAACATTCTTTCGCGCCACTGCACCGTTCGTGTCTCCCCCAGCTTCCTGGAAGGGAATCACCACTTCGAGATAAGCCTTCTCGTATGACGTCGATGTCGGGTTGTGCATCATCGTCTCGATGCGGATCTTGTCGCCCTTTTGTACGCGATATCCATAGCCGGGCACTTCGGCCCAGTCCGTCATCTCGCTGCCCGCGCCGAAAATATGCTCTTCCTTGTTGGGACAGAGGAAATCCGCGCGATTCTCGTTCCAGAATGCCGTATGGTGCAGCACTGTTCCCGCCACCGCGTTGCCGCTGGCATCCACGAGCTTCGGATGATACGCGAGGAGCCAGCCCTCCACCGGCACCTCCCAAACCAGGTCCGGCGGCTGCGGCATTTTCATGTGCGAAGTGTGCGCCGGCAAGTTCATCGGGCCTACGCGGAGCGTGACTGTATGCGCCGCCGCGTCCACCTTCGCATCCAGCACAACGCCCTTTGCCGCGGCGTGGTGCATGCCTCCCTGCATGAAGCTCCCATGGTGCATGTGCTGCATGTCATGCGGCGCTTCGGCTGGTTTATCCTGTTTACCCTGAGCCTCGAAGGGCGCAAACGCAACGCCTGGGTTCAACAAAATTGTCCCGCATACCAAAATCGTCTTCATCATGGCACTTCTCCCTAGCACGGTTCCCGCTGGGAGGGGAACCATTGTCATCATACTCGCGGGAGGAGAGCAGCGGAATCGCGCCGGCGCGCGTGTTGCGTGGAATGAACACGAGAAATTCGAAAATGGAAATTCGAAATTGGAAACGCGAAAATGGAAATGCGGCAGCTCCGGCATACGCCGGAAAAAAACTGCCGCCCTCCAAGTGGCCGCGTGGAGGAAAGAGTGGACTAGTGCTTGTTCGGCGATTCGCCGGTCACGATGGGCAAATCTTTGCGGTGACTCCAGTCTTCCCAGGAGCCGTCGTACATTTTCGCGTCATAGCCCAGCATTTTTGCGGTGAAGTACAAGACCGTCGCGCGCTGACCGATATGGCAGTAACTCACCATCAAATTTCCCGGCTTCAATCCGGCCGCGCGAAATAATTCCTGGAGCGCCTCCGGACTTTTGAATTTGTTGTTGTCTTGATCGACCACATCTAGATAGGAAAGATTCGAAGCGCCCGGGATGTGCCCGCTGCGAGGATTTCCATCACTCTGTGATCCGTTGTAGAACTCGTGTGTGCGCGCGTCGATGATGGTGACCCTGGGCTGGTGCAGGTGGCTGCTCATCCACCCCGCATCCGCAACGATTTCCTTGCGCGGCGCAGGCGCGATCGATCCTTTGGCAGGCAGCTTGGTTTCTGTGGACACCGGGTGGTGGGTGACCTGCCACGCTGGTAATCCGCCATTCAAAATGGAAGTGCGATCGCCAAGGCCCAAATAATCGAGGGTCCAGTACACGCGCGTGGTGGGGCTCACCCAATCCGTCCCGAAATACAAAACGATGTGCGAGCGATTCGAAACGCCGAGGCGTTCCAATAAGGAGACGAGCTGCTCGACGGGGGGGAGTTCCAGCATCAGACCTTGCGCATGATTGTGCGGAGTGGAGATGCTTTCATACTCCAGGAATTGCGCCCCGGGAATGTGGCCCTTGTCGTAATCTCTTTTGTTGCCAATCTGGAGGAGCACGAGGGAAGGATCGTTGAGGTGGTCAGCGAGCCAATCGACGGTGACGAGCATTGGTTCGCCCTGCGCGCCTGGAGGGTTGTTCGCGGTTTTCTCCCGCGCGTTCGAGGTGGCATTAGGAGGCAGGAGCGCGAGAAGCAAAGCGAAAAACAGAAAATATTTTATCGGCTTATTCATACGGCGTCCTTGAAGGGCAAGCGCCCTTATGACGTACTACGATATAGCGTAGTACGCCATAGTGTCAAGCAAGGATTCCTGTTGTGAAGCTTCCCCCAGGTGAACTCCGGCGGCAAAGCAGATAGTATGCGGAGCGATGAAACGACGCCGATGCTTTGCCAGGCACTGCGGAATTCCGCTTTTAGTTTTTTTATCTTTCTCCACGCCTATTCTCGCGCAGAAACCCGCTGCGGCCGACCTGTTGGTGCTCAACAATGTGACGGTCGTTGACGTTCGAACGGGCACACTGCAGCCGGAGCAAACCGTAATCCTCGAGCACAATCACATTTTTTCGGTCGGACCTAGCAAGTCGGCAAAGTATCCGCGAAACGCACCGAGCGTGAATTGCCGCGGGCTCTTCCTGATGCCCGGGCTGTGGGATATGCACGTGCATTTGGTTTTCGGCGACTGGTTTCCAGACGCTCAGGAGATTTCGCTCCCCCTCTTCGTAATCAACGGCGTCACCGCCGTGCGCGATATGGGCAGCGAGCTGGACATCGTGCAGCGATGGCGCAACGAAATTGAAGCCGGACGGCTGCTAGGGCCGCGCATTTACACCCCTGGGCCCATGCTGGATGGACCGAAACCGCGCTTTCCAAGCTCGCTGGCGATTGCCACGCCCGAAGACGCGCATCGTGCCGTCACGGATCTCAAGCAACGAGGCGCGGACTTCATCAAGCTGCAATCGTTGATTCCGCGCGATGCCGTTTTTGCCATCGCGGAAGAAGCCAGGAAACAGGAAATACCGTTCGAGGGACACGTTCCCGATTCCGTGCGGGCAAGCGAGATGTCCGAAGCAGGAATGAAAAGTTTCGAGCACCTCATCGGCATTTTTGAAGGGAGTTCTCCTGCCGAAGATGACTTCTTGAAAGGAAACAAGACGGAGGGGCGCTTCCTGGCAACATACGATCCGACGCGCGCCGGCGCGCTGGCGGCGATGCTGGCGAAGAACCAGACCTGGCAATGCCCGACGCTGGTGTGGGAACGCGGCGGGAACCTCATCGACGTAAGCGATTTCAGCAAGGACGAGCGGGTGAAGTATGTGCCGGCATCGTGGAAAAACAAAACGTGGAAGCGATTCACCGAGGAAATCACGCAAGGGTACGGAACGGACGATCTCGCGACGCGCAAGAAATTCATCGAGAAAGAGCTAGAGGTCGTGGGGATGTTGCACAAGGCTGGAGTGCCGTTTCTTGCCGGAACGGATACGCCCGCGGGCGTTCACATTTTCCCAGGGTACAGCCTCCACGAAGAATTGCAGCGTTTCGTGGCGGCGGGATTCACTCCGCTCGAAGCGTTGCAAACCGCGACGATCAATCCCGCGCGGTTTTTCGGAATCGAAGACCAAGCGGGTACGGTCGAAAAGGGAAAGTTCGCCGACCTCGTGCTGCTTTCCGGCAACCCGCTCGAAGATATTGCCAACACGCAGAAGATTGCGGGCGTTATCGTGAACGGCTGGTATTATCGCAGCGCCGAACTGGACAAGATGCTCGGCCGCATGGAAGCCGCCGCGCATCGCCAGCGCTGAACCCCGGCAACCCCCTTCTCCTTCTTTCCTCAAACGCTCCTGGAGCACACCATAGAGGCCCGGAAGGAAACGGCGCCTGGCGCAGAGGACTACGCCACACGGCGGATTTGCCGGGCCGGGGGAGCCATGAATTCCGGGCCAACTGGATGGCGAATTTCTTCGCGAAGAATGGCGTCGATTGCGGCAAAGTCGCTTTTCGTCAGGGACCACCCGCTGACTTCGTCGATGGCTGTAAGCTGCTCGGGATGACGTGCTCCCCAGAGGGCGACGCCAACGCCGGGTTGATCGAGGAGCCAGCGGACCGCCAAATGAATCACGCGCTTGCCAAAGTTCTTGCGAGCGAATGCACCCAGCTTTTCTGCGGCATTGACGTACTCGGCGAAATGCGGAGCCTGGAATTTGGGATCTGTGGTCTTGCGCATATCGCCGTTAGCAAACACACGATCGGCACGCATTGCACCGCTTAGCAATCCGCGGCAAAGGGCGCCGTAAGTCAGCGTGGTGATCCCGCGGCGGAGAGCATAGGGCAGAATGTCACTTTCTATTTCGCGCTCGAAAAGATTGTAAGGAGGCTGAATAGTGTGCAGCGGCGCGACAGCTTGGAAGCGCTGCATCTCCTCCGGCGAATAGTTGCTGACTCCAATAGCGCGAATCTTGCCCTGCTCGTAGAGTTCACGAAGAGTAGCGGCTGTCTCCTCGATGGGAACACTGGGATCAGGCCAATGCACCTGGTAAATGTCGATGTAGTCCGTTTGGAGACGCCGCAGCGAATCGTCGAGTTCCTTAAGAATACGCTGGCGCGTGGAGTTGCGTTCGACTTTGCCACTCGTCCAGTCGATGCCGACCTTCGTGGCGACGATCACGCTATCCCTGCGGCCATGTTGGCGCAGGGCTTCACCTACAATCCCTTCGGAGCGCCCATAGCCGTAGACGGGCGCGGTGTCGATCAGATTGATGCCGCGTTCGAATGCCGCATGAATGGTGCGAATGGACTCCTTCTCGTCCGTTCCACCCCACATCCAGCCCCCAATGGCCCAGGTACCGAGCGCGATTCGGGCGCTAGTAAGATTTGTACCGTTGATTTCGATATATTCCAGCATGTTGTCTCGTCCTTTCTCGTGATTTGGTGTCACTGGCCACGCAGCGTGCCTGGCGGGATGCCATGGTGGCGGGCCAAGTCTTCCAGTGCGTCGAGTTCCGTTTGCGTTTCGTTTACGCGCTGCTTCAGGATTTCAATGCCGGCCTCGGGCGTGATGCTGATGTCGCCTTCATCGAGATTTATACCGCCTGTCATCGTCTTAAGACTTCTTGCATCCTCGATCGCCTGCCGGTATTGCTGAAGTTCCGCCTCCCTGCTTTCCAGGTCAGCATGCAGCTCCGCTGCCTGCTCCGCGTACCACTCAGGATCTTTTGTCTCTACGCGTGGTGAAGGAGCCGCCTGCGCTGTGGCTCCTTCTGGAACCTGGCCTACTACTGAGATGAGACCGAGGCTTCTGAGTTTTGCGAGGTCCTCGTTTCTCCATACCAATGGCGCTCCTTCGGTCTTCCCCGCGCGCGGCTTGTTGGCCGCGCGCAGAGGAATGGTTTGGGTAGCCAGGGTCATTGAGATAGCGAATGAAACTGCCAGATGGCGATTCATCTCGCTCTCCTTAGTGTTTCGCCGACGGGGCGGGAGGAAAATGCTGGAACATTTTGTTCACGCCTTTGTCGAGGTTCTTGGTGTTCTTGTCCGGGTTATCGGACAGCGTATCGCTCGAGGAGCTTCGCCAGATCAGTTTCTCTGTTTTGGCGTCGAAGAGGTCGATCACCAAGGTCCCCACTTTGTAGGTTTCGACGGTGGTGGTGGCATCGCCAAATCCACCGAATCCTCCCCAGCGGCGGCCTCCGCCGAACCCGTTATAGAAGGTGTCCAAGGTTTGTTGATTCTGAGTGGTCTCGATGGCAAAGACCTCGACGTCGCCTCCGGTGGGAACTTCCGTCCAGCCTCTTGCCGCAAGAGCGCTGTTCACCGCGTTCTTGATGCGGTCGACGAGGAGCGGGTCTTTCGTTTGGACCTTTTCCCAAGAGTACGTCTTGTATTGGCCAAAGTTTGCACTGTGGTCGTAGTCGGACTTAACCTGCTGGGCGAATGAAACGGCCGCCAAAGCCAGGGTCAGTCCGGCGGATGCTGCGATTTTTGACAGGAACTTCATACTTCCTCCTTTTTATTTTGCTGCGTTTGCTGCTATTTCTCCGGTTTGGCTATTGGGTTTAACCTGCGGCGGAGCCGATACTCCCAGCCACCCGCCACCCAGAGCTTTTACAAGAACAACAGTGGCAACCATGCGTTGCCCATTGATTTGCGTGGCCACGCGCTCGTTGGACAAAAGCGTGGTTTGCGCAAAGACGACATCGAGATATCCGACAAGGCCGGCCTTGTACCGGTTCATGGCGATTTCTTCGGCTCGCCTGGCGTCATCCACGGCATCGTTTTCCGATTGCGCCTCACCGGACAGGATTCGGAGAGCCGCGAGCTGATCCTCGACTTCCTGGTAGGCGGTGAGGACGGTTTTTTCGTATTGCGCGAGCGATCCGCGGTAAGCCGCTCTGGCTTGATCCACATCGGCGCGAATTCGTCCGCGATTGAATACCGGAGTCAATGCCGCTGTCCCCAGCGAGGCAATGAAATTTTGCCAATCGAAGATGCTGCCTGCATTGGAGCTTTCGAAACCGGCAAACCCGGTAAGCGATAGCTGTGGCAAGTACGCGGTCTTGGCAACGCCGATCTGGGCGGTGGCGGCGGCGAGATAGCGATCGGACTCGGCGATATCCGGGCGCCGCGCAAGGAGGTCCGCCGGAAGTCCCGCCGGTATCGAAGGCGGCAGGCCCTTGAAGGGCGCCTTGGGCAGCGAAAAGTCGGACGCGGCACGCCCATCGAGAACGGCGATGGCGTGTTCGAGTTGCGCGCGTTGAACGTCCAATTCTTGGGCCTGAGCCTTGGTCTGGTCCAAGAGCGTCTTGGCCTGCTTGACCTCCAGCTCGCTCGAAATGCCGTCGCGGAAACGATTGGTCATCACGTCGAGAGCCTGCTGTAGCTGTTCAATGGTGGAATCGAGAACGGCACGTTCGGCGTCGTTCTCACGCAGACTGTAGTAGTCCATGGCCACATCGGTCTCGACCGACAGGCGCACAAAGCGCAGATCGGCTTCGGTGGCCTGGTGCACGTCGCGCGCCGCCTCGATCGAACGCCGCACGCGGCCCCAAGCGTCGATTTCGTAGCTGACGAAGAGCGGCAACTGGAAATCGTTAAAGGTGGCGGCCCGGCCGTTGGTGTTCCCGTTGTTCGGGCGGTTCTGCGCTTCACGAGTGCGCGACAGGCTCGTGCCAAGAGTGAGCGAGGGAGACAAGAAGGAGCGCGCGTACTTGGCCCCGGCTTCGGCTTGATCGACCCTGGCCACGGCAACGCGGATGTCCTGATTGGCGGAATCGGCGTCCTGTTCGAGGCGATCGAGCACCGGATCGTGGAACACGCGCCACCAATCGTTGTAGGCAATCGGCGAGGTCGCGCTGGCGTGGGCTGATGGGGCGCCTGATTCCTTGAATTGTGTCGGCACAGGAGCGGAAGGGCGCTGGTACTTCGGACCGACGGAGCAACCCGAGAGCGACATCACCATGAAAAGGCCGGCGGCCGCGGCACGCAAACCCGCGCTTGACACTTGAAGGCGCGTCTTTGCCAAAACCGTTGACAATAAATTCGTGGACATGAATTTGGAAGAAAGCATGTTCATTCCTACTTTCCGCTGCCTGGCGCGGTTTGCACTGCTACCGGCATGCCATCGACAAGATAATCGGGAGGATTGGAAATCACCGCGTCCAGCTGGCTGATGCCGCCGAGGATTTCGACCCGGTTTCCGAAATCGCGGCCGAGCGTGACTTTTCGGAGTTCGACACGATTTTGGCTGTTTACTACGCCCACCTGCGGGCCTGCGGCCTGGAAAAGAATGGCGTTTCCTGGGAGCACCAGCGGCACGGTCTTGAGTGAAAGTTGGAAGTGCACCTGGGCATAAGCTCCGGGAAAAAGTTCACCGTTGGGGTTGGGCACATCCACTTCCGTAAGCAAAGTGCGCGAGTTGACGCCGATGGCGTGGCTGGTTCGCGCGACGGTGCCGGTAAACTGGCGGTTCGGAAGAGAGGCAAGCTCCATCGAGGCGCGGACACCGGAAGCAATGGCCTCGCTGTAAACCTCAGGAACATTTACGTAAACGCGCATGGTAGCGATGTTGGAGATGCGGAAAAGCTCGGCACCAAGGCCGCTGTTTCCGGCATTGATGAGATCGCCGACTTCCGTTTTGCGAGCGGTGATGACACCGTCGAAGGGCGCGTAGATTTTCTCGAATCCCTGCAACTGCGCGAGCCGGGCGACTTCGGCGGTGGCGGCTTGCACGTTCGCGGTTTGCGAATTGAGGTTCTGGTTGTTGTTGTCGACTTCTTGCTGAGAAACGGAATTGGATTTGATCAAGTCGCGGTAACGAGCGGAAGTCACCGTGGCGAGCTGAAGATTGGCCTGCGCCTGGACCAGCATGGCGCGCGCATGGTTCAACTCCTGATCGACCTCGGGAGCTTCGATTACCGCGAGGAGCTGTCCTTTGCGCACGTGAGCCCCGATATCGGCGTTCCATGCGCGAACGTAGCCGTTAATTCGGGCGTAGATGGGCGATTCCGAAAAAGCCTGCACGGTGCCGGGAACCGTCACGTCCGTGACAGGGCTGCCGAGTTGCGCGTGAATGACGTTGACGTTCTGCGGCGCCAGAGTCCTGGTGGTTTCCGCTAAGCTCTGGTTGCTCGCGCGGCGCGCATAGGCGGTGACAAACGCGGAACACACCAGCAACGCGGGGATTACCAGGAACCACAGCAGCCGCTTCGCGTTCGAACCTGAGCGCGGCTTTCGCGGGACGGTCCCCGAAAGTTCCTGGTCTGTTACAACGGATGTTTCTAGTTGTTTATTCATAGAGTCCTCATGAATTCTGTGGAAGCGAGTCTTGGGATTTTTTCTGGCCACGCACCATGGCAAAAACCACGGGAACAAAGAAAAGAGTTGCGATTGTGGCGAAGAGCAATCCGCCAATGACCGCGCGGCCGAGGGGCGCATTCTGTTCGCCCCCCTCGCCGAGCCCGAGGGCCATGGGCACCATGCCGATGATCATCGCGAGAGCGGTCATCATCACTGGCCGCAGGCGCGTGGAGCCGGCCTCGAGGGCCGAGAGGAAGGCATCCTTGGTGTCGGCAAGACGTTCGTTGGCGAAGGTGATGACCAGAACGCTGTTGGCCGTGGCCACGCCGATGCTCATGATCGCGCCCATCAACGAGGGCACGTTTAACGTCGTGCGGGTCAAGAAAAGCATCCAGCAAATGCCGGCAAGCGCGCCGGGCAGAGCGGTGATGATGATGAAAGCCTCCGTCCACGACTGGAAATTGACGACGATGAGCAGGTAGACCAGCAGGATTGCAAAGACAAGCCCGCCGAGGAGCCCGGCGAACGAAGAGTGCATGGTGGCGACCTGTCCACGAATTACCAGGGTGCTGCCGGCAGGCAACTGTTTCTGAGCCGCGGACGTGATTTGCGCGATATCGGCCGCCACTGCGCCCATATCCCGTCCTTGCGTGCTCGCAAAGATATCGACCACGGGGAGGACGTTGTAATGGCTGACCACGGCGGGCTCATCCATGCGCTGCATCGAAGCCAGGTTTTCCAAAAGCTGCGGCGTGCCTTGATTTCCGGCGTTGACGGGAATGCTCCCCAGCGCGTCGAGGGAGTCGATATTGTGCTGCGGGGTCTGCACGGCCATGCTGTAGACCACGCCGTTTTTCGAGTTCAGCCAAAAATTGGGAGTGGTTTGGAAACTGGAACTCAGCGAGACGAGAAGGTTGTTGGCCACGTCACGCTCCGTGAGCCCCACTTGCTGGGTTTTGGTGCGGTCCACGGAGTACTGCAATCTCGGCTGGTCCAGCGCTTGCTGGATATGGACATCCACGGCGCCCGGCACGGAGCGAATCTGGTCGGCTATTTTTGAGGCCACCGCAAAATTATTGGCAAGCTGTGGACCTACGATCTGAATGTCGATGGGGGCAGGCAGGCCAAAATTCAGAATCTGGCTGACGATGTCGGCAGGCTCGAAGAAGAACGACGTGCTGGGAAAAGCCTTGGGGAGCTGTTCGCGCAGCCGCTCGACGTACTGCGCGGTCGGCTGATGCTTGGCCTGGAGCGAAATCAGGATTTCCGCGTCGGCCGTGCCGATGGTGCCGCTATTGCTGTAGGAAAGATTGATGCCGCTGGTGGGCAGGCCGATGTTATCGAGAATGCTCGCGAGTTCCGCGGGTGGTATCTGCTGGCGAATTACGCTCTCGACCTGATCGGTGAGGGCCGCCGTCGTTTCGATGCGGCTGCCGGTCTTGGCCCGCAGGTGCAAGCGGATTTGGCCCGAGTCGACCGACGGAAAGAAGTCTTGCCCGAGCAGGGGAACGAGAGCGAGACTCGCCACGCAAAATATGAGAAAGCAGGCGGCGAAGACGCGGCGGTGCTCCAGGCACAAACCGAGCAGGTTCGAATACTTTTCCCGCAGAGTCTCGAAGCCGTGCTCGAAACGATGGTGAATCCGCGCGAAAAATCCGGGCCGCTTCTCGACTTCAGGGTTCTTGTGCTTTTCCACTTCGGAGGGCAACAAATACATGACCAGCGTCGGAATCAGCGTTCGCGAGAAGAAATAGGACGCCAACAGGGCAAAAACGACGGCTTCGGCGAGCGGCACAAAGAGATAACGAGCCACGCCGGTCAGGAAAAACATGGGCACGAACACGATGCTGATGCTAAGAGTGGAAACGAACGCCGGAACGGCGATCTGTTGCGCTCCGTCCAGGATGCCCTGATGGAGGTCCTTGCCCTGGCTGAACTGTCGCTCGATATTCTCGATGGTGACGGTGGCATCATCGACCAGAATTCCGACCGCCAATGCCAGGCCGCTGAGCGTCATGATGTTAATGGTTTCGCCGATGGCGCTGAGAATCAGCAGCGAGGTCAAAATGGAAAGCGGGATGGAAATCGCGATGATCAAGGTGCTCCGCCAACTGCCCAGGAACATGAGGATCATCAGCGAAGTCAGCGCAGCGGCGATCGCGCCTTCGCGCAGCACGCCTTGCAGCGAGGCGCGCACAAACAATGACTGATCGAAAAGCGGCCGTATATTCAGTTGCGACGGCAGGGTGGCCTTGATCTTGGGCAAGGCGGCGCGAATATTGGACACGATGGCCAGCGTGGAAGAATTCCCGGCTTTTTGAACGGTAAGCAGCACGCCGCGCTGCCCATCCTGGCGGACTACGTTCGTTTGCACGGCATAGCCGTCACGCACATTGGCCACGTCGCGAAGATACACAGTGCCGCCGTCGACGACCCTTACCGGGAGATCGTTTAATTCCTCGACAGTCAGGGGATTTCCATTGAGCCCGACGTTGTATTCGGTTTCCCCAATTTTTGCCGTGCCGGAGGGCAGCACAACGTTTTGCGTGTTGACTGCGTTCACGACGTCCGTGGGCGAGAGGCCCTTCGCCAGGAGCTTCTGCGAGTCGATGTCCACCATGATCTGCCGCACTTTTCCGCCGTAGGGAATCGGAACGGAGGCGCCTTGAATCGTGGCGAGCTGCGGGCGAATGAAGTTCAAGCCCAAGTCGTTCAACTGTTGCTCGGAGAGGCCTTGGCCGCTCAAACCCAGCTGCAAGATGGGCACAGAAGAGGCGTTGTAGCTGATGACCAACGGAGGAGTGATGCCGGCGGGGAGCTGCTTCAGCCCCACCTGGGCTTCCGCGATCACCTCCGAAATCGCACCTTCCACGTTTGCCGATGGCTGGAGAAAAATTTTGATGACCGCCACACCGTTCAGCGATTGCGATTCAATGTGCTCGACGTTGTTGACGGTAGTGGTTAAGGACCGCTCGAAGACGGACACAATACGCGTGCCCATCTCGGCGGGCGCAAGACCCGAGTAGGTCCAGATCACGCTGATCACCGGGATATTGATATTCGGGAAGATATCCACCGGGGTACGCAGCAAAATTACAGGGCTGATTAGAATGAGCACCAGCGCCAATACGACGAAGGTATAAGGACGCGACAGCGCAACTTTAACGATCCACATATTCACCTTCTTTTCGATTGCCAATTTCCGAAGCGACTTCGTCCTCCCGGATCGATTGCCCGGATGGGAGCTTGATGCTTCGCCAGCCGGAGAGCCGGGCATCCAGCGAATAGCCGCCGGGCCCGAGCAAAGCCAGCGAGCTCGATAGAAAGAACACAAGTGCGAATAGAAACCCCCACGCATCCAACGCGCCTACTGACAGCTTTAAGTGATGCCTTGCGTACAGCGCCGCTGCGGCGGTGCAAATGGCGGCAGCGCTACCAGCCAAGGAGGTCCGCAAACCGAGCATCAAGAGGAGCGCGCCTGCCGCCAGCACCAGGCCGAGAAGCAGCAAGCTCACAGGTTCCGAAGAAGTTGCTGAAGGGATGAAGAGGTGCAGCGCTTCCCCGACGAGTCCGAGTGCGTCGACCAGCCTCAGCAGAAGCAGCGCCAATCCGACGCTTCCGGCGGGGAATTTTGAGTACAGCCTGTCCACTTCTGCCTCCCGAGGCGCGAACCGTTTGAAGGGTTGCGCGTCTGAGGCAAAGTTACGCGTCCGGCGCCGGCGTTGAAACGCCAGAGCGGGTGTCTAGGCGATAGCCATTTCGGGTGTACAGAAGGGGTCTTGTTAGGAGGCTAGAGGTGAATGATACCGCGGCGGAGAGCGATGGTAACCGCCTCGGTGCGGTCGTTGACCTGCAGCTTGGAAAGTATATTTCGCACGTGCATCTTTACGGTGTCTTCCGCGATCGATAGCTCGCCGGCGATTTCTTTGTTTCGCTTTCCGCCGGCCATGAGCGACAAGACCTCGAGTTCGCGCGGGCTGATGGGCTCGTCGGCCATGTGTTCGGCCAGCTTTTGGGCCACCGCGGCAGGGAGGCGTCGCTTTCCCGCGTGAACGCTGCGGATGGTTTCCAGCAATTCCTCGCGAACGAGTCCTTTTACCACGTAGCCTTGCGCTCCGGCTTCCAGCGCGCGTTGTATGTCGACGTCACCTTCGTGGGAACTCAGGACGATGATGCGGGCGTTCGGAGACTTGGCTTTGATTTTCTTGATTAGGTCAAAGCCGCTCATGTCCGGCAACTGCAGATCGACGAGAGCCACGTCCGGGCGCAGCTCGATAAATCGCTCAAGCCCCTCGGCGCCGTTGGCGGCCGCGCCCGCTAACATCATGTCCGGCTGCAGATTAAGAATCGCCGCCATGCCTTCCCGGACGATGGGATGGTCGTCCACACACAGCACGCGGATTTTACGGGTGTCCTTCATGAATTTGTTCCATCCGGTTCGGCGGTTTCGGAGCCGCTTCCCGTGGGCGCGCTCTGCGGTTGTTTACCAGGCTTTGGCTTGCGAATCCCCAATCTTGCCCCCATGGAATGCCAGGTTTCTGCGAGGCTCCATCCAGATTGACGCTCATCACCCTGGTAGACGAGATCCGGCGGAACCGTCAAATTAACTTCCGTACCTTCGCCGACGCGGCTTCGGATGGAAAGACTGCCGCCCAGGCGCTCCGCTCGCTCTTTCATTCCGGCGATTCCGTAATGGCCAGGGCGTTGTAAGTGGAAGGTCTCCTCGTTTATGCCGTGACCGTTGTCCTGAACTCGAAGCTCGAAGTGCCGTTCGCCGTAGCTCAAAAGCACGTGAATCTTCCGCGCATGGGCGTGCTGAAGCGCGTTGGTGATGGCCTGCCGCCCCACTTGCAACACTTCATGGCCGGTCAACGCATTTAAGGGGCGCTCACGCCCTTCGACGATGACGTCGATCTCCGTTCCCGCGTCGCTCGTAAACTCGTTTGTCAGTTGCGAGAATGATTTGACCAGATCAGCAGCGCTTAGCGAAGCGGCACGCAGGTCACTCAGGGCGCGCCTCCCGGCATCCAACGCGGATTTGGACAGGGCCAGCGCGCGTGACAGCGGTTGCTTGGCAGGGAAGTCCTTGGGCAGCAATTCGTCGGTAACCTCGATTTGCAAACTGATGCCCATAACATCTTGAATCAAGCTGTCGTGCAGTTCCTGAGCGATGCGCGTTCGTTCCCTCAGCCGCTCTTCAAAGCGCCCATGCAATTGGGCCGTCACTTGCCACACGCGCAGACGATAGCCGCCCCAGGCGAGAATGATCAGGGCCAACGCGCACAATAGAAGGAACCATCGGGTTTGATAAAACGCCGGAAGAAGCTCGAAGTCCACCGCAGCGCCCGACTCATTCCAAACGCCATCGTTGTTGCAAGCCAGCACGCGGAAACGGTAGGCGCGGGGACGCAGGTTGGTATAGAACGCCTGCCGCCGCGTGCCGGCGTCCCGCCACTCCGAATCAAAGCCTTCGAGCTTGTAACGAAAGCGAACGTTGCGCGGCTCCGCAAGGCTGAGAGCCGTGTAGTCGATTTCGACGTCTCTGGTCAAGGGACGCAAGCGCGCCTGCTGCCCGGTGTCCGCTACCGCGCCATCCGCAACCAGGCGTTCGATGTGAACTGGCGGGAGAACCCGATTTCTCGTCAAGTCTTGCGGATCGATGATCGCCACCCCTTCCGAGGTCCTGAACCAGAGCTTGCCTTCACCTGCGCGAACGGCGGGCGATTGCCAGCCGCGGTCCGGGTTCCCCTTCAGGCCGTCGCCATCGTCCAGAAAGTTGAAAGCCATGCGGTACGTCGGGTCCTGCGCCGCACGGTCGAGTTCCGACCGGCGGACACTGGCGACTCCCGTGCTATAACCCAGCCAAATTCGCCCTCCGCTGTCCGAAAGAACCCACAGGACGCGTTCCCCCGGAAGACCGCTGGCGATGTTCCAAGTGACAATCTTCTCGCCTTCGAGGCGGCTCAGCCCTCGCTCAGTGGCGATCCACACGGTAACTCTGTCCTGGTCGTCGACGTGTACCGTGTTTACAGGCCCGCCAGCCAGGCCCTCGCGTTCAGAATAAAGTCGAAACTGGCCCGCATCGAAAACAACTAGGCCCCCCCGGTCAAGTCCAAACCACACTTTGCCTCCGGCGTCTCCCTGCGCTGCCACGATGGTTTTGCCCTTCAACAACGGTTGGTCTGAAAAATCGGTGATTCTGCCGCTGGACCAGCGGTAGAGTCCTTTGTGAGCATCGCAAAGCCAGACGCCGTTTTCATGATCCTCTGCAATCGCCGTGACGTCTTGCAGGTGGAACCCCTCGGGCATCGGAAGGTCTCGCCACTTCCCGTTTTCCAGGCGCACCACCCCGCGACTTGTTCCCGCCCACAGTACATTTTCAGCTGCCATCGACAATCCCATGGCGGCCGCGCCTTTGAGGTACATGTCGCGGTGCCCGTCATCAATTCGCTCGATCCCGTTCGACGTCACAGCCCAGATCGTACCGTCTGTGCCAGCAGCGAGGGCATCGACATTGCCGTTCGGCAACCCTTCGCGCCGCGTCAGGGTGGCGATTTTTTCGTCGCGAAATCTGTTTAGCCCATTTTGCGTGCCAACCCAGAGGTTGTGTTCGCGGTCCTCTAGCAAGCACCATACAACTGCCTCCGACAGCCCGTCGGACTGCGAATACGTCTCCAGCTTTATCCCCTCGTGGAAATCTGCCCGTATCCGCGCCAGCCCTTGTCCACGCGTTCCGATCCATGTATTTCCGCTGCTGTCATGCAGCACCGTTTGGACGTCGAGAATCTTCATCTTCCTGTCAGGGCGGTTGACGATCGGCCCTTCCTTTGCTGGCCGCGTGGCTCCGTCAGCGCGCGTGAACCAAATCCCCCCGTTTCTGTCTTCACTTAACCAAAATTTCCCTTTCGTTATTTCCAGGGGCAAACCCTGCGGGTTGCTCGGGTCAAGACGCAGAACGCGGCTATCCGTCGTGAACCAGATGGAGCCAGTTCGGTCCTCGAACGGTCCGGACAAGAAAGTTCCAGGCAGCGTGATTGCCGCGCCAATCTGTTCCTGGGTTGCAGCGCGGTATCGAAAGAGATATTTTTCAGTGCTTACCCAAAGGGTTCCATCGCGAGCCTCGAGCAGTGCTTCCGCCTGTGCCCCAACGGAGAAGGTTGTCAGGTCGTCTCCACGAATGTGGCCCACTAAGCCGGAAGCAGTCCCAATCCACAGGCTGCCATCCCGCGCCGCGCACAGGCTTCGCACCACGCCCAAAAGCGCCGTATGGCCGGTCTTGGGGCGCCAGTGGACAAATCGCACGCCGTCAAAACGGACAAGCCCATCCGTCGTCGCCAGCCAAAGATAACCGTCCTCCGTTTGTGCCATCGAGTAAATGAACGCGGAAGGGATGCCGTCTTTGTGGGTCCATACGGTATGCGTGTATTCGGTGAGAGGCTTGTGCGCATCAGAGGCTTTGGCCTGCGCCGCAAGCAGAACCCAGCACACCGCCGCGCTGATGGAACGTGTCAGGCTGCTCGCCAGAAGGGATCGCATGTAACGCGCCTGTCTGATATTACTCCTGAACGGCGACGATTGATGATGCCAGGAATCCGCCCGCCAATTTTGTGTTGCGTACAATGACAGTCGCCGAGAATTTTCAGCGCCGCCAGTGGTGGCGCTCCTCCTGCTTGTGCCAACGAGTACAGCCTCCCCTCGCAGAGGAGGCCCTTGCCCGGATGAGAGGGAAGCGTTTCAGAATGACCGCAAATGCTTTAGAATGAGAAGAGATTCCTACTGTGGGCGTGTAGCTCAGCTGGGAGAGCACCTGCTTTGCAAGCAGGGGGTCGCCGGTTCGATCCCGGCCACGTCCACCAACTATCTCACTGCAACTAAATCACTGCCTATGCGTGGGCACCCTTCACTTTCACGCGCTGCCGCAGGCGGGTGAATTCGATTTCACGATTGTGTTTGTCCAGGGGAGGCTCGGGCGTCCAAGTCATGGCTTCGGACAAGTAGGGGTACTCTCGTCCGCACTCCAGACACCACGCGCGGAAATACGGGCGTTCCTCCGTCGATTGGATATTAGCGCCCGAGGAAAACGGCGCCGCCGAAGCATCTACTGGTTCCGCATAAAGGGGTATGGGGTTTCGACATCCGAGACAAGGCACAACCCAGTAGCGAAACGAATGCTCTCTATCGCTCATCGCGTTGCTCCAGTGGCACAATTTGATTGCCGGTAGACCCTGTACGCCGGCAACGGGGGAAAGAAGGGTACATCTCGAAGCCGTTGTTTGCAAGGGATTCGATAGCCGCACAGACCAGGGGAAAAGTAGCGACAATCCATTCAAAGACGGGCCTAAACCAGCGTTCCTTGGAGCACTTCGCGCAGCAGCTCCTGTTTTTGCGTGGTGAGTTTCTTGCCTTGCGCGGTCAGGTAGAACACATCGATGGCCTTATGCCCTTCCGTGTCGATCAGCGCGACTTCGATGTTGTCTCCCAGGCGCGCCAGCGCCGAGCCGATCTCGTAAAGCAATCCCGGATGATCTTGCGTGACGATTTCGAGCAGCGTGCTGTGCGCCGATGACGCATCGTCGAAGTTGATGCGCGTTTCGACGGTGACTTTCGGCACGCGCGCACGACTGGCGCTCTCGCGGCCTTTCAGCAGCGGTTCCAGGGGAGCCCTTCCGTTCACCACATCCGCAAGGCTCTTACGGAAGCGCTCGCCCTCGCTGGGGTTCAGTTCCAATGTGCGATGCAGATCCGCGAAGTGAAACGTATCCAGCACCACGCCGGCAGCATTCGCGAAGGCATCCGCTTTATTAATGTTCATGCCCCAGCCCGCCAGCACGCCCGAAATCGTCGCAAACAGCGCCGGGCGGTCCGCTGTGAGCAGTGTCAGCGAGAACCCATGGCGCGTGGCGAGAAGTTCAGACTGCACGGGATCGCTGCCCAGTTTCCGGTAGAGTGCAAAGTGCGCCGCAATCTCCGCCGCCGAATGCACCGCCAGATACCGCCGCGGGAATCCCTCGAGGAACCGCTCGATAGCCTCGTTGCTCGCCTCCCCTGCCAGCGCCTTGACCCTTCCGAGCAGCGAAACTTCATCGTGCGCGTGCAAGCGGTCGCGATCCAGCGTGCGGCTGAAGTGGTTGGAAGTGGCCACGAAGAGCTGCCACAGCATCTCCGCCTTCCACGGCGTCAGCGCTTCCGGATTGACGGAGTGAATGTCCGCATAGGTCAGCAGGCACAATCTTTGCAGCCGTTCCAGCGTGGTGACTGACTGCCCAAAAGCCGAAACCGTCGCCGGATCAAAGATGTCTCTCCGCTGCACGGTGGAGGACATGTCCAGGTGGTGTTCGATGAGGAAGTGGACTTCTTCTTTCTCTTCCGGCGAAAGTTGCAATCTCTTCGCCGCGCTATCGAGCGCCGCCAGGCTGCCCGTGATGTGATTCTCTACCGGCATTCCCTTGCCGACGTCGTGCAGCAGCAGCGACAGGATCAGCAAATCCCGCCGCTCGGCGGTCTTCCACAGTGGCGCGAAATGTGCCCCCCTCTCATCCGGCGGTTCCGCCAGCTCCTGCAGGTGTTCGATAGTGCGCAACGAATGTTCGTCGACCGTGTAGCGATGATAGAAATCGCGCACCACCAGGGAGTCAATCAATCCGAATTCCGGCAGGACTTCCGCCAGCAGCCCCAGTCGCTGCATTGATCGCAAGGCCACTCCCGGATAATCCGAGCCTAGAATCTCGCGCAGCGTGGCCCAGCTAATTTCCTTGTTCTTCGGCGGAAGTTCCGGATGCGTCAGGATATAGCCGATGCAGCGCTCCGCTTCACGGCTCAGCGGCGTCCCGGTGCGCCCCGCTTCCGCAAACAGCGCGTAGGTGACCGCGCGGTCCGACAGCACCGGCTGGTCGACCACTTCCAGCAAGCCGTCGCGCACCACGAAGCACTTGTCATTTCCCGGCTCAAGCCTCGCCCCCCGCGCCGCGCTGAACAGCCGTTGCCGCAGCGTCAACGTCGCGGGAGATTTCTGCTCGAGATAACGCAACAGCTGCCGGTTCAGCGCGCGCGCGTGCCGAAAATACTGGCGCATCCATTCCGAAGGAGTTCGCGACATTCCATCGCCCACGCCCAGTGCGCGCTCCGCAGCCGCCGCCTGCAGCTCGTAAGTGAGCGTATTATCGTTCCGGCCGTTGCTGTAATGCAGGAAGCACCGGATGGCGCTCAGAAAATCCACCGCCGCCCCGGAAAGCTCTTCTTCCGCCGCAGTGATGCCGGGAATTTCCTTCTTTTCGTCGACGATCTGCCGCAGCCATATCGACGCCTGGTAATCCCGCATGCCCCCTGGCGATTCTTTTACGTTGGGCTCAAGATGAAAAATCGTGTTTCCATAGCGCGTCAATCGCTCCTTGGTCAGCCTCTGAATTTCCGCGAGCAGGAAGGGCCGCGCCTGCTTTTCCGAAGCCGGCAGCACTTTCGTGTCCAGCTTTTCGAACAGCGTGGCATCGCCTGCCAAGAACCGGCGATCCAACAACGCCAGGTGGAACTCCGCGTTGTCTTCTTCGATCCGTCGGCATTCTTCCAGCGTGCGCCCCGCCGAGCTCACGCGAAATCCGATATCCCACAAGGTCCGCGAAAATTCAGAGATCAGCGGCCGCGATTCCTGCTCCACTCTCTCGTTTCCCATCAGGAATAGAATGTCCAGGTCCGAATAAGGGAACAGCATCCTCCGCCCGTACCCGCCCAGCGCCAGCAAACAAAGTCCTCGCGGCTCGTGGTTGTGCACGCGCACAACTTCCTCAAATATCTGCTGCACATTGCGGTCCGCCAGTTCGCACAGCGCCCGCAGCGTTTCTCGCGCACCGCTGCCCGAGTCAAATTGTTGACGGATTCGTTGCCGTTCGGCTTCGGCCTGCGCGCCGAGTACCGACAGGGGCGTTGGAGAACCTTCCATGTTCTTTGTGGGTAGGATGCCCGGAACGAGACTGGGGCGTGCAGCGGTCGTCACTTTGATCGCCCTGCGGTCAGCATGCGGCCTGCTCGGCGGCCAAGAGTGAATGGCTAGAGCGCGTTTTCACCGCGCTCCTCGTTGCGAATCCGGATTGCTTCCTCAACCCTTGATACGAATATCTTACCGTCGCCAATCTTCCCTGTCTTGGCCGTCTTCAGAATTGTGTCCACGGCGCGGTTCACCAGCCCGTCCGGCAGCACCATCTCCAATTTTATTTTTGGAAGCAGGTCCACCGTGTATTCCCGCCCGCGATAGACCTCGGTGTGCCCCTTCTGCCTTCCGTGCCCGCGCGCTTCCATCACCGTCATTCCCTCGACGCCGATTTCGCGCAGCGCATCTTTCACCGATTCGAACCGCGAGGGCTGAATGATTGCCTCGATTTTCATCATGGGTGTTTCCGCTCCGCCCCCTGCCTGACGCCGTCTTGCCGGCTTTCGCTAGGCCTCAAGGTTGTAAGCCTCTTCGCCATGCTGCGTAATGTCCAATCCTTGGATCTCGTGCTCTTCCGGCACGCGCACTCCAGTAATCAAGTCCACGATCTTGAGCAGCACCAGCGTTCCCACCAGCGCAAGGACCCACGCGATCAAAACGCCCACCAGCTGGTTGCCAACCTGTCCCCAATGCCCGTCAAGCCCGCCTACGTCTTTACCCGCTCCAAAGATGGGGTTGATCACCTGTTGCGCGAATACGCCGGTGAGCAAAGCTCCGATTGTTCCCCCGGCCCCATGTACCCCGAAAGCATCCAGCGCGTCATCATACCCGAAGATTGCCTTCACCTTCGTCACCATCCAATAACAAACCACGCCCGCAATCAATCCTATCGCCAGCGCAGGCATCGGCCCCACAAATCCCGAAGCGGGCGTGATCGCCACCAGCCCCGCCACCGCGCCGGAAATCGCGCCCAGCGCGCTGGCCCGTCCGTTCTTGAGCCACTCCGCCGCGCTCCAGCCCAGCGCCGCCGCCGCCGCCGCGAAGTGCGTCGCCACAAACGCGCTGGTTGCCAGGCTGCTCGCCGCCAGCGCGCTTCCTGCGTTAAATCCGAACCATCCCACCCACAGCAAACAAGCGCCGATGAAACTCAGCACCAGGCTATGCGGCGGCATCGGCTGCTTCGGATATCCGGTGCGCTTCCCTAGGTACAGCGCGCACACCAGTGCCGAAACACCCGAAGAAATGTGCACCACCGTGCCGCCCGCAAAATCCAGGCATGGAAACTTTCCTCCGGCCGCGTTCAACAATCCGCCTTTACCCCACACCATGTGCGCCAGCGGCGCGTAAACCACTAGGAACCACAGCGTCAGGAAGAGCACCGTGCCGCTGAATTTCATCCGCTCCGCCGTCGCGCCCGTAATCAGCGCCGGCGTAATGATCGCAAACATCAGTTGGTACACCATGAAGGTGGCTTGCGGAATCGTCCCCGCGTAATCCGGATTCGGCTCCGCTCCCACGCCTCTCAGGAAAGCATGCTCGAAACTCCCGATCACCGGCCCGTTCCCGCCGAAGCACAAGCTGTATCCCACCAGCGCCCATAGCACCGTGATCAGCGCCATCAGCGCGAAGCTCTGCATCATGATCGCCAGCGTATTTTTCCGCCGCACCAGCCCGCCGTAAAACAGCGCCAGCCCCGGCCCGGTCATCATCAGCACCAGCGCCGCGCTTACCAGCATCCACGCGTTATCGCCCGCGGACTGTGCCGCCTTCACATCCTTATCCAACTGCTCTAGTTTTTCATGGATCGTTTTGGAGGTTTCCGGCGTCGCAAAAGCCGCAGCCAGTGTTGAACGGCCGGCGAACGAACCGCGTACTTGCCTCGCGGAGAGCGGTAATACGCCGAGCAGGATGGCCCCAATCACCAGGACAACGCGAAAACTACACTTCCATCCTGCGCACTTCATAGATGTGTCCGCTCCACTGGCTCTGGATTCGACTACGGGGACCCCGCCACTTTCGACGCCAGCATTATACGCAGGTGCGCCCCTGGTCCCAGCCTGAAATTTTCATATTCTAAATTCGTTTTTTGAATGCCCTGCTTTCCCCGTCCCTGCTGCGTCCAGCCTGCAAACTTCAGGAACGGCTCCCTTTGTCTGACATGCTCTGTGTAACATACTTTGTGCCGCTTACCCGCCAGCGTATAATGCCTGCGGCTTGGCCAACGGGCCTCGTCGCTAAAGAGACTCGTTTGACCTGCTCCCATGACTGACCGCGTCCCCATGGAAATCAACGTCCGCCATATCGCCGGCATCCCCGTGCTCGAAGTTCACGGCCGCCTCACCATCGGCGAGCCCGCCGAGCAGCTCCACGACGCCCTCGAATCCGTGGTCAAGTCCGGTGCCAAAAACGTCGTCGTCGTCCTCAACGGCATCCCCCAGATCGACAGCTCCGGCATCTCCACCCTCGTGCGCATCTCCATCAAGCTCGCCCGCGAAGGCGGCGCCCTCCGCCTCGTCTGCGGCCACGGTCGCGTCCGCGACGCCCTCACCGTCACCCGCCTCATCGAAGCCATCCCCACCTTCGAATCCGAATCCGCCGCCCTCGCCAATTTTGCTTGAACTCGCGTTTTTCCGAGAAGTTCTGTTTTCGTCTTAGGACTATCTCTTTGATATAGTGACCTCCATCATGCGCTACTCGATCAGGGGCTCTCTCATTGCGTTTTTCTGCTTCCTGTTCCTTGGCTTTCTAGCTGCGACGGCCATAGGCCAGGAACCCAGGCTGGACGATACTGCCAAACAACTCAGCAAGCAGATGGCAAAAGCAAAGGTCAAGTCGGTGGTAACCACGGATTTCACAACCTTGGATGGAGGCGTTTCACCGGAAGGCAAGATTCTTACTGCTCGACTTACAGATTACTGGGCTTCACACGGAGAGAAGTTTTCTATCGTCGAACGCTCCAAACTTGATGCGTTTTTGGCTGAGCAGAAACTTACTCCCAAAGATTTGGACAACTCTGAAATTCTGCGAAAGATTGGCGCAGCTCTGAATGTGGACGCTCTGGTGACCGGCACCGTCACTCGGACTCCCCAAGGAATTTCACTAAATGTGCTCGTCCGGCGTACACAAGACTCCAAGCTTCAGTGCTGGGCTTCGAAATCGCTTCCTCAATCACAGTTTGCAGTCAGTATCGGCGCACAAAGTTCCGAAGATGGGGCTCTACATCCTGCGCAGGCAGGAGTAAACGGAGTCGGAACCCCCACATGTGAGCACTGTCCGCAACCTGACTATTCTGATGATCTGCGGAAAAAGAAGATCGAAGGCACCGTTTTACTTTCGATCGTGGTGACGCCTGAGGGCCACCCAACTGGCATTATTGTGATCAAAGCGCCCACGGACGCCCTTGCGCAGAGGGCCGTCGAGGCAGTGCGTTCTTGGAGGCTAAAGCCTGCAATGGGGCCAGACGGGAAGGCTGTCGCGGCAAGGGTTAAGGTCGAAATATCGTTTCATCTGTACAAGTAGTTGGTCTATCCGCCCTTTTTCAACTCCGCCAGCACCAACTTGGCCAATTCCTTCAGCGTCTCAAACACGCCCACGCCCTGAATCGCAATGCCCTCCAAAACTGGCTCGCCTTTTTTCTGTAGCTGCTTCGTCAATTCCGGCACGGACATGGCGTTTGGCAAGTCACGTTTGTTCAGCATCAGCACATAGGGGATCGTCGCGAAATTCAGGTTGTGCTCTTTCAAATGTTCCATCAGGTTTTCCATCGTCTCGAAATTCGCGTCCAGCCGTTCTTCCTGCGAATCCGCCACGAACACCACGCCGTCCGCGCCCTTCAAAATCAGCTTCCGGCTGGCTTCATAGAAAACCTGCCCAGGCACCGTATATAAATGAAAGCGCGTCTTGAATCCCCGCACCGTGCCCAGATCCAACGGCAGAAAGTCGAAAAAAAGCGTGCGGTCCGTCTCCGTAGCCAGAGACACCATCTTGCCCTTCTGATTCTGCCCGGTGTGGTCGTAGATCCATTGCAGGTTCGCGGTTTTTCCGCCCAGACCTGGACCGTAATACACCAGCTTGCAATTTATTTCGCGCGCAGGAAAATTGATGAAAGGCACTTTGTCGTTAACCAGAATGCGGCCACAAACTTATAGCATACGCGGCGCAGGCAGGCCACTTTTCCCGCCGCGTGCGTTACTTCTCATAAACTCCACCTACAGTTTCCGCGATTCTGCCCCGAACTCCACGCTCTATTTTCCACCATGCCGCCGTTCGGTAACACCTCGCGCCCCTCTGCGCGGTAGTGGGTTAGTTTGAATTTTCTTAATCGTGACAATAGGGGTCAAAATTCAAACTAACCCACTACCCCCCCGCGCACATCCGTTGACGCCGCAATCCACCTCTGTTAGCATTCGCCCCATGGCAAAAGCGCATAAGCCCTCTCACGGCTCATCCAGAAGCACCAAGGGCGCGGCGCGGAGTTCTTCTAAGTCGCTGAAAAAAAAGGCTTTCCCGCCGCCTCCGCCCGCCCAGCGCGGTGGTGTCGAACTGGTCGACCCGCGCGTCCAGGCCCAGCTCAAAGTCTACGATGAAGCCCTGGCCCTCTTTCATCAACAGAAATTCGCTCGTGCCAAGCAGGAACTGGAAAAAGTTCTCGAGGGCCCCAGCAAGGAGCTCGCCGATCGCGCGCGCATGCACGTCAAAATCGCCGAGCAGCGTATGAAGCCGTCTCAAGAGCAAAATCCCAAAACCGCCGAAGAGCATTACCAGCGTGGCGTCGCCATGATGAACATCGGCCGCTGGGATGATGCCCGCGAAAGTCTCGACAAAGCCCGCAAAGCCGCGCCCAAGGCCGACCATATTCACTACGCGCTCGCCGCCTTGGATTGCCTGACCGGCGAAGCCGATTCCGCACTCGCCAATCTGAAGGTCGCCATCCAGTTGCGCCCGGAAAACCGCTATCACGCCCGCAACGACGAAGATTTCGCCTTCCTCCAGGAAGACCCCCGCTTCACCGAGCTCCTCTATCCCGAAAAAGACGGCACCGCCGGCTAGCCGTTGTAGTGGCGGGTCTTCAGACCCGTGCTTTTTTCTTCTCTGTGCTCTCTGTGCTCTGTGTTCTCCGTGTTCTCTGTGTTAAGTTTTTTCTTTAATCTTTAGGATGGACTGCCATCCCGAACACCCGCATGAAAAAACGCAACTCCAAACGGAAATCTCTCCCCCACGGCTTCCGCGTCGTGGCCCTGGGCGGGGGCACCGGCCTCTCCACCCTCCTCCGCGGCCTGAAAGAACACGTCATCCGCCGCATTGACGAACACGCCAGCGCCGATCGCCCCATCGCCGACCTCGCCGCCATCGTCACCGTCACCGATGACGGCGGCAGCTCCGGCCGCCTCCGCCGCGAGAACCGCATTCTCCCGCCCGGCGACATCCGCAACTGCATGGTCGCTCTGTCAAAAGACGAAGCCCTCCTCGGCCGCCTCTTCCAATACCGTTTTCACGCCGGCCGCGGCCTCATCGGCCACAATTTCGGCAATCTCTTCCTCGCCGCCCTCACCCATGTCACCGGCGATTTCACCGAAGCCATCCGCGTCAGCAGCAAAGTCCTCGCCATCCGCGGCCGCATCTTTCCCTCGACTCTTTCCAACGTCCACCTCGTCGCCACCCTCGAAAACGGCCGCACCGTTCATGGCGAAACCCGCATTACCGCCAGCCGCTCCCCCATCAAGAAACTCAAGCTCTCTTCCCGCCGCGTCCGCCCGCTCTCCAAAGCCATCGAAGCCATCCAGCATGCCGACCTCATCCTCCTCGGCCCCGGCTCGCTCTACACCAGCATTCTTCCCCACCTGCTGATCCCCGAAATCGCCAGCGCCATCGCCAAGTCCAAAGCCCCCCGCGTCTACGTCGCCAATCTGATGACCCAGCCTGGCGAAACCGCCGGCTACGCCCTCGCCGACCATCTCCGCGCCATCCAGAAACACGTCCCCCGCCGCGTCATCGATTGGGTCGTCGCCAATCGCCAGCCTGTCTCCCCCGATGTGGCCCGCCGCTACCGCGCCCAGGGCGCCGAACCAGTGGCCATCGATCTCCCCGCCCTCCAGAAACTCGGCTTCCGCGTCATCCTCGACAATCTCCTCGAGGAACACGGCGTCCTCCGCCACAACACCCGCCGCCTCTCCCGCCTCCTCCTCGAGGAATTTCTCCGCTCTTAACCCATGCCCCTGCTCTGAAAATAGGCGTAAGTCCTTTGTATTCAATCCAACCTTTTCTCCCCATTTTTTTAACTTGACAAATATTACCGCTGTGGTAAAGTATCTCCTGTTCAGAACTGCGCCCCGGCTCCGGCCGGGGCGTTCCTGTTTTAGGCCCCCGTTTGTACCGCCGGCTTGCCTGAGTCCTTCCGAAGGGCATCCTTGCCGGCGTTTCTTGCCTCGCCGTTGTAGAGGCCGGGCTTCAGCCCGGCTCATTCTATCGGTAATCCCAAATTCAAACTCTAAGGAGCTAATCATGTCCACTCTAAGTCCCAAGGACCGCGTGTCCCTATGTAAGTTCGCGTTCGCCGATGGCCGCCGTTGCCGCACCCCGCGCACCCGCAACCATCCCCATTTCTGTTTCGACCACGCCCAAAAGGAAGCACGGGCCCGCACCGCCGAAGAGCTCGGCAATGACCTCGCCTACTTCTTTTCCGGCGGCTACGTCTCCGCCTGCGATCTAAGCATCGCTCTGGCCCGCATCCTCCCCGCCGTCGTCCGCGGCGACCTCAAACCCCGTACCGGCCACACCGTCGCCTACCTGGCGCAAACCCTTATGCAGGCCATCCACCTCTCCAAGCACGAATACATCAACGCCTTCGGCACCGACGCCTGGCGCAATTCCGTCCGCAACTCCGTCGATGGCAACTACGACTACCGCTTCCCCAAACCCGCACCCCAGCCGTCACCTCAATCCCCACCCGCTCAAACTCCCCCCGTAGTGGCCGGTCTTCAGACCGGTCAGGGCCAGACTCCCCAAACATCTGAGGATCCACAACCAACCCCACCCCAATCGCCCGCCCCATCGCCGCGCACTCCCATGCCCCCGACGAGCGCCGAATTCGTCCAGCAGGTACTGGCTGGGCAGAATTCACCAGCTACCTCACCCATCCAATCCTCTACCGCCGCACTGCAGTCTTGTCAACAAACACCAGAGCCCCTGCGGCCCGTGGACGCCACACTATCTGCCTCCCGGCAAGAACCTCGGCCAGCGGCTGGTCCGCAGGCAGGTCCATCTGGCCTCCCCATTCTGGCGTCGCTCCCTCCGCAGAAGCAGAGCGTCTCCGGGTTCTCGCTCCCATTAACTCCTTTATAATCAACACTTACAAAAAAGCCCATAAGTGTTGATTCTAAATCACTTACAGCCAAGCTAACTCCTTTATCTGCAACACTTACAAAAAACTAGGAGGGCCTGGAGACAAACCCCGAGCCGTCTCTATCCGCTCGCGGCTCGGCACACAAGGCGATCATCCAAAAGCAAAAAGGGCCCGCCGATCGGATCGGAGGGCCCTGTTGAACAGGAAAGGGATGCGCCGCTAGAACGTGAACTTGGCCGCCAACTGAATCCCGCGCGGCCCCCCGCCTCCTAGGAACGGGTTGCCGATGCCCACGTCCCCAGTTGCTGTAATGGGATAACCCGCCTGGCCCACTTCCCGGTTCCCGCTGGCCTTAAAACCGTTGAACCCCGGATCGGCAATGAAAGCCGGCAGGAACGGATTCGCAAAGTTCGGGTGGTTCAGCACATTGAAGAATTCGGCGCGTATTTGCATCTTCACCCGCTCGGTGATCGCCGTGTTCTTATAGATCGCCAGATCCCATTGCTTGAAGGTCGGCCCGTGCAGAGCGTTCCGGCCGAGATTGCCAAAATGCCGCGTGCCCGGTACGCAATCGGAAGCAAAGCCCGAAGGTGCCGCCTGCGCCGCTGCCGTGATCGTGCAGGGTATCGCGAAGGCGCTCAGATCGATGTAGTTCGACGGGTCGTGGGGATGATAGATGATCGGTCCAACCACGTCCGGCCGATCGAAACCGTTCCCGCTTCCGCTGTAGTCGTCCTCGAAGTTGTAGTTGAATTGGAACGGTTGGCCGCTCTGTAATGTTGCCGAGCTATTTATTCCCCAGCCATTTCGGAGTTTCTGCATGCCCCCGTCCATGTGCGGCAGGTCGTATGCGAAAATCCATGTAAACCGGTGAGGCACGTTGAAGTTGGAAGGCCCGTATTCCAGATTTGGCCGGGTACTGTCATTGGGTTGCGCCGTGTTAGGCTCGAAATCTTCACCGTCGCTCGAGTTATCCAGCGACTTCGACCATACATAGTTCACGATGGACGTAACCCCGTGCCAGCCGTTGACCCGGAAGCTCGCCTGCACTGAATTGTAGTTGGACTTGCCGCTGGAGTTCTCCTGAAGCACGTAAAACGCGTTGTAGGGGTTGCCGTTAAGCGGTCGCGCGGCACCGAACGGGGACCCAGGTGTGCTGCACACACCAAAGGAATAGATGCAGTTATTTGCGACATCGGCGGCGTTGATCGCGGCAGTGCTTGGCTGGCTGAGATCAAAGAAGCGCCACAAACGATGCCCTTGGGATCCCACATAGCTCACTTGCAGCACCGCTTTGCTGGTGATCTGCTGCTGGATATTCAGATTGTAGTTTTCCATGTACGGCGTCTTGATGTTGCGGTCAAAGCCGAAAGCATCGCACTCAAAAGGGCAGCCCGTGGTCGGCGTATAGACCGGACTGCCGGCGACGATAGCCCCGCCAACCGCGCCCGTAGAGAGAATCGGCGCGGGGCCGATGTTGTTATACGCTGGCCCGGGATCGAAGAAGGGCGCGTACGGCAGGTGGCCCAGCACCATGTCTTGGGAGAAGGAGTCGAAGAATAGACCGTAGCCGGCGCGGATCACGGTCTTGCCCTTCCCGGTCGCGTCCCATGCAAGGCTGACGCGCGGCGCAAAATCTTTCTTATCCGGGTTGTACAACTTGCTCAACCCCGGCTGCCCTACCTGCGTTAGGGTAAATGTGCCCGAGCCCGCCGCCGGAGAGAGGCTGGTAATGTTGCTGAGCAAATTGTTTTTCTCGCCGACCACGCCGAAATAGTCCCACCGCATTCCATAGTTGAGCGTCAGTCGCGGCGTGATCCGGTAGCTGTCCTGGACATAAAAGCCGAAGTTATTTTCGAAGGTATGACGCGTCGAGTTACCGAAGTATTGGAATCCGTCGACAACGTTCCCTGCGAGAAAGTTTTGGAGGCCGTTCGCAATCAGGTTCCCACTAGCGTCGAATGTATCCTTGAACCTTAGCCTGCCGCGGAAGTACTTATCGAAATACTGTTGGATGCTGGTGCGGTGGTAGTCCACTCCGAACTTCAAATCATGCTTGTTGATCTTCCAGGAGAAACTATCGATCACCTGATTGTTGCTATCAAAGCGGTGTCGCGGAAGGCTACTGGTCGCGCCCAATTGAGCCAGCGAGACGGTGCTAGCGCCAGCTACATTCGACACGGGTACTCCACTAAGCAAAATAATAGGGAGACCCGCGTCAGCGAGACCGGAGCCAACATTCAATCCGATCGAGCTGGGGTGAAAACTCTGGTCAGCCGGGAAGAAACCTTCCGCGAACCGGTTCCAGCCATAGCGCAGTTCGTTTACCTTGTTCGTTCCAATTGTATGCACATACGAAAGAGAGACAAGTTGCACTCGCGTCGGCGTGTAAGTGTTGAAACCGGGCAACTGCCCGCCCGAGGCCGTCAGCGCCAGCGGAAAAGACTGAACACTGTCGCCAAAAAAATAGCGTCCTGTGACGAGGTTGTTCGCGTTGAAGTTATGATCGATCTTCGCAATCATGCTACTCAAACGGTTAAAGGAAGGGGAAACTACCGAAGCTGTCCCGGCGGTGAACGGGGCGGGGCCCCGGACCAGGTTCGGCGCTGGCCAAGGGTGAAGCGCCAGCAATTTCGAGATGACAGGATTGGTGGAATCGCTGGGGCTGAGTGAGCCATCCGGCGCACTGCCCGTGGGTACGGTGGCAAGAGTCACTACTCCCACCGGCTCTTGCTGTCCCTCATAGTCCAGGTAAAAGAACGTCTTGTCTCTAACTATGGGTCCTCCCAGCGAGCCGCCGTATTGATTGTTATGGAATGGCGCCTTGGGCTGGCCCACTGGATTGAAATAATTGCGGGCGTCCAGCGCGCTGTTGCGGAAATATTCCGCTGCTGTCCCATGGAGGGTATTTGTCCCGCTCTTGGTCACGATGTTGACGACCGCGCCCGCGTTTCGCCCGTACTCCGGCGCAAAGTTGGAAATAACGCGCACTTCGGCCACTGCGTCGATCGGTAAAATCGTGGACGGCGTTCCGAAAACGCCCGCCTCATTGATCGCCGGATCGTTCCGGTAACCGTCGTTCATGTCCGTGCCGTCCAGCAGGTAGTTGTTCGAGCGGCCTCGCGCTCCGTTCATGCTGAACTCCCCGAAGGACCCGGGAGAATCGGAAATCTGGTCGGGAGAGCCCGCAACGCCGGGATTGAGATAAATGAGTTTGGTGTAATCGCGGCCGTTCACCGGAATGTTCTCAACGGTCGTGCTTGTCAGCACACCTCCCAACTCGTTCGTGGTGGTCTCTACTTGAGGCAGCTCCGCGCCCGAAACTTCTATGCGCTGCGAGACCTGTCCCGGTTTAAGAGCTACATCCACGCGGCGCTCCCCAGCCACGTTCACCGCTACGTCGCTGGTCACCGAGGTTTGAAAACCGCTCTGCGAAATGGTCACCGTGTAGGTTCCAATGGGCAGTTCCGTCACCGTGTAACTGCCGTCGGCGGTGGTCTGGGAAGTCCTCACCAGGCCCGTCTCTGCGTTCTTCACCGTTACGGTAGCGCCGGCCACCGCCAGTCCGGACGAGTCCGTCACCGTGCCGAGAATCGTTCCGCGGAACGTCTGGGCGTTGCCTGCTACTGCGAGCGACAAAATTATGAGAATTGTTAAGACTAGCCGCTTCATAATCCAACACCCCCTGAGGAGATCAAAAACAATACCAGTCTGCGCCATTTTCGGCTGCGTAACTTGAGAAATGGAAATTCAACGAGAAGCCGCGTAGCGAACCGCGCGCATGCAGTTAACGAATCGAAATCTTTTATTGAAAATATGGACAAGCCCCGGACCAGCTCGCCCTCTGCGCTTCAAAAAATCGATGCAGCTATAACTCCAATATGGCCACAGTGCTTGAGTTTTAACCGCCCTCGCGCCATGTGTCAAGGATAATGAATTTCATCCACTCCATCATCAAATTCCATGCTTCACCTGTGTCTCCCTCCCGCTCCGCACTACCCACTCTCGCCGCTTCCTGCTAATTTCTTGGAAGACCGGCACGCCAACATTTTGGGAGGCCCTCATGTCCACCTTCGGATTGATCGAATACAAAGACGCAAGCCCTGAAGTCCGCGCCGTCTACGACGACATCATGGCCACGCGCAAAATCGACTGGATCAACAATTTCTGGAAGGCCATCGCCCACGATCCCGCGCTGCTCAAGCGCACCTGGGAAAGCCTCAAGCAAATCATGGCCCCCGGCGCGCTCGATCCGCTCACCAAGGAATTGATTTACATCGCCGTCAGCGTCACCAACAACTGTAACTACTGCATCGCCTCGCACACTGCTTCCGCCTTCGGCAAAGGAATGACCGACGCCATGTTCAAGGAACTGCAAGCCGTCATCGGCATGGCCAACGAAACAAATAAACTCGTCACCGGCTATCAAGTCGAAGTCGACCAGCGTTTCCAACCCCCTCTTCCTCGATAATTTCCGCCCTTTCTTGTTCGTTTTTCTCTCCGATTCCCACTTACTTCCTGCCATCCGTGTCCCGCGCGAATCTTGACCTGTCCACACGGACAGGTGTTTCCACTGTAGTACGCACGTACTATGGTTGTCCCTCTTCGCACAAGCAGACCATATAGATGTACATGTTTGTTGGAACCCTGCTTCGGGGCAGGGCCGATCCGAGATTTTAGTTTCGCGAGTGTGCCAGCCATGCCTCCTATAGTCAAAGAGAACGAAATCGCAACGGCAAGGCCGGAAAGCGCGCAGCGCACTGCGTCCACCGCCGCGCCATCCACCGAAGCGGGCATTAAGCAGCAGCCCGTCGCGCTGGAAGTTCCAGTCAGCGTCAACGGCGCGCGCGCCGTCGACGGCAGCGACAAACGCGAGCCTTTCTCCGAGTCCACCAAGACCGTTCTCATTTTCGGCAATGGCGCCGTCATCCGGCTCTCTTCTTCCGTTGCGCCGGGGCAATTGCTTTTCCTCACCAACGAAAAAACCAAGAAGGAAGTCGTCTGCCAGGTCGTCAAGTCCAAGAACTACCGCAACGTGAGCGGGTATGTTGAACTAGAATTCACCGAGCCCGTGGTCGGATTCTGGGGCATGCGTTTTCCCGGCGACCGCCTCGGCTCCGCGCCGCAGCCTGTTTCGTCCGCGCCGGTGGCTCTTGGTTCGTCATCGGCTGGTGTCATCGCCACGAAACCTGCTCCTCCCGTTTCCGCTGCGCGAGACACCGGGCCAAAGCTTACCGGATCAAAAACTGCAATTCCCACTGCACCCATGGCTCCGGTTCCCGCGCCGCCGAAACTGCAAGAGCTTCTGCCGCAGAAGCCGGTCGCGCCCGTAGCGCCGCTCTCCTCCGCATTGTCAACATCGTTTGATCCGGAAGCTCCGCTGAGCCTTCGCTCGACGCCGCCTGCGTCCGTCGTTCCGGTTGTGCCCGCGACTGCGGTGTCCGCCACTCCGGAATTGCCGGTGAATTTCCCGCCCGCAACCCCGGACGCGTCCGCTTCCGTGCTTTTTGATTCACCGCGCGCCACCGACGCGGCGGCTTCTTTTCTCGAGCCGGCCAAGGCGCCCACCGCTCCGGTGGCGTCCATTCCGAATTTGCTTTCTCTCTTTGAGGGCAAACCGGCTGCCGACCCGGGCGAGCCTGTTGTGCAGGTTTGCGCCGACCCAGAAACCGAAACGCTCAAGCGGCAAACGAGTCGCCTTCAGGAACAGCTTTCGAACATGCAGTTCTCCGGCGAACCCGAGGCGCCAGCCACGGTTTCCGTGAAAATTCCGCATGCGGCTCCCGTCGCCATAAGCAAGGAACTTGCCGAAAGCGCAGCAAAAGCTTTGGAAGAGTCCCGCGTTCACGCGACAGAACCCGCGCCCGTTGAGCCCGTCAAACTGGAGCCCGCGAAACGCGCGACCCTCCCAGTGGAATCGCCGCTGGATGACCAAGAGATGAAAATTCCCGCGTGGCTCGAGCCGCTCGCTCGCAACGCCGCTGCGCCTTCCTCGACCCAGGAACTCATCGAAAGGGAAAAAACCAAGCGCCTCGCGGAACTGCCCAAGCTCGAAGAAACAGCCGCGCAATCCATCACGGCAGTGGCAGAACAACGCTTCGCCGAGCTGCCGATTCCCACTTTTGGCGACGCGCTCCCGCTTGACGATCAGAAACGTCCGCGGAATCGCGCTTCCAGGAGTTCGAGCAAAGGCAAAGGTATGCTGGTCGGAGCGATTGCAGCCGGTGTTTTGGCCCTCGCTGGCGGCGGCTGGTGGTACATGCAACAGCAGTCCGGCGGCGTCCACGCCGGTCTGGCGCCGGCGTCGAACGTACAGGCCTCCGTTGCCTCGCTTCCAGAGGTAAGCTTGCCTTCACAACCCAAGGGGAATGCAGCGCCGCCGGCGAATGTTCCGCCGAAAACGGCCCCGGCTTCACTCACCAATACTTCCGCCAAATCCAATGCGGCCCCGAATACTGTGAGCATCATGCCGGCAGTTGCACCAACCGCGAAAGCTCGCGATGCGCAACCTACGGAGAAAACGGCAAAAGTTGCCCCCGGCGGGATGAACCCGGCAGCGGCCCCGCCGGCAGCGGAGCAGCCGAAGAAGCCCGTCCTCGGGGCTGTTCACCTGGCGACTCCTAAAGTCACGCGCAGCGGGCACGCGCAAAACGCCGCGGAGCCTGACGCAAGCGTCGTTTTGAGCAATGAGGATCAGGCCGAGTCCGGCGTGGACCCACTGAACTCCGGTCTCAGCGGCGGCAGCAAGCAGCCTTCCGCACCCGCGGAGCCGCTTCCCGTGGGCGGTGACGTACAGCAAGCCAAACTGACTTCTTCCGTGCCTCCCGTCTACCCGGCGCTCGCCAAGAACCAGCACGTTTCCGGCAACGTCCTTGTCGATGCGTTGATCGACGCCAACGGACGAGTGACCACGATGAAAGTTGTTTCCGGCCCCACGCTGCTGCACCAGGCGGCCATGGACGCCTTGAAACAGTGGAAATATCGGCCCGCATTGCTCGACGGCAAGCCCGTGCCGATGCACTTGACCGTCACCATTCAATTCCGTTTGCAGTAATTCCTGACGAATTCTCGCCCGCGGCCCCAGCACCAGAAAACAAGTCGCAAGACGCTGGAATTATTGCCGGCGCGCGGCAACACGACCAGAATTCATGTCCGCTTCCCAGAACGCCGTTTCTGGATAGTTTCCAAATTGCCGACAATCCGGGAGTCGGTCCATGAATGACCGTAAGCGCGTTTCTCGGGAGTTATCCTTGAGAACGACTTTCAGATGAAGAGTCTGGGACCACTCCAGCAGGCGTAGATTTGGATGTACGGACAGGAATCCTCAACCAAAGGAAGAGTCCGACCTTCAGTTGCGCAATCGACCGTGGAGGAACGAAGGTCTGACGGCGACGGGAATCGGCATATGGTCAATGCATGCACAAGGACTAGTTAAACCCGATGAAATTGCGCACAAGAACGTTGCTGAGCGTTGCTCTCTCCCTGGTGAGCCTGATCGCGATCCTGTACTCAGTGGCGCGAGTTTCCATGATGCGCAGCTTTGCAAACCTCGAAGCGGATGACACGCGCCAAAACATCGCACGCGCCACCGCTGTCTTAAACGACGACCTCGCCACTCTCGACAACACCACCAGTGATTATGCCGCTTGGGACGATACCTGCGCATACCTTGAGGGCAGAAAGCCCGACCTTCCGACCAGCGAATTCCCAGATCCGTGGTTTCCGCGTTTGCGGATTGACTTCGTTCTGATCTTCGATCCCCATGGCCGGCAGGTGTTTACGAAAGCCTATGACCCGGTGGCGGGAAAAGCGACGGAAATTCCTCAAGGTCTCTGGGCGCATCTTGCACCCGGCTCGCTGCTGATGCATCACACCCATCCCGGGAGCAAGGTGCTGGGAATAGCGCTGCTTACCTCCGGCCCAGTGCTGATTGATTCGCAACCCATTATCGACAGCCAGAGCCGGGGCCCGATTCGCGGCACGTACATTGCGGGGCGCCGTCTGAATGCCGCGGAGGTCGCGCGCCTTGCCGGCATCTCTCACCTTGCCTTGACCCTGCACCGCCTCGATGAGACCGCGTTGCCGAGTGACGTTGAATCCGCGCGCGCTGCGCTCACTGCGTCCTCGCGTACCTTGTTGCGTCCGCTCAATTCCAATGATATCGCCGGATATGGACTGATCGACGATATCTATGGAAAAGACGATCTGATTCTGCGCGCAGTCATGCCAAGAAAAATAATGCAGCAGGGCAAAGCCAGCCTGTTCCATTTCCTGGTGTCGTTGCTCATGGCGGGATTCGTGTTTGGTCTGGTGACCATTTTACTCATGGAAACGTTGGTGCAGTCTCGTGTCATCCGGCTGAGCGACAGCGTGGCCGCCATTGGCGCCAGCGGCGACCTCTCAGCGCGTATTCCCCAGCAAGGCCGCGACGAAATTGCCGGACTGGGCGCAGGCATAAACCGCATGTTGGAGGCACTGGAACTTTCCCGCCATGAGCTTCACAAGGCTAAGGAAAGCGCGGAGGCGGCGAATCGAGCGAAGAGTGAATTCGTGGCGAACATGAGCCATGAAATCCGCACTCCGCTTAATGGTGTCATAGGAATGACGGACTTAACCCTCGAGACGGAACTCAACGCGGAGCAACGAGAATACTTGGAGACAGTCAAAATGTCCGCGGATTCTCTCCTCACGGTAATCAACGACATCCTTGATTTTTCGAAGATCGAAGCGGGCAGGATCGATCTGGAACCGATCGATTTCAATCTGCGCGATTGTCTGGAAGCAACACTGAAAACGCTCACAGTGAGGGCGGACGAAAAGAGGTTGGAGCTGCTTTGCGAAATTGCTCCCGACGTGCCGGAGATTGTGAATGGCGATTCGAGCCGGCTACGCCAAGTTCTACTAAATCTCCTAGGTAACGCCATCAAGTTTACCAGTGAAGGGGAAGTGGCGCTGCATGTTCAAACAGACGCCAAGGACGGCGGAAGCTGTATCTTGCACTTTACGGTATCGGATACAGGAATTGGGATCCCACTAGAAAAGCAGAAGGTAATTTTTGAACCCTTTAGCCAGGCTGATACGTCCACAACACGGAAGTACGGCGGCACCGGCCTGGGGCTGACTATTTCAACGCGCCTGGTGGGAATGATGGGCGGGAAAATCTGGGTGGCCAGCGACGTCGCCCGTGGGACGCAGTTTCACTTCACGGCCCTTATGGGAATTGCAGATGCGAACGCGATTGAAGTGGGAAGCATTACGCCGGAAATTCTGCGAGGCCTGAAGGTTCTCGTAGTGGACGATAACCGTACGAACCGCCGGATTCTGGAAGGCATGCTGAGGCATTGGGATATGAAACCAACGTCGGTCGAAGGCGGCGAAGAGGCACTGACTCAACTCTCAACCGCTCGGGCAACGGCGGAGCCCTACGCCCTGATTTTGACCGACATGCATATGCCAATGATGGATGGCTTCAGCCTGGTGGAGCGAATTCGGCAGCGTCCGGAACTATCAACGGCCACGATTATGATGCTGACTTCCGCTGGCCATCGAGGAGATGCGGCGCGCTGCCTGGAACTGGGAGTTGCGGCATACCTGCTGAAGCCTATCCGGCGGTCCGAATTGCGCGAGGCGATTGCCCGCGTGCTCGGGGCAAAGGAACAAAAAGGCGCTATTCCGCTGGTGACCCGGTATTCTCTGCAAGACGCCCGCGATCCCGTGAGTTCTTTGCGCGTGCTGTTGGTGGAAGACAATGCAGTTAATCGACTGCTGGCATCGAGATTGCTTGAGAAGAGGGGACACCACGTCGTAGTTGCCGAGAATGGGCGCGAGGCGCTCAGTGCGCTCGAAAAGGAGAGCTACGACTTGGTTTTCATGGATGTACAGATGCCGGAGATGGACGGAATTGAGGCAACCGTCGCGATTCGAGGAAGAGAGAAGACGAACGGCAAACACCAACCAATTGTTGCCTTGACCGCCCACGCGATGAAGGGCGATCACGAACGTTGCCTCGATGCCGGCATGGACGGGTATCTTTCCAAGCCAATCCGGCCTCAGGAACTCGACGAGATCCTTGAGAACTACGTGGCCAGAAGGATCGAAGCCGTGAAAGCTATGTGAAGGCACCAAGTTAAACCTACCGCATGGCAACACATAAAGAAATGGTCTAGTAAGAGAACATAGTGCAACCAAATGATCCCACTCCGGAACGCATTGTGAACGAGGCTGAGCTGCTCGCACGAGTAGACAATGACGCTGAGTTATTGCGCGAGTTGATTGAGATTTTTAAAATTGAATTCCCGCGCCATCTAAGCGAGCTACGGGAAGCGATTGGTCAAGGGAACCTGAAGAATGTCCGGAAATCATGCCACACGATGAGGGGGATGCTTTCAAATCTTGGAGCCACACGAGCCACTGCAGCTGCGGCCCAGTTGGAGCAATCGGGGGACTCTAGCGACGGCGCCGAATTGAAAAGCGCCTTGGCGCGTTTTGAGAGCGAAGTTATGAATCTGCTTCCGGCGTTGGAAGCCTGTGTGGCGAAGGCCGGGCCATGAGAATTCTTATCGCAGATGACGATGTTCTCTCCCTCCGCCTGTTGGAGAGAACCCTGGAGCGCGATGGATACGAAGTGACCGCCGTTCAGAATGGGCGACTTGCTGCGGAACACTTGTGCCGGCAGGACGGACCACGCCTTGCCCTGCTGGATTGGGTCATGCCAGAACTCGATGGGCCGGCAGTTTGTCGCCAAGTGCGACAGAAACGTCAGCAGGTTTATGTGCACATGGTCCTGCTGACCTCAAAAGAATCGAAACAGGACGTGATTGAAGGACTGGAGTCCGGCGCCGACGACTACTTGATCAAGCCATTCGACCCGGCGGAGTTGAAGGCTCGGCTTCGAACGGGGCTGCGCATTCTCCAGTTGGAAGACAGATTGGTTGAGGCGCGGGAAGATATGCGCTTTAAGGC
>Ga0210400_10000207_pt1 | contig 74783 bp, 62 predicted proteins | sample IncBWH26MmetaG_FD_155456 | JGI IMG/M metagenome (GOLD analysis project Ga0210400, IMG submission 155456) | Forest soil microbial communities from Barre Woods Harvard Forest LTER site, Petersham, Massachusetts, United States - Inc-BW-H-26-M | ecosystem: Environmental > Terrestrial > Soil >...
CATACGTTTTGGCTAAGTACTTCTTATCTTTGAGACCAAGAACATAGACAGAGATTCCGGTTTTGTTTCCGCTCACACCAATTTGAAAAAACTCTCTACTTTTTCCATTGGCATATTTTATTGTGTGAAATCCATATCCAATCGTAGGGTTGGAAACAGTATGATTTTTGCTGTCTTTACCATCGAAGAACCATAATTTGCATTCTGGTGACACTTGAAGTGTGAGCCGATGCAACTCTCGCATGTCACTGCGTTTTGGCTCCGGTTGGCTGGTAATATACTTCTTGATTTGTTCTTGTACGTTCATATGTCCTGCTCCCTAGTTGCGCGCACGAGATTATACGACGTTTAATCCTTCTCCCCCTTGCAAGGGCGGGCGGCCCTGACCGTTGAGGTCACTCGACCGCGAGGACGCCCCGCAAGCCGTTGTTGCGTGGGGGCTTTTCAGAATTCCCAAAGGCTTGAAATGTGTGGAGCGCTGAGGAGCGGGCAGAGGGGCTGGAGTACATGCACCCCAAGCCGAGTTCACATTCCGGACGTATTGTCGGGAAACCAGAAACTGGAGAGTTCGCTCGTTAACTTCCGGATGGCCCGTGATACGGTCAGAGCTGCTTAATACTCCCTAGCGATCGTCAGTGACTTATTTCGAAGGGATTCATTTGGCCTTGAAAGCCGGAAAGCATCGTGGTATTTACGGAGGGTGCGCTCCAGGCGCCAGCAGGTTCGCGCGAAGGGCCAAGCCCACTGTCAATCCGAAGGTTGAACGCACGTCTAGATCCCGTGCTGCCTGATTGCGAACCCAGGCTAAAGCATGGAGGTTACTATGACGTTGCAGCAGTTACCCGAGCGCGCCAATTTAGAGCAGCTCAAAAAGCAAGCCAAGTCGTTACTCGCCGCAGCCCGAAGCCAAGAGCCAAACGCAATTCAGAGATTTGAAGCCGTCTTAATCGGGCGATCCCTCAAACCAGACGCGATTGCCTTACATGACGCGCAATTTGTACTTGCGCGTGAGTATGGCTTTGAGTCGTGGACTGCATTGAAGCAAGAAGAGGAAGAGCGATCGCTTTCGTTCGCAGCGGCAGTGGATGAATTTGTGCGCTGCGCTACCGGAAGCGCGCCCGAACGAGCGATGCGATTGCTCACGAGGCACGCCGGCATCGCAAATGTCAATTTGTACACGGAGCTGGTGCTGGGCGATGCAGACGCGGTGGAAACGCGGCTTAAGGCGAATCCAGCGATAGCTCGGCAACGAGGCGGAGTCCAGAATTGGGAGCCGCTGCTGTACGTCTGCCACACATTTCTGCAGAAGGATTCGCCCGAGCGGGCGAAGGGGCTTGTAAGAATTGCACGGGAACTACTACGGATGGGCTCGAACCCAAACGCCGAATATGACTGGAACTGGCACCCGGAGCTGCCGCGGACAGCGCTCTGGGGAGCGCTGATTGCTACGGGGCAGCCTGAGCTTGCAGAGTTGCTGCTCAAGAGCGGCGCAAATCCGACGGACGGTGTTTCCACGCACATTGCGGCGGGCAGTGGAAATGTTGCGGCGCTGGAATTGCTGTATCGATTCGGCGTCAACGTTAACGGAATTCCAGGAGGCGTTCCGCCGCTTGCGTACATTCTGGGTTGGTTGAGGCCGGACGACATTTCCGGAGCGAAATGGTTATTGGAGCACGGAGCCGATCCGAACTTGGCATGGGCGCAATCGGGCGAGTCGCCGCTCCACGTTGCGGCACAACGATTGGACGTTAAGACGGTGGAGTTGCTGGTCTCCAACGGAGCGGATGTAAATAAGCGCCGGCCCGATGGACGCGCGGCGCATGCGCTCGCCGCGCTGCACGGGAATGACGACGTGGCGGCCTGGTTGTTGCGACATGGCGCGAAAGACGAACTCTCGCGGATCGACCGTTTTGTTGCGGCGTGTACTTTCGGCAATAAGGCGCAAGCAGACTCGCTGCTCAAGGAGCATCCGAATCTGCGCAACGAGCTTCGCCCAGAGCACCACTTGATGATGCACACTCCGGCCGAACGCGGCGATGCGCAAACTCTCGAAACAATGCTGCAATGTGGCTTCGATCCAAACGTAAAGGACAGCAACGGAGTGGAAGCACTTCATCGCGCCTCGATGGGCGGCCACGTGGAAGCAGTGAAGGTTCTGCTGGCGAAGGGCGCGTCGGTGAATGCCGTAGATGGCATGTTCGCCGCGACACCGCTGGTGTGGGCATGTGAAGGCTGGCGACACACGTCGCAAAACGGCGCAGATCATGTTGAAGTGGCGCGCTTGCTGCTTGCCGCCGGCTCGCCGCGCGAATGGGTGGCGCCGGAGAAAGCCCCTGATCCCGAGGGAACGCAGGACCGCTTGGCGGAGCTGTGCCGAGCAGCGGAAGCACCATGAATACTTCGTGAGTAGTCGGCAAACCGGAAATTGAGTCCTTTGCTTTCCGGCGCAAGACATTGAGTGATGCCTGATCGATGGTTCTGGCACGCGCGGAAGAAATGGGGCACCACGTACCGCAACGGTTTAAAAACCCGCGTATTCGACGGTGTCTGTCGGCAACGGTCTATGAAACCGTTGCAGGGGAAAGCTGCTGCCTCCCAAACAGGCTGTATCTACAGCAGCCTAGGAACGGTTGTCTGAGTGCATCGGACTTCGGGAAGGATCAATATAAGGGACACTATCCTTTATATATGCATGCGTCAGGGATAAGCAGGGGCAGCTTCTCGAATCCCGTCTGTCCGGCGGCGGTTTGGAAAACCGCTGCCTGGAGTTTGGATCACGTTCGAAGCATACTCTTTTGAGCTGAGGATCTGGCAGAGACCACAGGAATCGAGATCGTGCGTGAAGCAGCCTTGCGATGAAGGCGTAGTCCGGTCTGGAAGTTCTGACTCTCTATGCAGAACTCAATCACGGGCTTGGGTGCTCGCGGCCACCATTCTCGGTTCAAGCATGGCATTCATCGACGGTACGGTCGTCAACGTTGCCTTGCCCGCGCTTCAATCCAGCCTTCAGGCAACGGTCGTAGATGTCCAGTGGGTGGTCGAGTCCTACGGCTTGTTTCTCTCCGCGCTACTGCTGATCGGCGGCGCAATGGGCGATTCCGTTGGTCGCCGTTCTATTTTCTTACTGGGGACGGGAGTATTCGCCGCGGCCTCGGTTGGCTGCGGTCTTTCCTCGAACATTTCGCAATTAATCGTCGCCCGTTGCGTCCAGGGTATTGGTGCCGCATTTCTGGTCCCCAGCAGTCTCGCAATTATCAGTGCATCCTTTGATGAGAAGTCTCGTGGCCAAGCGATCGGAACTTGGTCGGGATTCACGGCCATCACCGCCGCTTTAGGACCTGTGCTGGGCGGATGGTTGATCGAGCATGCTTCCTGGCACTGGGTGTTCTTCATCAACGTTCCCCTGGGCGCAGCGGTGATCGCAATTTCGTTGTGGCACGTTCCGGAGTCCCGCAGTTCCACTCCGCAAAATGCCGATTGGCTCGGAGCTTCGGTCGCGACGACTGGTCTGGCTGGAATTGTATTTGGATTTGTCGAGTCCGCGACACTAGGCTGGTCTCACCCCCTCGTCCTTGTAAGTTTGATCGTTGGTTTGAGCTCTCTCATTGTTTTTGTATTCGTCGAAAAACGCGTAGCTTCACCTATGGTTCCGCTTTCGCTGTTCAAATCACGTAGCTTCAGTGGCGCGAACGTGCTGACATTGTTGCTCTATGCTGCACTGGGAATTTTCTTTTTTCTCTTTCCGCTCAACTTGATCCAGGTGCAGAAATATTCGACGACCGCCACTGGCGCCGCTGCTTTACCATTAATTTTGCTCATGTTTTTTCTTTCCCGCTGGTCGGGCGGACTCGTTGCCCGCTACGGTCCGAAGGCTCCACTTATTGTTGGGCCGTTCATCGCCGCGGGAGGCTTCCTCTTGTTCGCCTTGCCATCTGTCGGGGGCAGTTACTGGACGACCTTCTTTCCCGCCTTCGTTGTTCTCGGTTTTGGTATGGCCGTCAGTGTCGCGCCTTTGACGACCGTGGTCATGAGCTCTGTCGATCAAACACGCGCTGGCACCGCTTCTGGCATCAACAATTCGGTGTCTCGTGTGGCCGGCGTGCTGGCTGTTGCCATTCTCGGGATTGTGATGGTGAACGCATTCAGTCATCGGTTGCAGCGGTCCCTTGACAGTTTGGATCTCGCTCCCGGCGTGCTCCGTCAAATTCAGTCGAGCGAGATTAGGCTCGCCGGTCTCGAGGTGCCTTCCGGGACAGATTCACGGAGTTCGTCAGCGCTCCGGGCCGCGATTGACCAGGCATTCGTCTTTGGATTTCGCCGGATCATGCTACTCTGCGCGGGCCTTGCCGTGGCGAGTGCCGCGGTTGCGTCTCGAATGATTCCTTCGCGCGCTGCCACTTAGGCTTCGATCATTCGTCCAAACGGCTGAGATCCTGGCGGAGAAGGCTGTGACTCGTGAGTTGGCCGTCCGGTCTGCCAAGTTTCTGAATGGCCTTCAATGAGCAGTTGTTAAGTACAAGTTACGGACAACTAAGAGAGGGGAAATAACGGGTCTCGTCCCGTAAGCGACGCCAGATAAAGCGTTTATAGGAGTGAGATACTTAGTTCGGGACCAGGAGGTCGAAGGTTCAAATCCTTTCGCCCCGACCAATCTTTTAGAATCAGCAACTTACAAAATGCGAAAGTCTATTGAGCGCCTAGTGCAGGGCTAAGATGTCGATGGTTGAATCCATTTGCCACAGGTATTTTTTGTTATTTCAAATCAATGAGTTACACGGCGTTCTCGACTACGAGTTCTACTTCATTTTACGGACAACACGTACAATCTCGGTGTTCTTGCTTCGGTTTGGCAGGCTGCTATTTTGAACTATCCAGATAGGAACAGAAAAATTATTCAGCGGGCTCGCGAGAACTCACCCAAGGACAGACTGCTCAGGATCACACAGAGTGTGGGGGAACTGTTGTTCGGGTTCCACTTCGACGAATAGCCGACTTTCCAGCTAAGTGGTCGTGGCGACATTTTTGGCGCCGAGTAAGTTGCAGTGACTGTGCCCACTAGCGAGCAGTATCAGAAAACTCTCAAGCAAACCGTTTGTGGGTTTTTTCGAACGGGCCACGGAAATGGAACGTGTACGTTTGCGACTTCACGCCGACGGATAGTCGATTATCGCCACGTTGGAATGGTAAGCGGTGGAGCTTTCAGGTCGTGCTTGAGCCTTTCAGTAAAGCGAAAAGCGATTTACTCCTCAGGAAAAGAATAGTTTCAATCTCTGAGATCGGCAAACCTCTCCTGAGCCAATCCCAGGATAACCGCGAAAACCATAGCGGTTGTGACACCGAACAAAAGCATTCCATTGCCGGCTTCCAGCGGTCCCAGCATTCTCCAGCGCGGGGACAAAAGCACGTCTCCATAGCCCAACGTCGTGAAGTTGACCGCGGAGTGGTAGTACGCAGTTCCCATGTCCGCAAATTCACCGCAGAGGAGGAATATGACCGCCCATAAGGCGATCTCGATCAGATGCGCTACCATTGCGAACAGGATTACGAGCACGACAGTTCTCGTATCACTCCAGAAGCTCCTTCCCGTGTGGCCAAGGCTTTTCTCCCGGCGAATAAACCAAAGCGTCCCGGCCAGCGGCATCGCATGGATCAGAATCGTGCACAAAATTGCTACGCTGCTCACCGCGAGCGGGAACAAGATCGGAATGTGCTGAATTTGCCTCATCGCTTCATCGCAAACAGTTGTAAATCAGTTCCTCGCACAACACGCTTTCTGCCCGCTCCGGAATGCATTTCCTGGAACAACCTGCGCACGAGATGCTCCCAGTGCTAGCGAACTTCGACCAATACGAGAGAAACATCATCAGTGAGGGAGCCATGCCTCCACGCCGTCACGCCATCGAGAATTGCCTGCCTCATTTCCGGAAGTGTTCGCTTGGCCGATAGGCGGACCAGCGCTTCCAGCCCCTCGACACCGAGCATCTCGTCGTGTTCGTCAAAAACCTCCGTAAGCCCGTCTGTATAGAAAACCAAACGGTCACCGGAATCGAGGTCAATTTCGTTTGCGGATTCGGATGGCGCTGTTTCAGAAAGACAGCCAAGAATGCCGCTTTTCGAATCGAGCAACCGGACACCGCCTTTTGAGATGAGCATTACTGGAGGATGGCCTCCGGCAGCGAGAGTCACGTGGTGCCCACGCCGGTCAAAACAGGCTATCGCCATCGTGAAATAAAAGCCGTCCAGTGGTATGCGCTTATGCACGAAGTCGTGAAGTCGCCGCAGCAAGGTGCCCGGCCCCGTCTTTCGTTCGAGTTCACGCAGAGCCTCAGAGTAAATCCGGTTGGCCATAAGCGCCGAGCCGATACCGTGGCCCGACACGTCGCTCATCAGCAGGCTGAGGAGTTCGTCGCCATGCGGAAGGACCACTCCGAAGTCACCGCCAATGGTGTGCGCAGGGCTATAATAGGCCTCAACGGCGAGATCGTTCCAAACCATGCTGCGTGGCGCGAGCGATTCTTGGACGCGCGCAGCGAGCGAGAGTTCATCCTCAATTTCCTTCTGACGCTGCTCCAGGAGCGCATTGGATTGCCGAAGTTGCTCCTCAACCCGTTTCTGAGCGCTGATGTCGGTTACGATAAGCAGTACGTATTCCTGTCCGTCCGGTCCCTGAATCACCCGCGCGCTGAAGATCGCCGGAATTTTCTCACCGTCCTTGCGGGGAAGGTAAAACTCATGGCGATGGCGCCCGTAGCGTTGGTCGGATTCGTGCTGCCGCAGAATGTATGGAACATCTTCCGGTGGGAAGATGGCGTCGGGCGTCCGCCCCTTTAGTTCTTCGGGTTCATATCGACCTAATCGGATCAGCGCCTCGTTAGCGAACACCACGCGGAGTTGGTTGTCCACGATGACCACTCCCTCGTTGAGCTCTTCAAGGATGCTCTCCATCTGGCGAAGCCACTCCGGAGTTTGGGTGTTGGCGTCAGGCATGGCTTGTCTCAGTCGAGCAGACCGCTGATTCTGCAGGTGTTGGCGAGGGGGCCTTCACATCCCAGCGGATGATTTTCAGGTCGAGTACGAAGATGCTGTAAAGGACGGGCACCAGAAGCAATGTGATGAACGTTGCAACGGCAAGGCCGCCTATCTGCGCATAGCAGAGAGGCTGCCAGAGGGGCCCTCCTTCAAGCGCCAGTGGGAAAAGGGCTAAGATGGTCGCCAGTACAGTGATCATGACGGGCCGGATCCGCTGGATACCTGCATCCGGAAGGGCCTGCTCCAGAGGCTCCCCTTTCTCATGCATTTCCTCGATGAAATCGAAGAGTACGATGACGTGGCTTACGATCACTCCGATTAAGCTGGCGATGCCCAGAAAAGCCATAAATCCAAACGGCGTATGCATAATCGAGAGAGCAATGAGAGAGCCGATCACACCATATGGAGCGGCGGCGAATACCAGAAGAGGTTTTACCGCGTTGTTGAACTGAACGAGTAGCGCCAAGTAAATTCCAATCAAAGAAATCAGCAGAACGATTTTCAGGTTGCTGAATCCGTCGATTTGTTTGGCCCGTTCGCCAGCAATCCGGAGCTGATAACCGGGCGGGAGATTTTTCTGAAATTCCTGTATTTTGGGAAGGATCTGGTTAAGGACCTCGGATGCGAGAACTCCAGGCTGGGGATAACACAGTATGGAAATTGTGCGAAAATGCTCGCGGCGCCTGATGCGACCCGTTTCCAAAGAATTTCCGACCGTCGCGATCGACAGCAGGGGCACGCGGTTGTTGGTCTGGGAAGAGTAAACATAGAGGTTCTTGATGTCCGCTAGCTGGGCCCGTTCGTCCATACGAAGGCGCGCCACTATGGGGATGTTCTTGTCGCCTTCCTTGAAGATGCCCACTGGGGCGCCGCTCATAGCTGTCGCCGATGCGTCTGCGACATCGGCGTTGGTAATGGCTGCCACGTTGGCGCGGTCTGGATCGATCTGAATCCTCTGCTGAACATTGTCAGGGAACCAATCATCACGAAGAACGGCGATGCCCTGAGCTTGTCTGACGATGTCCTGAGCCTGCGCGGCAATCTGCCGAAGAGTGCGAATGTCCCTAGCTTCATTTCTGGCGTCAACGTCCGCCTGCCCGGAGATCAACAACTCGACAGGGTTGTCCACAGGATTCGTTTGCAGCTGGCGAACGGTAATCCATGCGCCCGGTACTTCCTTATCCAGTGCGTCTTGGATTGGACGAGCTAACTTCGGCGAAGCCTCTTTATCTGTGATCTCGACAATCATTTGCGCGTAATTGGTCTGCGGCATTTCCGGCGAGACCGAAAACCAGAAGCGCGGTCCCCCGCCACCGTCAAAGGTTGTTAGCGACTTCAGAAGATGGCCACGATGTTCCTTCGTAGTGACGTCCGACGAATTGTCAATCACCTGCCGGACGACTCTTTCGGCCTGCATTGCCGCATCGTTGGTGGCGCTCAAAGGAGTGTCATTTGGTAGCCAAATATCCAAATAAAACCAATACTGGACATCTTCGGGAAAGAATTGGGTCTTTAGTCGAGAACCGAACAACCCGCCTGCGATCAGAAAAACCAAGGACGCACCAAGGACCGCCCAACGGTGTTTTATGGCTTTGCCGACGAGTCTGTTGTAGAAGCCGTAAAATCCCCGCTGCCGCATCTCCTCGATGGTCGGTTCTCGTTTTGCCGGAGCACGCAAGATGTAGTAGCCCAGGAACGGAACAAAGGTCATGGCGACAAAGTACGCGCACAGCAGAGAAACCGTCATCACCACGGGAAGGCTTTTCAAGAACTCGCCGGTATTGCCGGTGAGCATCAAAAAAGGCAGGTAAGCGATAACATTCGTGATTGTCGCGTAAAAGATCGCTGTGGCGAGCTTCGTCGGGCCAAGCCAGCAGGCAATGCTGCGCGAAAACCCTTCCGCCAAGTGGCGTTTGATGCCGTCGCCGGAGACGACCGGCACGTCCACGAGAAGACCCAGCGCGATGATCAGCGATGCGATAGAGACTTGTTGAAGATCGATTCCCAACATATACGCGATGCCGAAGGTCATCGCTAGTGTGATGGGTATGGCCAGCGCCATGATCAGCGCCAGCCGCCACTCCCAAAACCCAATCAGCGACACCAAGACGACGAGAATAATAGCTTCCACAAGCGCCCGCATGAAGAGGTTGATGTTCTCCTTGACTTGGAGCGGCTGATCGGAGGTGTGAGCAAGAATCAGGTCGGGGGGAAGGATTTGGCGAAGCTCCGAAAGCTTTGAATTTACGGACCGTCCGAAGCGCGCGATTTGCTTTCTGTCGCGCATGTACACTGCTAAGGTGATCGCGCGGCTGCGCTGCCAGTGCCCACTTGCGTCTCGCCAAGTGTAGTAGTTGAGATACTGGGCAGGAGCTTGATACCCGCGGCTGATTTGGACGAGATCCCGCAAATATACGGGGGTACCCTCTGATGTAGTCGATACGGCCACATTGCCTATGCTTCTAGCGGTATCGAATTGTCCGGAGGGAATGAGAGTGAACTTGCGCTCGCCGGTCTCAACGCTTCCGCCCGGCGCGATGATGTTGCGAGCCGAAAGCACTTTGGTGAGATCGGCAGGACGAAGACCGTAGGCTGCGAGGCGATCCTGGGAATAATCCAGATAGACGGTCTGCGATAAAACGCCCCGCCGCTCCACCTTGGAAACCTCGGGAGCGCCCTGGACCGTTCGGCCAATCAAGTCAGAAAAATCATCGAGTTCGGCATAGCTGTATTTGTCTCCGGCCACGCTGGCTAGTTTCGTCCGTGTTTGGCTCGGATCGCGAATGACCGCTGGCTCCCACGCATCGGGATGTAGCTCGGACCGTTTTAGGTGCTCCGAGATAAACCGTTTGACGAATGCTTGAATGGAGCTGTCATCCGCATCGGAAACACCATCGATCCCGATGAACCCACTCCCCTGAATGATTTCCGAGTTCCGAATGATGCCGTTGGTCTGTGCCTTCTCTTGAAAGAGATATACAGTGTCAAGAACCGCGCGCGGCGAAATAGACTGCGGAAAGGAATCCACCACCGTTATGCGCTGCCCTTTTCCATTCGGCTGTTTTGCATCGCGAGCTTTGCGAATCGCTGCTTCGACGGAATTGGCACGAGCCGCAATTTCGATGTCGTCGGCCTTGGGGCTCGCGACGGTCAGCATAAGGGCCGCGGTGTCCCCGAAATCACTTTGGAAAGTGATGGGGCCTGCGCCCTGAGGCAACTGAGAATTTAGAGCATTCAGCTTGAGGTTGATATCGCTGAATTGCCGCTTGGTATCGGTGATGCCCTCATCCAGTTGAATGGTGACAAACGAATATCCGGGAAGAGATATGGACTTAATTCCGTAGTCCGCATCTGTCCCCGGATGGATGGTTTTATTCTCGGCGGCAACGTCCTCAATGCGACGGGTAATGTACTGTTCGACTTGTTGCGCTGTGGCTCCGGGCCATGGACAGGCCGCCACACCAAGACGCACGGGAATGTCTGGGTCCTTGCGCTGCGGCATGGAGGTGTACCCGAACCAGCCCCAAATGAGCACTCCGAGGAGAAGCATCCAGGAGATGTACGGGTGCTCGACAAAAAATCTAGGGATATTGCGACGATTGCTGATGTCTTGCCCGTTTTCGTGTGTCATTGTTCTATACCTTTAGGGGAGGACCTGGATGAAGTCGCCGTCCTTTAAACCAGCGGCTCCCACGACGACGACTTTTTCGCCTGGATTGATACCTTCAACTGCCACGTCACTCTCGTGGGTTTCACCGAGTGCGACCTGGCGCAAATGCGCCACCCATTTCCCGCCCTCTTCTTTGGCGACGAAAACCGCGTAGTGTCCGGCTGAGCCGGGGTCGGCAACAACGGCGCTAAGGGGCACCGCGGGAACCGGGGCTTTGTGAACGCCTGTCAAACTGAGTGAAGCGATCATCCCAGGCTTCAATGACGCTTTCGGGTTTGGCACGGTCACCTCGATGGCAAAGACGCGATTTTTCTCATCGGCGCTTGCGGCAATACTCGTGACCCGCCCGCTGTATTCTTTCGGATCATCCTGCAAATGAATGCTGAATTGTTGCCCCAGGCGCAGACGCCTTACGGCATAGTCGGGAACGCCAAAACTGATTTTGACCGCACTCGTATCGGCGATAGTAAAAGCCGGATTCCCCGGTGCTGCCAGGTTCCCTAGTTCAATGTTCCGGGCAAGGATGTACCCCGAGAAGGGCGCTGTCAGGTCCGCGTCCTGGAGAGCCAACTGCGCTTGGTGCACATTTGCCTTGGCCTGATCTACAGCCGCGAGGGTCGAATCGAATTTCGACTGCGCTCGGTCGAAATCGGGCTTGGTCAAGCTCTCTGAGGCATAAAGCGTCTTCGCGCGCTCGTAATCCTTCGTCGCCTCGACATGCTGCGCTTGGGCTAGACTCAGAGTTGCACTGGCTTGGTCAAGTTGATTCTTCAAGTCCTGATGCCGAATCTGCGCGAGAACGGTGCCCCTGGCAACATAGTCTCCCGAACCTATGTCGCGACGCCGCCCGTCAGCACCCGCGAGCTGTTTAATTTCGGTCACATATCCTGCGGACTTGAATGACAGAACCGCTTCCGCGAACGGCAGAACAGAAGCCGAGTATCGCAAATCTTCTGAAGGCGAATACAAAGCCACATCCAATACATGAACGGGTGTGGGAGATTTAGCTGCGACTTGCGAGGGCTGGTGACAACCACTTGTAGCCATAATCGTGGCGAAAAGCACACCTCCTATTACTGCCCCCACTCGTTTCCTGTTGCTCCCCATAAAGTCCACTCCTCTCCGATCGCTTTCTCGAACTCCACCCTGACTGGCGGTTGCGCCTGAAATAATTCTCGCTCTCATCGGTTACTCTTCTCCCATCGCCTTGCGCAGTTCGGCAAAAGCGCTCCAATAAGAGGAAAGCGCTTGCTGATGCTGAAAATTGGTTTCGGAACTCTGAGTCTGTGCCTGCAGAAGGTCTCTTAAAAGTGCGGCCTGCTGTTTATATTTGTTGCCCGTGACGCGAAGCTGCTCCGCAGCCGCTTCGTGGGCCGTACGAGAAGCCTTAAGCAGCAAGGAAGCTTCCCGCCATTTACGGTACTTTGCACCAACCTCTACGGCGACCTTTGATTCCGTCTCTTGGATCCCGTTGCGCGCCTGCTCGACAGTCTTCTTTGCCTCGACAACCTTGTTGTGGCGGCGTCCCCAATCGAACGGTTCCCAGGTCAGGTAAAATCCCGCCGTGGCTACGTTTTGCGGGAGAACTTGCACGTTGCTGATACCCTGATAGCGCAGGGACAGACTCAGGTCCGGAATGTATTCGGCTTTCGCGATTCGCCGGCCATATTCGGCTTGCTTCACCTTAAGGTGCGACTGCCGGCACTCGGGCCGGTTCGCCAGTGCTTCGTGCCGGGCCGACTCGAGAGTCAGATCGCTTGTGTCTTGCTCAGGAACGAACTCGGCGCGAAAAGGTGTCGCAACATCGCGCCCAAGCAGTTGGTTCAACACCTCACGTTGCGTCGCCAGCCCATTCTCTGCGACGGACAACTCATAGCGGGCTTTTGCTAAGCGCGCATCTACCTCCAATGCATCGCCGCGCAGCACCGCTTTTTCTGAGACGTATTGGACTGTGACCCGCTGTGTTTCTTCGAATGTTTTTACAGCATCACGCGCGGCGTCCACATTCGCTTGAATCGCGAAAAGGTTGAAGTACGCAGTGCGGACTTCGGCAGCAATTTTCTGCCGCTCGGCGCGGACCTCTTCACGAACGATGTCGCGGCCAAGCTCTGTTGCGCGAATCCCGAGGCCAATCTTGTATTGCTGTGTCAGAGGTTGATCGATGCTGCCGGTCAGGTAGGTGGTAAATACCGCCGGCGTGTGGATTTTGGCGTTCGTTGTCGGGATTGGCCCAGTGCTCGCGTACGTGCCTAACGAACCTTTCGGGATGGTAAAGTCGAACGAGTGCAGCAACTCGCCGCCCAACATGGTGAATTGAAATTGTGGTTTCCGCCGGCTACGCGCCGTACTCACTTCGAAATCCTCTTTCTGAACCTCCAGCACAGAGTTCTTCACATTCCAGTTGTGTTGGAGTGCCAGGTTGACCGCCTCGTCGAGAGTAAGAACAGGCGCATCGCTGTCGTCCGACGACGTTTGTTGTTGCTGGCCCACTGCCATTCCGGGATACATGCCGGCCAAGATCGAGCAAATGAGCAAGAGACGCGTGCATCTGCCCGTCCTGTTAGATCCTTTGCCGCCGCTTGAGTGCCGCAGCGTCGATGCCTCTGTTCGCCAGCGAGTCGTTTCGTTTTTCGTAATCGATAGATTCATGGTGTAGTTCCTTCAGCGAATAATGCAGGGGATATGCCACCTCGTATGTCCGGTAAGTTGTTGAATCTAGGTGTGCAGGATTGGCTGTGGCGGGGATATGGTGCCCTTATGCGGGCACTGCCGCGTTTTGGTGCCCGTTGCCAGAGAAGTTCGCAACGTCCAAACATGTTCTCTCATTCCAGGAGCGCTGTCTGTGCGGTGAGTCACGCCTTAGTGCTGCCGTAACTCGGCGGACAGCGGAGAAAGCCGAGATGACGAAACTATTCACGCCGGTCGTTGTTAACGTTTGTTTTGCAGATTGCTCGTGAGATTGAGTCGTGGGTGGGCGCAAGCGATTGCGAGGAGGACAGATGGAGGTGATTGGAATTAGACTATTTCTGCTTTTTCGCTGGGTCTTAACCTCTTAAATTGCTGGTCACGCGATTTTGTGAACTGGGGTTAGCCTTAGCGGTGACCGCTAGAAAGTTGCTTCCGGACATCCGAGGCGATCTCCTATAGCCACTTAGTGCTTCACCTAACTTCCTCCTCCCGTGGAAGACCCTTGCTTTAACGGCGCTGACCGAAAGTTCCATGCGATGGGCGGTCTCTCGGCTGGTTAATTCCCCAAGTTCGTGTAACTCGATGGCTGTCCGCAAAGTTGGCCTCAACTGCGCGATCGCGGCAGACAAAATTCCCGCTCCTTCTTGTTGTAAGTAGCCGGCTTCGGGGTCTGGACTTGCATCGGCCATCTCGAGTTCCGGTGTTGTCCGCCCGTCGCTGCTCGAATCGTCGATGAATACCTCACGCAGCGCTCGGCGTTTGCGAATCATCATAAGTGCCTCATTGATGGCAATACGCGTCAACCACGTTGAAAACGAGGATTTCCCTTCGAAGTTACTCAAGTAGACGAAGGCGTTTTGAAAAGTCTGCTGGACAACGTCTTCAGCGTCTTCGCGAACCCGTGTGTAGCGAAGCGCAATTGCAAAGAGCTTTGCCTGGTGGCGCTTGACCAGTCTTTCAAACGCCAGTTTGTCTCCGGCCTTGGCGGCAGCGACAAGGGCTTCATCTGCGCCGGGATCACGCAGTGAAATAGAGGCCGCATTTGGTTTGTTGCTCTCATCCGCGACTCTGGATCGCATCTTCTTTTTCCTGGTTTCTTCCTGCCTTACGGGCGGTAGTGCCTGTTGGCTGGCCTGGCGTTGCGTAGACGCTTTCACGAGTGGACGGTCGTCTGTCAACTGATTCGCGTGAAGACGGCGTCCGCACCCAATTACAAACGTCGGCTGAGACGTCCATTTGTCATTCGAACAACGCGCTGTATTCATCGCTGAGTATCCGCGTCAACTGCGCGCCAACCAGATGCCATGACGCACGGAGTCAGTGAAGCTGAATCCTTTGCCGTACCGCAGCACGCGATACCACCGGGCCCACTTGCCAGCGAATGTGAAAACCAGTGACATAACGCCTCCAAATCACCGCCTGTCTCAACGCCGAGCGATTGCGCTCGTGCATGTTGATAGGCAATGTGCATGCCAAAGAAGCATCCACATAAGTTATTGAGATCAATGGGAGCAGAGGTTATGGGTGTTATAGCGGTGACAGACGCTGCCCGCATCCGGGCATTGCCGCGATTTCGAGAGTAATGACGAAGTTCGAAGATAGACTAGGGATTTATCTCGATTCGGAAAACAGTGCGACTGACGTCCGCAAAAAGTGGGAAATCATATCGTGATTTTCCCCGTGATGTGCTTTTCCCGGTCTTTCAGACTTCCTCGTTTTCCGTCTGACGTGCGGGGCCCCTGCGTCGGCCAGCGTTTGACCGGGAAGCGCTCGACGCATTCCCATCCGACCCCTCACCAAGAGCAACGCGAAGATGCAGGCGCTCACATATATCGAGTGTGTAGGAGGTTTGGGCAACGAACTCCGCCTCGAACCGGCCAAAAAAAGACAGTACCTCTTCGCCCACAGAGTCGATGAACGTGACTTCTGTTAGATCGACCACCAGTCTCACTCCCTCACGGCAGCGCGTCGTGAGCATACGAGTATTCTCGGCGTCAGTGCCGGTAAATCGGCCTTCAAGCTTGATGCTCAGAGTGTTCGCGGAATCGCGTATATCGACGCGTAGCATCGCACCTCCATAAAGTATCCAAGCAGCCAGGAGCGTCGGCTGGAGAGCTTCCGCATCAACTATTGCAGGCTTTATGCCAGAGACTTATTCACGTAAGTCATTGAAATTGCAACTGAGTATTGAAGCGTGTCTGGGGCTGCGGGTGCCCGACGGATCGGCAGTGCCGCAATACGGGCGGGCACAGCTTTGCTGGGGAAGACCACACGCCAATCGGCCAAGTTTGAATCCTGAGAGTTGGACCAAATAAAGGGTTAGTCTTAGAACGTGAACACTTGGATCCGATCGTCACTGCGCATAGTCGGCGCGACTGATGTTCAACTTGCGCATCTTGTTTTGAAGTGTTGTTCGTTTCAGTCCGAGGCGTTCTGCGGCTCCGCCTTGGCCGGATACTCTTCCGGATGCGGCTCGCAAGGCATCGATGATGACCTGCCGCTCGGCTTGTTCGAAACTGGCCGCCCCTGAAGCCGAGTGTACCGGCGCTTTCTTTAGCTCTGCGCGTGGGACATTCAACTCGTCGCCTTGCGTGAAAATCACGCAGCGCTCGATGAAGTTTTCAAGCTCGCGAATGTTGCCCGGCCAATCGTGATTCACCAACGCCTCCATGGCCTGCTTCGGGACGGACTTAATGCGCCTTTGCATCTGGCGGGACAAGCGCAAAACAAAGTAGTGAACCAGGAGCGGAATATCCTCGCGTCTTTCGCGAAGCGGAGGGATCTCAACCGGGCAGACATTCAATCTGTAAAAAAGGTCTTCGCGAAACTGGTTGTTGCGAATCATGCTCTGCAAATCGCGGTGTGTTGCGGCAATCAAGCGAACGTCAACCTTGATGGTTTTGGTACTCCCCAAGCGCTCGAATTCGTGTTCTTGTAGAGCGCGCAAAAGCTTTGGCTGCAGATCGAGACTGATATCGCCGATTTCATCCAGGAAAAGAGTGCCGCGATCGGCCAACTCGAACCGGCCTTTCTTTTGCATCAGGGCTCCGGTGAACGCGCCCCTTTCATGACCAAACAGTTCGCTTTCCACCAGCCCGGAAGGGATGGCGGCACAGTTCAGTCGTACGAAGGTACGCTCGCGACGCGGACTGAGATTATGAATGGCCCGGGCAAGCAGTTCTTTTCCAGTGCCGGTCTCCCCGTGCAGGAGCACTGTCGACCCCGTGGGAGCGACAATCGCAACCTGGTCGAGCACTTTGCGGAGAGCGGCGCTCTTGCCAACAATGTCCTCGAAGTTGTGCTCCGCGCGAATCTCCGATTCAAGGTAAAGGCGTTCCTCTTCCAGACGAGCTGCCGATGCATTCAGACGCCCGTACGCAAGGGCATTATCCAATGCGAGCGAGATCTGGATGCTGATCTGCGCGAGCAAATCCAAGTCCTCCTGCACGAACGCGTTGAGCTTCCGGCTGCCGATCGCCAGCAGACCCAACGGTCCGCTCCCGGTAGCAAGCGGGGCAACGGCCATCGATGTTATGGACTCGGCTCGCAGGCTCTGTGCGATGCTCGCAGGGATTCTCTCGATCTCGCTGATTGACCAAATTTCGGCCCGGCGAGTGCGCAGCTTCTCGTATTCTGTCTCCGTCAGATCAGTCGAGCCAATTTCGGCCAGCAAGCCCTTGCCGTCAGGAAAATCCAGTACAACACTTTGCAGGTGTTTAGAATTCTTTTCGAGCAGCCAGAACCCTGTCAAATGATTGCCGAAATACGAGCGAATTGAGGCCGAAGCCGAGCGGAACAGATCGTCGATCTCCAATTTCGAAACGACGTGATTGTTGATTTCGAGGAGCAAGCGAAGACGGTCTCGCTCTGTGGCCAGCTCGCGCTGATACTTCTCCGCACAATCCCTGGCCAGCGCGCACTCCAGCGCGACTGCAACGTGCGACGCCAGAGAGCGGAGGAGTTCGACATCCTCAGGTACAAATTCCTGTCCCCGCTCCTTAGTCACCGCGAGAATTCCGTATCGCTGCTGGGAGGTAAATAATGGGAAGACATAGCTAGCTCGACCAACAGATTGAGCCGCAAACGGAGCCAACTCCGGATGTCGCAACATTTCCTGCGATACGTCCGGCAGGAAGACTGGTTCCCGTTCCTCAAGGACTTGTGCTGCCGCGCCGATCACCGAGATTTTGGTACCGATCTTGATTGCTGGCGCATCTGCTTCTCGATCGAAGTCAAGAAGATGCAGAGTGTCTCCACCGCTGCCCAGGACATAGATATCGACGCCATGAAGGCGACAACTGCTGGACAGCACGTCGCGCAGGCTGTGCAGAACAGCCTTTACCGTAGATTGCTCGACCATCGCGCTGGATACATCGAGCAGGGCCCGATACCGACTATTGTTCGGCGCCAATCCTTCGTTGTCTTCCGTCATGCGCATCAGACTAGCACCACCAGAACTGTTCTTCCATATCGAGGCACTCTCACGTAGTCGGTGACTGGAAAGCCTCACTTAGTCAGTTCGTGATGACCTCGTGCTGTGCGCCCCAATTGCCCAAGCCGCCGGGCACGGTGCCCAAGTGCGGGCAACCTTCTCCTGGCGTGAGAAAACCTTTGCAATCGTGCGGGCGTTAAGACCATGGAAGCGCGGGGTTTGCTCGACCCGTTTCGTTATTTCGGTTTGGCAAGGCGCGTGCCTTTCCGTAAGTGACTAACAATTTCGCACTTGTGACGTGCGACAAGGAGAGGATGAATGCGGCGAATCGTGATTCTTATTTGCCTTGGCCTAACGATTGTCATGCTGGCCAACGCACAGGACGTGAGAACGAATTACATGCCAGGAACTGATTTCTCTAAATATCACACCTATGCATGGGTCGACGAAGTAAAGGGAGTACCCCGAGTGGGTGGCCAGCCCGACCAGATCCTGGACGCCCAGGTCAAGCAGGCGGTCGATTCCCAAATGGCGGCCAAAGGCTTCACCAAGGTGGTTGATGGCGGTAAAGCCGATTTACTCCTTGGCTTCCAGCTCGCTATCGATCGAGAAAAGCAGACAAACGGCTTCGCGGACGGCTGGGGAGGATGGGGCGGCTTTGGCCCTTGGGGCGGAGGTCTCAATTCATTTTCAGCGACTACTTCAACCATCAACATCGGGACTTTCGTCCTTGGTATGTATGACCCTGCCGCAAAGAAGCTGGTTTGGATAGGTGCTGCCCAACATGCGATTGAACCCAGCAAAAAACAAGAGAAAAACCAGGAAAGGCTCAACAAGGGAGCGCAAAAATTGCTGAAGGACTTCCCGCCAGGACGGAATTAAACGCCTTCTTGCAAAAGGTTCTGGCCAAGCTTTTTAAACACTAGCCCCTGAAGAAGTAGTTCGCGAAGGATAAGGAAGGAAGATATGCGAAGAAGCGTGATTCGAAGTTCGATGATGCTGATGACGATTCTACTGCTACCCCTGCTGGTCCTGGTTGCGCAAGAGACGAGTGCGCTTCTGATCGATGGGCGGCAGGGACAGGCAAAAGTGATTCAGGTGCAGGGGAAAAGCTACGTGGAAGTAGACGAATTCGCGCGGATCACAGGCGGATCGCTGCGTTTCGTAGGGAATCAGATTGTTCTGAGCTTCCCCGAGAGCGATACACAAGCGCAGGCAGCGCAGTCGGAGCCACAGCCAGCGGCCGGCCTTTCTAAGCCTTTCCTCACAGGTGGGATTGAGACCATGAGGGAGATTCTTGAATGGCACGCTGCGTTGAAGAATGGTATTGAGCGAGGCTATCCCTTGTCCGACACCTGGTTCGGGAACTATAGGAGGCAAATTCGATCCAGCCTGGCGCAGACCCAAGCAGCGGCGAGTACGGGCCTAGATCAGAAGGCGTTTCCGCTACTGGCCAACGAGTTCAATACGATGAACGCCTTGACCGATAAATACTTGAAAATCGCAGGGAGTAGAGATTATCTTGCGCCCAACTCCTTGGACAGCGATCCTCTGAATCAGAAATTATTGGCGTGCTGGCAATCGCTGGCGTCGATGGCATCGTCGAATCAATTTGTGGACGATGGTTCGTGTCAGTAGGTAAGCCGCGAAATCCCGCAGTCCACAATCAAGCTATGGCGGAAAGTTAAGGTCTTAGTTGCTACCAATGCGATAGAGCTAGCTCGGCCCAGATTCAAGTTTCAGTTTGATGGACGCTAATGCCTTTTCCAGCGAAGAACGTGTCTTATCGACCGCTACTTTGCGGACAATTCCGCCTTTCAGTCCTGTGAGGCCGGCTTGTTGAGAGCCCTTCATTGTGATCAGGTAGAAGCCGGGATGATCCGAGGCCTCAAGGTCCTTAACGCAGACGGTCAAGTCGAGAGCGGTTTCGAAGTAATGGCTTGCGTAAATCTGTTTCAACGCCACTGCATACACAGGTTCCGTTGAAGATTTCCCGTGATAGATCACGGCTTGAACCATCCGAAACGTCGGCTTGAGACCGAAACTCACCTTCTCCCAGTAAAACTGAGATTCGATGTTGCCGGAGTCTGCCTTGGGATAGTTGAGCAAATAATCGCGAAGTTCGGGCAAATAAACGGGCAGGCCCTTGGTACGATCTGCCAGTGAGGCAAACGTCTCTGCCACGGCGGCTGGGTGACTCTTGTCTCGGTATGCGCCTAGAGCGACATTGCCCCCTTGTTGGTAGTCCAGCAGGGCCTGCAGTGCCATTTTCTGCGCCAGGCGATTCACTTGGTCGGCAGCATCGGGAGCGGACCAGTCAATCGATCGTTGGAATTCGTCCATGCGTTCGGCTGGGAGCTGGAATTTGCAATGCCCCGGCTTGCAATCCTTCAATTCCTTGAAATCTTCCGCGTCAACAGTGAATTCCTCTAGGTCCGTAAGCTGGGGCGGCGAACTGAACTGTCGAATTGCGAGATAGCTGGGAAGTTTGCGAAGTTCGTCGAGATCCGATGCGAATGTGAGATAGCGCCCGGGAGTCGAATGGATGTAGACAGAGCCGAAAACGAAAACCTGATCCGCAGTTGGGGAATCGAGAATTTTGGCTATGGCTTTTCCTTCACGAATTTTGCGGACCTGCTCATCCGAAAGTCCAATGAAGTCGCGATAAAACCTGTTCGGTTCAGCCGCATTGTCGGTAACCTGAGATCGGCCTTCGCCGATCGGAAAGAGAACCACCGCCAGAAGAGCCGCCCATAGAATTGTTTTGATCATTAGTGAGGGCATGCGTTTTCCTTCAAAAGCGATTTGGCCTATCGTGACAAGAATCATCCCGCGACGGAGGCGGAAATCTTCGCTTGGTTTTGCTTTGCTCCTTCGGCCCTGTTCATCAAGATCATGCACACAACCCCTACTCCTGCCCAGAAGATGGTGCGCGCACGTCGGCACAATGCCAACGTCAATCCAGCAGTGGCCGTCACACCGAACATGTCTGCAACCAGCATATTCCCGCCTTCATAAGTCCCAAGGTTACCTGGATTCAGCGCGCCCACGAGGTTAATCACCTTTGTCAGGCCTTCCATAGCAAACGCACCGACCAAGGTAATCTTCGCTCGCATGAACAGCAAAATGAGATAGACCTCCAAGACTGCCAGCGCGTGCCATAGAAGACTCAAGATCAGACTAGCCCAGAATGCAGTAGGCGCTTCGCTGCGAAAGGTGAGGAGGTTGTGTTCAGCAGAGTCAATGGTCGGCTGTTTGCCGATGATCCAGTTGTGAAGCTGGGGCAATCGCCCAATCGCTCTGGCCGCGTTCCCCATCAACCGCCAACGGCTTGCGACGGCCACCGCCGCCAGGACCACCAACGCAATGAGCACGGCAGAGAACACCAAAGCATAGACTCGCCACTGATCAGATAGGGGGAAACGCAATAACGCGATACTGATTCCCAATACAGCAACGACTGCGGCTGTCAAAAGATGCATTCCTCCGTCAATGCCACAGGACGAGATTCCAATGGCCAGCGGCACTACAGAATGCAGCAGAGATACCCTGATCCCCTCTCCAAGCAACTTCCCGGCAAGACCAAGTTGCCCGCACGCATCGGAGGCAAGCTGCGCGCCAATGCTGCGTGACCAGGAAAGCTTTCTGATATCGCACATTAACGCCTGTCGCCAGGCGCATGTCCTGATGAACTGAGAGAACCCTCCCAGAATGATGATCAGGACTAGGCCCCAGCCGACTTCCTGCGCTTGCTTCCAAACGACACCCGGGCCGGTTCGAAACACCAGGTAGCCCAGTAGGCCAAGGCCAAGGAGAGCGGCAAGGAATCGAAGAATGATCCGAGTTGTAGACCGGAATTTAGGCATGGGGACCCCACCTCCGCACTACGGTCCCGTCAGGAGGACCGGCAGGCCGACCTTGTGGTTGTACTGCGGGCGATAGCACTCGGCTGTACATCGATGCGATAGGGTATCTTCGCTGCATCCCAGTGATTCTGCTCAGTCAGCGAGTTCTAACCGGAACGCCCTTTTGTTCTAGCTCGAACCAAAACGACAATGGATCGGGGGGCTACTCGGTATGTTAATTGTTGCAGCGGCAAACCAGGCTCTAAGAAGTCCTCTGGGCTCGGCGAAGCCGTGTCCACCATTCTCAACCAATCCTGGGGCGTGCCCTCTTGGATTTGGAACTCCAACTCCTGCCAGTAGGAACTGATCATCACATAGACATCGTCATCCGCCTGCGACGCGCCATGCAGACAGAACGCCAAGCTGCGCGAATCTGGAGATAAATCGACCGCAGGACCCGTGCCGTACCAGGAGATGTCCTCGCGCCAGAATCTACTTCGACACAGAGAAGGATGCGATTTCCGGAACGCGACCATCTTTTTGAAGAAACGAAAAATGTCCTGATTCGCCTGCAGATGGCTCCAGTCCAGCCAGCCGATTTCATTATCCTGGTTGTAGGGATTGTTGTTTCCGAATTGCGTATTCAAGAACTCATCACCGGCGCGGAACATCGGGATGCCATTCGAAAGGAAGAGCAGACAACAGAAGTTCTTAACCTGCTTCCGGCGCAAGGCCACTACGTCGGCTGGCGCGCCCTCGTCGCCTTCATGGCCGCAGTTCCAGCTGTAATTCTCAACCATGCCGTCCTGATTGTTATGTCCGTTCTTCCAATTATTCTTCTGGTTGTAAGAAACCAGGTCGTACAACGTGAAACCGTCATGGGAATCGATGTAGTTCACGCTCTGGAAGGCATGATAGGCGTCGGCGCGGCTGTCCGGGAATAGATCGTCGCTGCCATAAATGCGACGCATCAGGTCCGGAACCATCCCCGGGTCGCCTCTGACAAAACATCGGATATCATCGCGAAACCGCGCGTTCCATTGAAGCCAAGTAGCACCCGGAAATCCGCGTCCGAGCTGATAGGCCCCCGTATCCCAAGGTTCCGCGACCAACGCCATTCGGCCCAACTCGGGGTCGGCAGCGATTTCGTTGAAAATCGGAGCGTCTCCCCAATTGAGCGACCCGTCGGCATTGCGGCTGAACACGGAGGCCAGGTCGAAGCGGAATCCGTCAATGTGCATCTCGTTCTTCCAATACCGGAGGCTGTCCGTGACCATTCGACGCACGATCGCATGACTGAAATTTAAAGTATTTCCGGTGCCCGTATAATTGGCATATGGATTGGTCGGGTCGGTGGACAGCATGTAATAGCCTGCGGGGTCAAAACCCTTGAAGTTGTAGGTAGGGCCGCGATGGTCGCCCTCACAGGTATGGTTATAGACAACGTCGAGCACCACGGCAATTCCTGCTTTGTGAAGCGCCTTAATCATGTCTTTGAATTCGAGATGTTGCTCATCTTCGGAGCGAGTTGCAGCATATTGCCCATACGGTGCGAAGAAATTCAGAGGCATGTAGCCCCAATAGTCTCCTTCCTGAGGATCACGCTGAAATATAGGCATCAATTCGACGACGTTTATCCCAAGCTCTTTCAGGTACGGGATCTTATCGATCAGGCCGGAATAGGTACCGGCCCGCGAGGGACGTACGCCAGAATTCGGATTCTTCGTGAAACCCTTTACGTGAAGTTCGTAGACTATCGCGTCCGATTCGGGTCGGGGTGAAACATCTCCTGTCCAATCGAAGGTCACACGATGACCTGTCAGTACTCCCAGCGGCGCCTTTCCTGCATTGGAGCCCGGCCCGACCGCCAGCGTGCGGTCAAATCCGTGCGGAAAGAAAACACATTTGGTGTAGGGATCGAGGACAACTTTTTCGGGATCGAAACCGGGGAACCCGGCAACGGCTGGTCCTGAAACCGAGTAAGCGTAATAACGGGCATCGCGCATTTGATGGAGCGGAATTCTGCAGTGCCAGATGCGTCCGGACTTGTTGCGGAGAAAATCGAACGGGAACGTTAAGATCGGTTTTGCCAAATCGTCGGCACAGTAGATCAACAGAGTCACACTCTCGGCACGTTCGGCGTAGACCGCAAAATTGAAGGCCTCCTCCTCTTCAATCCACGTAGCTCCGAGCGGCGATGGCAGTCCTTCGGTTTGCGCCCATGTGGGACGTTTTTGGGGTGAGACTCCGAACCTGTTCGCGTCGAATGCGAGGTCCTGGTCAGCTGTTTTATCAATCGGGTTGCTCACGTTCTCTTAACCTGGTTCTCGGCCTTAAGTTCGGCCGTTCGCCCGCATAAAAGTGACGCCTTCCGCCTTCAGCCGCTGAGCGTTTGAACCCACGTTCGCGCGACGCTTCGACCTCTCCGTCAATTCGCTCAGCCATTCGAAAGCGGTTGTCGACAACATCTCCTCACTGAAGCGCCAGCGCCAATTTCCGGCCGCACGCCCCGGTACATTCATGCGACTTCCGACACCGAGGTCCAAAACGTCCTGTAACGGGGCGACTGTCAGGGCTGCCACGGATGACCACGCCAGCTCCATCAGCGCAGGTGCAGCTTCCGTACTATTCACGAGCTGGTGCTTGAGGTAGTTCCATAAGGTTTGTTTCTGCGAATCGGGCAATTGTTCGTACCATTCCCGAGTGGGCGGATTGTCATGCGTGCCTGTATACGCGACTGTATTGCTGACAAAGTTGCGCGGCAGGTAAGGATTGTCGTCGTTACCGTCGAACGCGAACTGGAGCACTCGCGTACCTGGCACTTGAAATTGGTCGCGCAGCAGCGCTACGTCCTTAGTGATGGTGCCCAGGTCCTCGGCGATAAATGGCAAGCGCCCTAGCTCTTGCCGGATCGACTGGAAAAAGCTGGCTCCTGGGCCCGGCACCCACTCGCCGGATTGCGCTGACTTCGCCCCGGCTGGGATGTGCCACGCCGCCGCAAAACCCCGGAAGTGATCCAGACGAATCACGTCTACGTGCCCCAGCAGAGTGCGAATTCTATCGATGCACCACTGATAACCCGTGGAACGAAGCGCATCCCAGTTATAGACGGGATTACCCCATCGCTGTCCTTCAGCGCTGAAGTAATCGGGAGGAACTCCACCGACGAGACGCGGCCGCCGCCGCTCATCGAGTAGGAATAATTCCGGATTCGCCCAAACATCGCTTGAGTCCGGTGAAACAAAGAATGGAAGGTCGCCAATCAGGCTCACGCCCTTGGCATGGGCGTATTCCTTCAGCTGATCTGCTTGGCGCAGCAGCAGAAATTGTTCGAAGCGATAGCGATCCATTTCATTGGCCAGTTCTCGGCGCGCCTTCGCTAAAGCAATAGGCTTGCGCTCAACTAAATCCTCAGGCCACTCGAGATAAATGGAGCCGCCAAACTTGTTCTTTAGCGCTCGAAACAGCGCATAGTCTTCCAGCCAGCTCTCCTGTGCTGCGCAGAATTCCTGATAGACCGGATGGAGATCCCTGCGTTCACCCGCATTGAATTTCGTCCATGCCTTTTCGAGCAGCCTCTCTTTGAAAGGAATAACGGTCTCGTAGTCGACCAGATCCAAAGGGAAGTGTGACTCGCATTCATTCGCATTGAGAAGTCCGTCTGAAAGCAGGCACTCGGGGCTGATGAGCAGACCATTGCCCGCAAAGGAAGACAGTGACTGATATGGTGAATTTCCATAACCGGTGGGTCCAAGCGGCAATGCCTGCCACCACCCTTGCCCGGCACCGTGGAGGCGGTCGACCCACGAAAACGCGGGCGGCCCGAGATCGCCGATCCCATAAGGTGATGGCAGAGACGTGACGTGCAGTAGTATTCCGGAACTGCGAAATTCGGACGGAAATGGCGGAACGTCGCTCATTGTTAACCCGCTGTACACGAACGCAATGCGTTGTTCACTATCTCCTGGGCCTCAGCCACGAGGGAGTGCAAATGCTGCTCGCTTTGGAAGCTCTCGGCATAAATTTTGTAGATATTCTCTGTCCCTGAGGGCCGGGCCGCGAACCAACCGGTTTTCGCCACCACTTTCAGGCCGCCGATGGGTGCATTATTGCCGGGCGCCCTCGTCAGCTTGGCCATGATCGGCTCTCCAGCTAGGTCCGACTCTTTCACCGCATCTGGCGAGAGTTTTTGCAATTTGCTTTTCTGTTCCGGGGAGGCCGGCGCGTCGATTCGCGTGTAGTACGGAGTGCCGAATTCCCCCGTCAGATCGCGGTAATGCTCACCGGGATCCTTGCCCGTCCGCGCAGTTATCTCTGCCGCCAGGAGGTCCATGATCGGACCGTCCTTGTCGGTCGTCCACACCGTTCCATCGAGCCGGAGGAAACTTGCTCCGGCGCTCTCTTCCCCGCCGAAACAGTACGAACCGTCGACGAGTCCCGGCACAAACCACTTGAAGCCGACGGGAACTTCCCGCAGGTCGCAACCAAGCTTTTTGACCACTCTATCGATCATGCTGCTGCTCACCAGCGTCTTTCCAACGGCGACTTCTTTGCGCCACTGTGGCCGATGCGTGAGCAAATACCGGATGGCCACCGCGAGGTAATGGTTCGGGTTCATTAAGCCAGCCACCGGAGTGACAATTCCGTGCCGGTCTGAATCTGGATCATTCGCGAAGGCGACTTGGTATTGGTCTTTCAAGGCCACGAGCCTGGCCATGGCGTACGGGCTGGAACAGTCCATGCGGATCTTGCCGTCGTGGTCGACGGTCATGAAGGAGAAGGTCGGGTCAATTACCGGGTTAACGACCGTGATATCCAGCCCGTAAATCGCGTTGATCGGCTCCCAATACGGGCGAGCGGCCCCGCCCAAGGGATCTACACCAAGCCGCAACTTCGCGCCGCGGATCGCCTCCATATTGACAACATTTTTGAGATCGCGAACGTACGGCAACATCAGGTCTTCCTGGTGCGTGGTGGCGGCCGTCTCCGCTTTGTGGAAGGGCAGTCGCTTCACCCCCACGTTGCCTGCTCGCAACAATTCGTTTGCCCGGCTTTCGACCCAATGGGTCACGTCGGTATCGGCGGGCCCTCCGTTCGGTGGGTTGTACTTGAATCCCCCGTCTTCGGGCGGATTGTGCGAGGGCGTGATAACGATGCCATCCGCGAGATGCTCTTTTCGATTGCGGTTGTAGACAAGAATGGCTCGCGAAATGACCGGCGTTGGTGTCACGCCATCGTTTTGCTGAACGACGGTCTCCACATTGTTCGCCGCGAGCACCTCAAGGGCGGTGCGCTGTGCTGGTGCTGATAGCGCATGCGTGTCCTTCCCCATATACAGTGGACCGTCCATTCCCCGCGAACGCCGGTAATCGCAAATTGCCTGCGTAATCGCGAGGATGTGAGCTTCCGTGAATGTGCCCTGGAAGGGCGAGCCGCGGTGTCCACTGGTGCCGAAGCTCACAAGTTGATTGGGATCTTTCAGGTCGGGGCGGCGATCGAAGTACTCCCTCTCCAGCCGAGCGACATCCACCAGCATCTCCTTGGGTGCCGGTTTGCCTGCGAGCGGCGAAATCGAGCTTTGGCTCTCCACAGGTACCGCTGATCGTGTTCCTACGGTATTGGGCATGGTTCGACCTTCCAAATCTCGCGGGCATACTCGGCAATCGTGCGGTCGCTGGAGAATTTTCCGGAGCCAGCCACATTGAGAATGGCTTTCCGCGTCCAAGCGGCCTGGTCGGCGTGGAGTTCGCAGATCCTCTGGTCCGCCTCGAGGTACGACTTGAGGTCTGCCAGGTGCATGTAGTAATCGTTGCTGGTTAGCAGTGTCTCGCGAATCGGCAAAAACGTGCCGGGCTCGTTGGCGCTGAAGTAATCCGAAAAGATCAAGTCCAGTGCGGCACGCGTCTCCGGCTCATTGTCATAGTGCCAATGCGGGTTATACCATCCGCGGCTGCTGGCCACCTGTTCCGCAGTCAGACCGAACAGGAAGAAATTCTCCTCGCCGGCTTCCTGCGCCATTTCGATAGTGGCGCCGTCGCGGGTGCCCAGGGTCAGCGCGCCGTTCATCATGAACTTCATATTGCTGGTGCCGCTGGCCTCATAGCCGGCGGTGGAGATCTGGTTGGAGACGTCACTGGCGGGGATCAGCCGCTCCGCAAGCGAGACGTTATAATCGGGCAGAAACAGCACTTTGATTCGCCCGCGCACCGCTGGGTCACCGTCGATGGTCGCAGCCAGATTATTGAGGAACTTGATGATCAGTTTGGCCAGGTGATACGCAGGCGCCGCTTTGCCGGCGAAAAAGAACGTGCGTGACGGGATTTCCAGCTTCGGGTTTTCCCGCAGGCGGTTGTACAGCACGATGATGCGTAGGGCGTTCAGCAGCTGTCGTTTGTATTCGTGGATGCGCTTGACCTGGCTATCGAAGATCGAGTCTGGGTCGACAACTTGGTTGAAAGTTTTCCTGAGCCAATCGGCAAACTGAGACTTTGCCACGCGCGTGGCCTTGCGGAAAGTCTCTTGAAACGAGGCGTCCTCGGCAAGCGGCTTGAGTTTGCTCAGTTGGCTCAGATCGGTGATCCAACCATCGCCGATGGCCTCCTTAATGGTTCGAGCCAGCGGAGGGTTTGCGAGGAGTAGCCAGCGGCGAGGGGTGACACCATTCGTCTTGTTGTTGAAGCGCTCTGGATACATCTCCGCAAAGTCCCTGACCGTGGTCGTGCGCAGCAACTGTGAGTGAATCGCGGCAACACCGTTGGTGCTGTGCGAGCCGACGATTGCCAGGTTGGCCATCCGCACGTGCTTGGTGGGGCCTTCCTCCACCAGGCTTACGCGAGCAGCACGCCCGTCATCGCTGGGGAAGCGAAGTCGAACCTCGTCGAGAAGACGCCGGTTGATCTCGTAAATGATCTCCAAATGGCGGGGAACAAACATCTCGAACAACTCGACAGGCCACTTCTCGAGCGCTTCAGGCAGCAACGTGTGATTTGTATAGGCGAGCGTCTTTTTGGTCAAATCCCATGCTTGGTCCCATCCCAGATGGGCATCATCGAGCAAAATTCGCATCAACTCGGCGACGGCCAGCGACGGATGTGTGTCATTGAGCTGGATTGCCGCCTTCTCGGGCAGTTGGTCCCAATCTTTGTTGAACCTTTGAAACCGCCGTACGATGTCAGCGAGTGAACAAGCCACCAGGAAATATTCCTGGACGAATCGTAGCCCCTTCCCCGCAGTGGTTGAATCGTCGGGATAGAGCACTCGTGTTAGCGACTCCGCCCCGAGAGTCTCAGCCAGTGCGCCCACGAAATCACCGGCGCCGAACTCTTGAAAATCGAAGTAATCCGGCGCAGTTGCGGCCCACAGCCGTAGGGTGTTAATGGTCTTGCCGCCGTAGCCCACTACTGGTCGATCGAATGGTACGCCGAACCAGGTTGACGGTCGGCCAGGGATCATCTGAAAGTTGCCCCCGACCAGCTTAAACGAGCAACCCAACTTCACTTCCACCATCTCGGGAGGCCGCACGACCTCCCAGGGATCGCCCAGGCGAATCCAATTGTCGGGATTCTCTTTTTGCCACCCCTCGACAAAGGATTGTTTGAACATGCCGTATTCGTAGCGCAGACCATAGCCCACAGCCGGAAGCTGCATCGTGGCCATCGAGTCCAAAAAACAAGCGGCGAGGCGGCCGAGACCTCCGTTACCGAGGCCGGCGTCCGGCTCCTCTTCGATAATCTCAAGCGAATTGATGCCTTCCTGCTGCATCACCCGCTCAGCCAGTGGGTCTAGCATGAGATTGATTAAGTTATTCGTCAACGAACGGCCGATGAGGAATTCCATCGAGAGGTAGTAAATGCGTTTGGCATTCGTTTCCCCATACGTTCTTCTCGTCAGCATCCAGCGCTGGGCGAGAACATCTCGTACCGAATGCGAAACAGCCTCGAAGCGTTCTCGCGCCGTCGCGACTTTGGGGTCAATCACACGGTCGAAAATGAGATGCCGTTCGTAAAGTGCGTTTTCCGATCCCACAAACGGGATGGGACCACACCCATACTGTTTGAGAAGTTCTGAAACGGCTGGTGACTCGTGTGCCCTCGCTTTGACTCCCGTGCCTTCTGACGCCCTCACTTGTTTTGTGCTCATAGAAAATCCCTTTTTTCCAGATTGGATGAGTTTTGAGGCAACAATTCTGTCTAATGCCGAGCCTTCACGTAACTACGTGATGATCGTCATTCCAAAGCCGGATGACTGGGTTAGAGCAATTGTGCTCGTAACTCAGGGCGCTCAGGCTGACCGTGCTCAGAAACAGATTTCTCCCCGCTAATCCGGGACCCGGCGCCAGCCATCGACCAGCCAGGACTCGCAGGAAATGCCCGCTGGAAAAAAGCAGTACGTTTCCCTCTACCGCCCGGAGACGCTGCACGACTCGGTCAGCCCGCTCGCCGACTTGCGCGGGTGACTCGCCTCCAGGACAGCCATCCCGGAATAGGTCCCAGTTCGGCCGCTGCGCGTGTATCTCGGCTGATGTTCGCCCCTCGTACTCGCCGTAATTCCATTCGACCAGGTCGAGCTCGATTTCGGCTGCTGCTCCGAACCCCGCCAGGGCGCATGTTCGGGACGCACGCTGTAACGGGCTGGTAAAGACCTTCGCAAATGTGAGCCCTTCTAGGCGTTCTCCAAGCCGTTTGGCATTGCGTTCGCCATTTGTAGTCAAAGGCAAGTCGGTTCGACCCGTGTGTTGGCCAGAAAGACTCCATGCCGTTTCGCCATGGCGCGCCAGGTAAACAATTGGCAGTTCGTTTTCCATTGCAATGCTTCCAGCCCCTTTAGCCCCGCGCTCCTCTGGTTTTCGACGAAGGCTCCAATTGCGAGGTATCCTGTTGGTCCAGAACGCAACGGACCGTATCACGCGCGATCAGAAGTTCTTCATCGGTTGGGATCACGAAGGCGTGCAGCCTGGAATCATCCGTGCTGATCCGGCTTTCGGTTCCTACCGTTCCTTGATTCGTCTTTTCGTCCAGCTTCAATCCCGCCCATTCCAAACCAGTGCATATCCGCGCCCGGATATCTGGCGAGTTCTCCCCAATACCACCAGTGAAAACAATCGCGTCCGAGCCGCCCATCCCCGCGAGAAATGCACCGATATATTTTTTCGCGCGATAACAAAACACCTCGATCGCCAGGCGCACGCGACGGTCGTCGTTAGATTTGAGCTCGTCCTGCAATACGCGCATGTCGTTGGTCAGACCGGAGATGCCGAGCAATCCGGACTGGGTGTTGAGCAGTGCCTCTGTTTCGCTGGCGGATAGGCTTTCTTTGGTGGCAATCAAGCTCACGATCGCCGGGTCGATGTCCCCTGACCGTGTTCCCATCACCAAGCCTTCGAGCGGCGTCATCCCCATCGACGTGTCTACGGAGCAACCACCACGAATCGCGGCCGCCGAGCATCCATTCCCGAGGTGCAGCGTGATTACATTCGTTTGCTCTTTGCTCATTCCGCGGAGCATCCGGTAGCGCTCGGCGACGTAGCGGTGCGACGTCCCATGAAATCCATAACGCCGAATGCGGTGACGGCGGTATAGGTGGTAGGGAATGGCATACAGGTAGGCGTGCTCTGGAAGCGAATGGTGGAAGGAAGTATCAAACACCGCGACCTGCGGCAGCTTCGGGCCGAATACGTGCCGCGCCGCCAAAATTCCCTTGATGTTATTGGGGTTGTGCAGCGGCGCCAACTCGATGCAGTCCTCAATCCCCTTGAGCACCTCATCGCTGATCAGCTTGGACTCCCCAAACAACTCACCGCCATGAACGACCCGGTGACCGACTGCATGGATATCGCTGATGGATCGGATTTCGTCAATTCCGGAATCATCCGAAGAGATCCACTGCATGAGATGTTCCAGCGATGCTTGCATATCCCGTGTTGAGGCAGTGAATTTCTTCCGCGAGCCGTCACGCATTAACACCGCAATAACTACTTCTCCGCCGAACCGGTCAACCTGTCCCCGGCACAGGTGCACATCTTGATCCGCAGCGATTGCGCCAGGGTCCGTGGCGATCAACTGAAACTTCAGGCTGGAACTTCCTGCGTTGAGTACAAGGACATTCATTGGCGTAAAGAACCCTTCCTGGTCGCGTTGCGCTCTGGATCTTGTTTGGACGCCGGCTTGGGTCACCTCAACCAGACCAACTTACTTTGCCGAGTCGGGCCATCTCCATCCTGTGATCTCGGGGCTGTCGATGCCATGCTTGTAGGCATGGGCGCGGCAAGTGATCTGCGCGTTGCGGAATTTGTCCTTGGCGTGGCCACCGATGCTCTGCAGCCGCGGGACGCGGTCAATGGCATCAACAGCCAGACTGAACCGGTCAATCTCGTTGTTCATGGCCAGCTCCATTGGTGTGTTGATGTTGCCTTTCTCTTTGTACCCGCGCACGTGCAGACTCTTGTTCTTGCGGCCGTAAGTTAGGCGATGGATCAGCCACGGGTAGCCGTGGAAATTGAAAATGATCGGTTTGTCGCAAGTGAACAGAGAGTTAAAGTCCGCTTCGGTCAAGCCGTGCGGATGTTCCGTGCTCGGTTGCAGCTTGAAAAGGTCGACAACATTGATGAACCGGATCTTGATCTCGGGGAATTCCTCGCGAAGCAAGACGGTGGCAGCCAATGCCTCCTGCGTGGGTATATCGCCGGCGGAAGCCATAACCAGGTCCGGCTCGCCGCGCTGATCGTTGCTGGCCCAATCCCAAATGCCGATGCCCTTCGTGCAATGCGTAATGGCTGCATCCATATTCAGATACTGCAAGTGAAGCTGTTTGTCGGAAACAATCACATTGATGTAGTTCTCGCTGCGGAGGCAGTGATTGGCCACCGAGAGCAAGCAATTGACGTCCGGGGGAAGATAAATGCGCGTTACTGCGGCGCTCTTGTTGAGGACCACATCCAGAAACCCGGGGTCCTGGTGCGTGAAGCCGTTGTGATCCTGCCGCCACACCGTAGACGTGATCAGCAGATTCAGCGAGGCTATCTTCTGGCGCCAGGACAAATGATTGCAGATGGATAGCCATTTGGCGTGCTGGTTGAACATGGAATCGATAACATGAACAAAGGCTTCGTAGGAGGAGAAAAAGCCGTTCCGTCCGGTAAGCAGGTATCCCTCGAGCATGCCCTCCATGGTGTGCTCGCTGAGCATCTCGATGACGCGCCCGTCCGGCGCCAGTTCACCGCCATCCTCGTCTTCCCGAAAATATTGAGCAATCCAAAATTTCTTTGAAGCCTGGTACACCGCCTGGAGTTTGTTGGAGGTTGTTTCGTCGGGGCCAAACACGCGGAAATTGTTCATGTTCAACTTCATGACATCGCGCAGGAAGTTCCCCAACGGGGGCACATTCTCCGCCTCAATGGATCCGGGGCGATCTACTTTCAGCGCGTAGTCGCAAAAGTCTGGTAAGCGCAGAGCCCTTCTCAGTATTCCACCGTTAGCATGCGGGTTGGCACTCATTCGGCGGTTCCCCTTGGGCGCAAGCTCTCTCAGTTCCGGAATTAGCTTGCCCTTTTCGTCGAACAACTCTTCCGGTTTTTGGTCACGCATCCATTTCTCCAGGATGCGCAACTGTTCGGGATTCTTCTTCACATCGGTCAATGGCACCTGGTGCACACGCCAAAAGCCTTCGAGCCGGTGGCCGTCTACTTCTTGCGGTGCGCCCCAGCCTTTCGGAGAGCGCAACACGATCATCGGCCAGCGCGGCCGCTTAGCGATGCCGGACGCGCGGCATTCCCGCTGATGCGTTTGGATTTCGAGGACGCAATGTTCAACGGTCGCTGCCATCGCCTGGTGCATGCTGTCCGGGTCCGAGCCCTCTACGAAGTAAGGCGTCCATCCGTAGCCGCGCAGCAGGTTTTCCAGTTCTTCGTGAGTAATACGGGCTAGCAGCGTGGGATTGTTAATCTTGTATCCGTTTAAGTGGAGAATCGGCAGTACTGCGCCGTCGCGAATAGGGTTCAGGAACTTGCTGATGTGCCAGGAAGTTGCCAGCGGCCCGGTCTCGGATTCGCCATCGCCGACCACCGCGGCGACAATCAGGTCTGGATTGTCAAACGCTGCACCGCAGGCATGGGAAAGCACATAACCCAGCTCGCCTCCTTCGTGAATCGAACCGGGAGTTTCCGGCGTGCAGTGGCTACCGATGCCGCCAGGAAAGGAAAATTGCCTAAAGAACTCATGCAAACCGACTTCGTCCTCGCTCTTTTCTGGATAAATTTCGGAGTAAGTACCCTCGAGATACCCCGGCCCCAAAACCCCGGGCGCGCCGTGCCCCGGACCAGCCATGAATATCATGTCGAGATCGAGTTTTCTTATCAGGCGATTCAGGTGGATATAGCTGAAAGCTAGGCCTGGACTGGAGCCCCAGTGCCCCAGCAGGCGGTTCTTGATATGCTCCGGCTTCAACGGCTCTTTTAACAACGGATTCGCTTGCAGATAGATCATTCCAAGCGCCAGATAATTGCACGCCCGCCAGTAGGCGTGAGTTTTCTTCAGTTCCTCTGAAGTCAACGGCGTTCCTTGCACCGTCGATCGCGCTTTCCCATACGCGCTCAGCGAGAGCGCCCCGGGCTCCTCAACTAGTACTCTCGATGTCATTTTCTTAACTCCTTGATTTAGGCGCCATGCATTTCCAGTCTGTGCGTCGCAGGAGTGCGCCTGTTGCTTTTCCGCTCTGTGATGTCAAAGGCAATCCGAGTACCAAACGAGATCAATGATAAACACGAGCTTTCGAGACGGTCCCCGATTCCGATGCCCGAATTCGGGCATCGCTTAAAGCACCAATCCAGCAGTAGGGTCTATATTTCAAACCAATGATTTATGACTGCGCTTTTCACGTCCGCAGAAACCACCTTCCCATGAAGACAACCAATCCTCCTGGGGGCGGCTTGTCTGTGACCCGCATCACATCCCTGTGAGACGCTCTGCCATGGGGATGTTTTTCGCCCCTTCAGGGGGATTCGGTTTAACGCAGGTGCAAGTGAGGGCGGCTCATGCCCAGCCGAGTGAGGCGGAGACGGCTCTCTACGATATATCGTTGATTACCCAGTTCGATGGCGAACTCGTTAAGAAGCGAATCGAGTTGGGCTCTTGCGTACGTCGGTCCACTTGAAGACTATTTTCCCGCTGGGACTTCTTGCCCTTATGAAGGCAGTGCCTCAATACGGTCAACCGTGAAGGGCACATCACGCAACATTGTTCCTGTTTTGCTGAAGAAAAATAGCCAACGATTCTGATCGTAGCATCTAGGGGAAATACGATGTCGGGCTATTCTCGCTAGAACAAACGGCTAAATTAGATGCCATTCACCGCCGCCGTATACCCAGGCCCTGAAGCTGCCTTTCGACTTCTTCAAGCGCGTGTTGTTCCGGCAGGCCGACAGGCTGATCAATGCCCCGGCGATGAGAAATGCGGATACGGAGCCTCGCTTCCGGGCGGAATTGTTCACGAGCCTCGGAGAAGACAGCTTCAGGGAAGGGAATAACCTCGATGGAGCATTCGCTAGCATCATGCGAGACGGTGTCTGCGATTTTCTTTAACCCCCCATAACCCAAGGCGTATTCGCCGAGAGGCGGCAGTTCCAGCTCATTTTTATTGCTTAGCCCGTGAACATCAACATCGAAGCCGGCCTGAATAATACGTTTCGTGGCCTTAGGCGAACCGTGCCCCTCCTCGATGAGAACGTGATACGGCAAAACCTCGTAGAATACGTGGTACTCTTTGACCAACTGCTGAAGCTTCTCAGCCATGGTGCCACTTTATTACAGCACTTGACCATATGTCTGTGACCAATCTCACCGTACCGAGCGATTGCTCGTGAAGATCTCATCGAGTGGCTGTGAAAGATGAACATTCACCTCCCGTTACTCCAGAGACTTTGACGGGGGCGCTTCTTCGCACTGCTCGGAATCTGCATAGCGAAGATGCCGACTCACATTGGCCGTATTTTTTGGAAAATCAGAAGCAAGCCACCACTTGAGCCCGCACAGCCCATTCTCGTTTTCAGACCTGCAGCTGCAGTCTGGACATGGACTCGGAGGAAGTTCGTGCAACCCACTTGGGCGAAAAACGCGCTTTTCGTAGAAATAGCGTCGAACAAGCCGGAGGGTTAGGCTCCAAGTTTGTAGCCGCTACGTACAAGTTACGGACAACTAAGAGAGGGGAAATAAGGATCCGTGTCCCGTAAGCGACGCCAGATAAAGCGTTTATGGGATTTAAGGACTTGGTTCGGGACTAGGCGGTCAATGACCTGTTCCGTTTGTTCCGGTTGGCTAGGGTCGGTGGCTGCAATGCAGCGAGGGTACAAGCCTTATTTACTGGTACGTCTTTTCCATCCACTCAGGCCTCGCCCCAGCCCGCGCCGGCTGCCGCCACGCTGCCTCCATCATTTCGTAAGTCACCGGGCCAAGAGGAGGGCATCGGCTTGGTTGAGGTTCTCGACCGCGTGGCGATGCAAGTCTTCGTCGGGGATGATTGCTCGATGATCGCAGCACCCATCCAATTTGACGTTGATGGCATACCGAAGAGGTCGCATTACCCGAGAGTACCGCCGATGGGGTAGGCCAGCAAAATTTCGGCGATCAGCTCGAAATGGTGCGGGTCTCCGGTTTTATCTCTCGCGATTAGTTTAGCCTAGACCTCACGTCAAAATGCCAAAGTCACGCTATTGAACTGTGTAGCGAGTTTTTTCATTGCGGCATTTTCGCGGATAACTTTGCCGACCTCTCGAGTGTGCAAAGCTAACTCTGCGGCGATTGAGCGACCGAGAATTCGCTGATCGATATTGCCGAACGGCCCAGGCACGAGGCTTCCCAACAAACTGACCCAGGCCGGGGTATGAGCGTTGCCTACAATGATGCCGGGGCGAAAGATGGCGAGGCGAGTAAAACCGATGTTGCGCACGGTGGCTTCCTTCATGCCCATTACGCGGACATATCGAAACCGGCTGCGGGCTGTGCTTCCTACCGCAGAAAGTAGGCAAAACTGGGCGATTCCGGCGTCATGGCAGCCACGCGCAAATGCACCGACCACGCCGAGTTCAAGTCGTTTCAATTCTTCTGCGCTCCAGCGCATCGATCCAGAACCGACACCCACACAGCTCACGGCGCTGACGGGTCCTTGGCTTAAGACTTCGCGGGCAAGGGCGGCAGTGCGCTCGGCAAAGTCAGCAGCGCCGGTATCAAGAACGACGTTGCGCACCCGCGATCGCGCCGCAATGGGCTTTCTGGTGACCATCACCACTTCTCGGCATTCCGGAATTGTTAGCAGTTCCGCGACCGCTGCACCGCCGACTTGCCCGGTACCACCGAGGATAATTGCGGCGAAATTCTGATTCATAAAGACGACCTCTGCTTAGGGAAGGATGCGACAGCCCCGTTCATCCCAAGAGGGAAGCATACTTGGTATAGGTTCTAAATTGAGCCAATAAGGCAGGTTCAATGGGGATGGGGACGCCCCTGCCTCGTGAGCAGGGGGTCACCGTTTCGATCCCGGCCACATCCACCAACTAATTCCCGCTCTCTCAACTATTTACGCTGCAACCTGGACAACCCTATTGTGGTGCAATTTCGGGACACTCGGTACAACAGACAACTCACTAGCCGGGAGAACGAATCCGTAAGCGCGTTAATCGAAACCTAAGCTCTCCCTAATTCCCTGCATCGACGGGGAGCCTTTTAACCGCGCAGGCGGACTGGCGGAAGGAGCTCGTTGGATAGACACTAGTCGCCTCCGCAACCGCCTGCGTCATCGTAGTATTCCCATGGGATCCATTCACGCCGCTGCGGGCTGGTTCGGTTCTGCTCAGATGTGGGCGGAGAGGGAACACCATTCAACTGATAACGCAGGTCCATTTTCAACACACAGGCGTAAAAGGCGCGCCTGAAAGGGTCTCTTTTGCGATATTCATATGCCATCTCTGCGGCGTGCACGCTCACATGTGCCTGGCTGGCACCAACCCGTCCAACGGCAGAAGTGGCCAGCTTGTTGGACACAGCCGCTGGAGTAGCGGTTGGTAGAATCACCGAGTATAGAAGAACAAGGATCGATAGAAGCAATCTGCGACTGTTTGGCCCCACAGCGATTCTCCCGTTGCACCCTTCTCTCATACCGCCAGACCTGGTGGCGCTAACGAGTGGAAGTTAGCGGCGCGTAGAGAACGACGCAATTGTCAATATTGCCGGTGTGCCGCGAGGTGGGCGCGGCAGGGCAGGAGCACGATAATCACCGCGCACTCCCGGTCATGTCGCTATGCATTTGGGTATTGGGACCCACTTGATTGCATAACAATGTCGACTCCTCTCGACGCGAGCAACCTTTGCTTGATAGGCTCGGGAGGAAGAAGCCGGAGTTCGGTTCGTACGCGGGACAGCTCGGTACCGGACACGACGTGTAGCAAATCGTCGTCCACTTGAGAGGGCATCCCGCTCCCTCGTGAGGGGGAGTTCGAAGAAATAATGATGGTCGAAGTTTTGATCGAAGAGATGTTTGGGTCGGACTGAAACCGACCGCTAGATTACGAACGAACCGTGCTTGTCGAGGCCGATCCGGAAGACAGCGAAGGAAGCGGAAGAAGAAACTCTTTTAAGTGAAGGGATAAGTGTGTCCCAAAAAGAGTTTGACAGAGCCGACATTGTTAGAGATCTCCGGTAACCGCGTTAGGAGTTGAGCATATCCGCGCTCGCCCATTCCATTTCAATCATTTGGTGGAACAGATGGTCCGGTATCAGCCTTATGCAGTTGTCCGGTTACCGCTTTTACCAGGCTCCAACGGAAGCTGCTCGATTCGCTGTTCGAAAGATACGTGCATCGAAACCAATCGCGCCACTAATACCGCCAGATACAGTTGCCCCGTCACAGCTTCTGCTGAAGAGAGAGTGTGCGCAACCGGGTCCGCAGGCACAATTCCCTGATAGCCAAGTGTTGTCAACGTTCCAAAACTAAAATTGATCCAATGGATCGCGGCCGAAAGTTCGCTTCCCGCGGCATTGAACGCGCCGGGATCCACTAACGCCACGACGTGGTATGCGTGCGCCCAGGCGAACCCAAGGCACAAGTACGCGGCAATCGCGCCTTGGACACGCATGCCTGTGACAGGCCCTGACCGGAACACTTGCCAAAGCAATACAACTGTAATCCTGATGATGGCGCCTAGTCCGGTCGATGCGCTCAAGAGTTTGAGTGTGTGCGTTGGCCGCCACCAGATCGCCGACCGCAAGGCAATTGCCACAACTACTACCAGCGATGTCAGTAGGAATAGCCTTCGGTTCCTCCATGCGATCGTGGCGCCAGCAACTGCTACGATGGAAGCCGCTACATCATCGTAAAGCGGCGAACTGTTCCTCGCAAAGCCCACCGAAGGAACACGAATGCCACTAAGACGAGAAGAAACAGGAATAAGGCGAGGTTGGCTTGTGACTGCCAACTACGTGCCAGGAGATCGCGTGGTCCTGTTTCCATTGGGTGATTCCGCTGAAATCTTTTGCATGCGTGCGCCGTCTCTAGGTTTGAGGCTGCACAACGATGCTGCATCGGGTGTTTCTACGATGAAATTGGCAAAAGTAACGGTGGAGCATGTTTCATCCCGAAGAAGCTCCCATTCGTGGCCGTGTCACTTTTGATAATTTCCCTGCTGGCGGACTAAGGATTGACTGATCCGCCTAAAACAAAAATATCCAATAAGCCTAAATTAACGCCTCTCGGTCCCAGTGGGGGCGGTACCTGGACTAATCTGCTCTCTTCAGTGGCGGGATCTTGTATTCGGTACTCTTTGCTTCGTCTTTAGGGTCATAGACCCGGATGGTTACGTTTACCAATCCGCTCCGTGGAATCGGCAACCAGTTCGACTCTTTGTCTGCACCCGGAGACTTGGCTTGGAGAAAGACGTCCAAGGAACCGTCCGGGTTGTACTTCACCATGGCCGGAAGCAGCCCGTAGCGGTTAATTGGATTTTTTTCGTAGAAGTTTTCGCGATATGACGAAATGGACCAGACGCGGTTCTTTGTGGCGGGCAGTTCCGATTTGTCGAAATGCATTGTGTAGTTGTATGAGCCGTCAAGCGCCTCGCCGTTGGCATCGACAAAAGCTGTCGGGTACACGATGTCGTCGACAATCCCGGCGCCGAGTCCCATGTACGCTACGTAGGCCCGCGTCTGGTAATCGGTGCCAAACCTGGCGATGTTCACCATGTTGAGCCATCCGTTCGCTGCCTTCATGCCGTAGGGCCCGGTAAAGAACTTCATCCAGACGCGCGCAGGCGCCTCATCGATGCCCTTTCGGATTCCGGGATCGAGTTTGTTGGGATCGAAGTCTTTGCCTGGCTCGACTCCAATCCTCTTCAATTTCTCGAGCATGTCCTTGTCTGGTGCGTACGGGGGGGTTTCTTTCATCAGCTGCGCGAGCTTTTTGAAGAACATCTCGCCGGTCATCAGGCGCAGCTGGTCGTAAGGCGTCGCCGTTAGGTCCACGGTCGGACCCACGGGTACTGTGGCCGGCGGTGTGTAGGGCTTGCCCCACTGGCTGAGCGGCGTGATCTTGAACTTGTCCTGGATGACGTGGATCGCTGGATAATCCGCGGGACTGGCGGCCGACAGCTCCACCAGCATCCAGGAGAACCGCGTCTGGCAGTTATAGACCTTCCTAATATCTGCAGGAACTGAGCCACTCCAATCGGGGCCGGCGATCAGGTAATTGCCAGCGTTCACCTCGGGAGTACGGCTTCCTGCTGTGCCGATGGTGTCGGTCCACATATTGAGCCAGCACGTTGCGACCGGAATCTTCCCGGTATCAGGTACCGTAACGACCAATGGTTCTTGTTTGAGATCAAGAAAGGCGGTCTCCCAGAGTGAATTGGTATTGATCCGCACCACGTTCTTGAAATCCCAAGGTACGGGGGCGCGGAGCTTCTGGAATTGGTTGATCGGCGCGCTGAGCTCACCTACCGTCGGAGTGGCTGTCATCACTTGCCGGGTCAGGTCCATCATGACTAGTGGGAAGCCGTACACATAGGTCTCCATCCCGAGGATGAACGCTTCTCCTTCTTTGATTTTTTCTTCTGCCTTCCGGCAACTAACGAACGGGAGGACGGTTCCGATCAGAAGGACGAAACACACTGCCCCCTTAACAAAATTCCCGCAACTCCTCCTTCCCTTCATAACTCCTCCGTCAGTAGAACTGCGATTCGAGATTTAGGTTTTCGAACATCCTCAAGGTTTTGAGCTTCAGGCCTGCTGGGCGGACTTGGCGGGCTCCACCCAGCAGTTCCAGCCTTCTTATTCGCTGACTTTGTTGTTACGCTGAGCTTCCTGTAATTTCTGAATATCAGCGGGAGTCAACTTCGGTCGATTGATCGTGAGAGTGAGCTTTACCAGCTTGCCGTTGAATTCGAAGGGCACCTGGTAGTCCTGATCGTCCACCGGGGTGCCGGTATCGGCACCAACATCGAAGTTTTCGTCCCACTGCAGGATGAAGGGAATGCTGTGTTCCATGGTCTGTGTGGCCACGGTTTTGCCATCAACCCTGAGGACGCCCGTTCCACCGCGGCCGATGCCGCTGGGACTCCCGAAAGCAAGCGTGCCCATGCCGAGTCCGTCGTACTTGAAATCAAACTCGACGGTGTGCTTGCCCGCCGTGAGTGCCTCTGGGCTTTCCCAGCGGATGCGCTTGAGATCCACGAGATTCCAGAGGAAAACGGGCTTGCCCTTCAGGATGTAGAAGCCGTAACCACCGAAGCGACCACCTTGTGTAACGAGCATGCCGTTGCCGCCACCGTCTGGAACCTCGACGTCAGCCTTGAAGTTGTAGGAGGAGTTGAGAATGCTTGGGGCGTCGCCGTTTGGCGTGCCGGTAATCATGCCGGAGTAAGTAAAGACGGTGCGACCGGCGCTGAGGCTGGGCTTTGGGATGATGAGCCGTGCCACGACGGAGTTGTCCAGCGGAAGGACCTGGTATTTCTCTGCTTCCTGCCAGAAGAGTTGCTCCATTTCTTTCAGCTTGGCGGGATTCTTGTCGACAATGTTGTCGTACTGTGTCCAGTCTTTTGTTATGTCATACAGTTCCCAGGGGTAGTCGGCTGGATGTTCCTTTACGATCTTCCCGGTATCCCAGGGTGCGCGCATGACTTTGGTGCTGGCGATCCAGCCGTCGTGATAGATGGCGTGGTCTCCCATCATTTCAAAATACTGGGTGTGATGAGTCGACGGAGCGTTGGCATTGGCTTTTTTGAAGGTGTAGAGCATGCTGACGCCCTCGATGGGCTTCTGCTTTATGCCGTCCACATAGTCGGGAGGCTGAATGTGCGCGGCCTCGAGTATGGTGGGCACGATGTCAATCATGTGGTGGAACTGGTTGCGAATGCCGCCGGGATCGTCGATGTGTCCGGGCCAAGAGATGGCCACGCCCTGCCGTACGCCGCCGAAGTGAGAAGAGATCTGCTTGGTCCAGGAAAATGGCGTGTCGAAGGCCCAAGCCCACGGCACGGCCATATGGTTGTAGGTTTTATCCGTTCCCCATACGTCATAGAAGTATTTCAGTTGAGTCTCGACGGGTACGTCGACCTGGTTGAACATGGCCACTTCGTTGGGAGTGCCATTTAGAGTTCCTTCGGAGCTAGTGCCGTTGTCGCCTTCGATGTAGATGATCAGTGTGTTGTCGAGCTTGCCCTCGTCTTCGACTTCCTGGATCACGCGTCCGATTTCGTGGTCGGTGTAGGCCACATACGCGGCGAACACGTCCACCTGGCGCAAAAACATTTTCTTCTCATCCGCATTGAGCTGGTCCCAATGCTTAAGTAAGTCAGCGGGCCATGGGGTCATCTTGGCGTCCTGCGGAATCACCCCAAGTTTTTTCTGGTTCGCGAAGATTTGATCGCGCAGATCGTCCCAGCCCTTATCGAACAAGTGCAGGTCAGTGATCTTCTTGGTCCATTCCGGTGTGGGGTGATGCGGGGCGTGGGTGCCGCCTGGGGCATAGTAAAGAAGGAAGGGCTGGTCAGGATTTACGGCGTTGAGGCGCTTCATGTACTCGATGGCGTCGTCCGCCATACCGGTGGTTAGGTTCCAACCGGGCTTTCCAACATAGGGATAAATCTCGGAAGTGTTGCGGAAAAGATTAGGCTGCCACTGATTGGCATCGCCACCAAGGAAGCCATAGAAGTAATCAAAGCCCATGCCGACAGGCCATTGGTCAAAGGGCCCAGCCTGGCTGGCAGCGAAGGAGGGAGTGTTGTGGTTCTTACCAAACCACGACGTGGAGTAACCGTTCTCTTTCAGGATCCGCCCGATCGTTACTTTGTCCTTCGGGATGATGCTGTTATAGCCGGGATAGCCGGTGGCCTGTTCGGAAATCACGCCGAAGCCCACGGAGTGATGGTTGCGTCCAGTAATCAATGCGGCCCGCGTCGGTGAGCAAAGCGCGGTGGAATTGAAGTTGGTGTAACGCAGGCCCATGTTGGCGATGCGGTCCAGCGCCGGCGTGGGGATAACCCCGCCGAATGTGCTGGCTACACCAAAGCCCGCATCGTCAGTAATGATCAACAGAATGTTCGGAGCACCCTTCGGCGGCACGATTCGGGGATCCCAGCACGGTTTTGAATCGCGCGAATCGCGCTTGATGACTCCGCCAAAAGGCTTTGGATTCGGCGGCAATTGCTTCTCCGACTGAAGTGAAGTTGTACCCGCCGCTGAGCACGCTTCGGATGCGGGTTGCTGGCCAAATGCCCCCGCAGCCGCAAACGTAGTCAATGAGAGAGCCGTCAGCGCAATTCGTCGTACACGCGCCGTGTACTGATTCCTTATCGTTCCACTGCCACTGAATGACACATATCTGTCGTCCATTACTTTGAACTCCTTTCGTTTCACGAACGGATCCAGGGAATGCCCTATTGTTCGGCGGTGCAGAGAAAACCCAAAATTGCGAGCAGGATCGTCAGAAAAATGCTCGTGATTGCTCTTCTTTTTTCTTCACGCTCTATTGCGCTGACGTTTTCCTCCGGACATCCGAAACTTGCAGGTGCTGCCCAGCCGACCTTTTTTTGGAGGCAGTAATTGATGCGAGCCAGACGGCAGATAGCGCCGGATGAGTTTCACTATCGCGTCGTACCGTCGCTTGCCTGGAGACGGAACGTAGAATGGTCCGAGGGTATTCAACTCAGCCATGTGGGCCTAGTTCAGGCTGAGGATCGGCAGAACCGCCAGGTCTCGCGATGAAATAAAAGTCTGCCATTTAGCCCTTCGGGATCTTCAGCGTCCAGGAGCCACCAAAGACGAACGTCCGTCCCTGCGGACGAGCCTTAGCGATGTATTCGCCGTAATACTTGAAAAAGAAATTGAGCCCTTCTTCGGAACAATGAAGTTGCCTTGAGCGCCCAAAGCGTGAACTGAGTAGTAGGGCAGCAGCCTGGTCGCGCCGCCGTTGTTGCTCACCTGCCACTGGTCGTAACCAACAAGGCCAATTTGCACGATTTTGCTCATGTCTTTCGAGAGAGGCAGAGCTTGACCCAGTCCCCACTCGGTGGTGACCGCCTGACCAGGAGTGATATTCGTGCCGGACTTTTTGCCGTGCGCTTCCCAATCTACGAAGACGTTGGCACTGGTGCCCTTGTTCTTGGTGATGTAAAAGGTTGCGCCGGAAGTCAGATTATTTCCCCAATATCCGGAACCAACATTGTTACTGGCCCCGGGCGTGAATCGGCCAGTGGGAGCGGTGAAGGCATAACCCGGACTCAGATCGAGCCGGCTGAAATGCCAGCCCATGTTGAACGGCTGCACAAACGTGTCGGCCAATCCTGTGCCGCCGGCGCTTGCTCCGAAGGTACGAATGTCGGCCACCAACGAACCGTTTGCAGCGTTTACGGACGCATATGGCGCAAAAGAGCCCCCGAGGAATTTGTATTTCGGCACAAACATGAAAATGTTTTCGTCCACCCAGAATGAGTAGGTACCGGTGACTCCCGGAAGGCCGTTGCCGCTGGCGTTATTCAACGAGCCGGCGGAATAGTTCAGTGCCCGATTCTGATACGTGAATCCCGTGCCTGGGATCACGCCGGCGTTCAATCCATATTGGCCAGGGACCCATTGGCCCTTCTGCTGCGCAGCCAACGGGTGCATGGCCACGGTTGCTATGCAAAAGAGGATGAGCAGGCTGAATTTGAATTTCATAGTAATTCCCCGCTTTCTTCTACAACGCGAGCCCTCTCCCCCGAGTAGCTCTGAGGGCTCAGGAAAGTTCGGGGGAGGGGTAGATCCGCCCGGGCCCTCTCGTTTCAGGTTGCAACAGGGTGTGCCAAGCTGGAGTGCTTTTGGAATGGTCAAAAGAGACGGGGTCCCCAATTTTTCAGGCTGCTCCTGCTGGAACATCCACCCTTACGTCTTTCTGACTGGACCCGTCATTATTGCCAACAGCCGAAAGTCGGGGCCAAGGTAGCGCTCCTCATTCCGGACCAATGGGGTTAGAAAGTGTTCGCAAACCTGCCAACAGAGAGCTGCACTCGAACGAGCAGCGTTCAACAGGCGTAAGCGTCAAAGGTGACCATGGGCTCTCACCTGGCGACCCAACGTAGCGTTGACTGATCAGATGTCGGTTTTGGGTGTTTGGCTCAAAACCTTGTCAGGTACTCGGATCCACAACAACGTGGTATCCGGGTCCAGACCCCGTTCCTTTTGACAATAGCCTTCGCTTCCACGATGGCTCAAGAATGCCGAGTGGAGTCCAGAATCGATCCTCGATGATGGCTAAGGAGAGTCTTATGCAGCAAACTAAACGATCCATCCCTAAGTCTTACGTGTGGGCCCCCATCGGCCTTCTGGTAGCCGGCTTACTCATTTCGGCTGCTTTTCCGGCTCTGTCCGCAAAGCGGGTTAAGAATGAAACGATCGAAGCTACTGCCATGGGCACGGGCAACCAAATGGGCCAGATGATTGGAATCTCCGTCGAAATTTACGAATATTCAACCCCAGAGGAAAAGCAACTTCTAGTTGATGCTTTCAATAAGGGGCAGAATCAGGGTTTGGTCAACGCTCTGACAAAGATGCACGCCGTCGGTCACATCTCGATCACCGGTACATTGGGCTATGACCTGGCATTCGTTCACATAATCCCGACGCCGACGGGCCGGAAAATTCGGTTCGTCACAAACCGTCAACTGAGATTCGGAGAGGTCTTGGCAGATTCTCAATCCACCGCCTTTAACCTGACCGCCGGAGAGTTTGACGTGAACGACACAGAGAAGAAAAAGAGCTCCGGAGTCTTGTATCCGGAGTGCCAACTTACCATCGACAAGGAGGGCCAATTGAAGATTGAGCTCACACAAAATGCTTGGAAGCTCGTGGACGTACTCGATTGGCAGGGGACGCCAGGAGTCAACTAAGGCGTTCGGTGAAGAGTTTACTTCCTTCCACACTCTAGCCACGAATTGGAAGTATCCCTCCACACTCTATGTCTGGAAGGCCCCCAACGTCATGACTTCTGTGTGGGTTTCGCGTATCACAGTTCCTGGCGAACCAGTGCGTCACGTGCATGCTGCCGTTTGCCGTTGATAGTGTGCGTACTATTCGCGGTAGAAGAAATCTTGTCTTGCTGGTGGCATTTTTCGTTCTCATACCGCGCGGTTCTGCCTCGCAGAAGAGGCAGGACTGCGTGTACTCTTCGTCACCGAGATCACGCAAGGGCTCAGCGTGTAGCTCTCGCCGCGACCTTCGCTTCGATGACGTGACGGATCAATCGCTTAGTCCGTTCGACGAAGGCCAAATGGTCGCCGAGGCAACTCTCAAGCAGCACGCCCACACCATGGTGACCGGAAACATCGGCGGCCGCCACCAACGTGACGTATTCCGCTGTGCGCATGTGGCTCAAGTGATTGGCTTTCGCCAATACGAACAGCCGCTTCGCCTCGGGGGCTTGGATCTCCGCAAGCTCCCTGCGGAAATCCTCGACAAAGACATCGTGAAGCTTTCCACTGACATTCACCGGTTTTTCACCGATCAATTTAAACGCCTCGTCCAGTTTCACTAGAGTTTGCTGGGACACGAAAGCTCGTGCTGCGAGGGCCTCTTGGATTTCCGAGTTCTGGGCCAATTCGCCCAACTCCTGGTAGACCGCCGCCGAACGCTCCGTGCCGTGTCGCAAGTGACTCAGCATACCCACAAATAGTTCCTTTGCATTCTTAATTGGCATAATTGATTTCTCCTTCAGAAAATCTGTTTCGCTTGTTTGCGTCTTGAGCTGCGTAACCTTGGCCGGGTACAGGCACCGCTTCTCAACACCTTATCTAAAGCACCGTGGGGAAGCTGCCAACCGTCAATAAGTACGGTACCAGTTGAAAAAATCGATCTTTTTGAAAATGATGGAAATCGGAGAATGATCTCTCGCGTCAGTTTTTCGGCTAACTCCGTGGCAATACACGTAGACCCGAAGAGCCCAGTCCTATCCCGATCGTCAGCTGCTCATCAAAGTAAAATAACGGTCCCAGATACGTTTCCGGGTAGATGCTCTTGCTAGATCTTCCGAGTCTGCCGCTGCGGCGGTGTCGCGTTTTCCGAACGCCGTTCTGGATCGTCTCCGGAAGTAGAACGCCTGGAACTGCAATTGTTCGCAGGAACCCAGAACACCTCTTCCAGGACATACTTTCTTTTTTCCTGGGATGTGGAGCCAGGCAGATCGCCGAGTTCTGCAATTACTGATGAGAATCGCGAATGTATTTTCTTGTACATACTCTATTTTCCTCCGATCCTGACGCGTTACATTTCTGTTGGGAATAGGGTGCAATTGCGAGCATTGCACCCTAACACTACCCTGAGCCGCTTAGCGGCAATCGAGTTTGTTAGAAGCGGAACTGGACGCCCGCCTGATACCGGAAGTTGCTCTGGTTGTTGTTGCCTGCCGTGAAGGCATTGCCAAAACGTGTCAGGAGATAGTCAAGCTGTACGGGCCGAATGGCTATCTTGGGGGTGATAGGAATGTCGATCCCGCCGCCAATGATGAAGTTAAACGCATTGTTGCTGGGCGAGTTGCTGGCAGTGAGGCAGCCCGAGCAGCCCTTGAACAGGTTTCCATAAAAATTCGAGTGTGCCTCGCCGAATAGTGCTTCGACGAAAGGCTCGAAATGCGAAATTTTACGATGGGTCCAACGTTATAGGTGAACAGGTTGCCTTGAGCCGACACCCTGCAGGGGCCTACAGGACAGTACGTTGGGTTAGTGATCGTGAAGTTGTGAGTATAACTGCCGTATCCCTCGAACTCCGCTTCAATGCCGATGTGCTCGCTGAAGTAAAAGGCACCCGAACCACCCCCGCCGTTTAGGGAGAATGTTGGAATAACGCTGTTGTTCTGTGGATTGGCATGAACATAGGAGTAATTGACGGTGGCCTCAATCTTATGGTCACCCTGCGCCATCGCCATCGTCGCAAATAGCAGAGCTGTCCCAAGCATTGCTGCACTTCTGATTTTCATTCAAATCTCCTTTTTGATGTTCTGTTCTGTGTAACGCCTTCATTTCAACAAGAGCACTGAGGACCCGGACGGGTTGGGCGTGAGGGGAACTTTGTTTCCCAGGCCCTCGCGCTCTAGGTTGACTAAAGATGTAATAAGGAGGCGCGTTTTGAGAACCGTCAGAAGAGACGGTGCGCAATTTTTCAGGCCGCTCTTCCTGGAGCATCCACAATGATTCTTGATGGTTGGACACCGTCATTATTGCCAATAGCGGGAAGTCGGGGACCAAGGTAGCGTCGCACTGTACTCCGGGGCCTTGGAGGGAGGAAGCGTGCACAAAGCTGCCAGGAGAGGCCTGCGGTCGAGCGAACAGCTCTTCCGTTCGATTTTCGAAAATTCGCAGATTGGTATCAGCGTCTTTGAGATCGATAGCCGGGAAATTGTCTCCAACCGCGCACTCCAGGAAATGTTGGGTTACACGGGAGAAGAACTGAGCCGTCTGGAGCGGTGGGACGAGATGGTTCCCCCGGAGGAACGCGTCTCTTGCGCTCAGCGATATGCTCAGCTCATTCAGGGGAAGCGGGAGACGGACGGATATGAACAACGTTTCATCCGCCGGGACGGCCGGGTCCTCTTTGCCAACGGAAGGTTCCAGGTGTTAAAGGATGCGGAAGGAAAGCCGCAATATGTCGTAGCAATGACGGAAGACGTCACGGATCGCACGCTGGCAGAAAACGAACGAAATCTCGTCACGCAACGAATGCAACTCTTGTTGGAATCTAGTGGCCAGGGCACCTATGGGATCGACCTGCAAGGGAAATGCACATTCATAAATCGCACTACCTGCGAGATGGTCGGCTACAGCTCCGAAGAAGCTTTGGGTCGCAACATGCACGACCTGGTGCATCACCACAGATCCGACGGCTCCCCCTATGCGGTGGATCAATGCCCCATATACCGCGCGTTCAAGAAGGGCGAGGGCTGCCGCGTGGACAATGAGGTGATGTGGAGGCGAGACGGCACCCCTATCCCAGTTGAGTATTCCTCGTTTCCCATTCGTGAGGACGGAAAGATTACTGGAGCTGTCATCACAGTTGTTGATATCACTGACCGCAAGCGGGCCAAGGAAAAGTTGCAGGCGAGCGAGCAGCTTTTCCGTTCAATCTTCGAAAACGCTCAGATCGGCATCGGTGTCTTCAAGATCAACACACGGGAACTCAGTCCCAACCGAGCGTTGCAAGAGATGCTGGGTTACTCCGAAAAAGAACTGAGCCGATTGGAAACGTGGGACGAGATCACTCATCCCGATGAAAGTGCCCCAGACGCGAAACGTTATGCCGAACTCGTCCAGGGGGCACGTGAAAAGGACGAATGGGAGCAGCGCTTGGTTCGCAGAGACGGCCGTATCGTCGTTACGAGCGTGAGATATTCCTTGCTGCGGGACTCCGCGGGCCGACCGCAGTATGTGGCCTCTTTGCAGGAGGATATTACGGAGCGCAGAGCGGCCGAGGATCTTCTCCGGAAGCGCGATGAAGAACTCCGTCGCGTGAACTTTCTCGCGGACACCGCACTAGAACTCTCTAAAGCCGGCTACTGGCACGTCCCACTGGACGGCTCCGGGTGCTACAACTCCTCTCCTCGCAGAGTTGCCGTTTTCGGTGATCTCCCGCGTCCCGATTACCGCTACCGGCTGGACGAGATGTTCGGTCACGCGAGTGAGGGTGACGAGGCCGCGGCCAAGATCGCGCGAGAGGCGTTTAACGCCGCAGTGGAAGGCAAGTCAGCCACATATGACACGGTGTTTGCGTATAAACGTCCGATCGACGGACGCATCGCTTGGATCCATGCGCTGGGGCACGTCCAGAAGGATGCTGAGGGTAAGCCCACCGACGTGTATGGCGTCTCGCAAGATATCACAGAGTTCAAGCGGCTGGAGGCAGAACTCATGACCGCGAAGGAAGCGGCCGAAGCCGCCACAAAAGCAAAGTCCGACTTCCTTGCCAACATGAGCCACGAGATCCGCACGCCGATGAACGCGATTCTCGGCATGACGCATCTCGCGCTGAAGACGGATCTCACATCCAAACAGCGTGACTACCTGACGAAATCAAAGGCTGCCGCCCAATCTCTCCTGGGCATCATTAACGATATTCTCGATTTCTCGAAAATCGAGGCCGGCAAGCTGGACATTGAGAAAACGAATTTCCGTCTCGAAGATGTGCTCGAAAACGTCTCCAACGTTGTCAGCCAGAAAGTCCTCGATAAAAACCTGGAATTTCTCATCGCTGCGAAACAGGACTTGCCGCCGGATCTCGTGGGCGACCCGTTGCGGCTCGGTCAAATCCTGATCAACCTTGTCAACAACGCGGTGAAATTCACCGAACATGGGGAGATCGGTGTAATGGTGGCGCTGATGGAAAAGGCTTTCGACAGAGCCAATTTAAAGTTTTCCGTACGCGACACTGGAATCGGCATGACGCTCGAACAGACGGCCCGCCTGTTCCAACCATTTAGCCAAGGCGACAGCTCCACCACTCGAAAGTATGGCGGCACGGGCCTGGGTCTCTCGATTTCCAAGAGACTTGTCGAACTGATGGGCGGCAACATCTGGGTCGAGAGCAACTACGGCGTGGGTAGCACATTTCATTTCACTGCGTGGTTCGGGATGGGGTCGGGAGAAACGAAGCGCAAGCACTTGATCCCTGACATTGCGGGTATCCGGGTCCTTGTCGTCGATGACAATGTGCAGGCCCGCGAGATCCTGGCCGACTCACTAAAGGCGGTCGGTCTCAGGGTTGATTCAGCTTCCTCCGGCGAAGAGGCAATCCGCGAACTCGCTGGCGCCGATGAGCAGGCTCCCTATCAGCTTGTCATGATGGACTGGCACATGCCAGGCATGAATGGCCTGGAGGCGAGCCGGATCATTAAGACCGGCAACCGTTTCAAACACATACCCAAAATCGCGATGGTCACTGCCTTTGGGCGGGACGAAATCCGGGCGGAAGCCGAAGAGATGGGCATTGACGGCTATCTGCTGAAGCCGGTCACTCCTTCGACGCTTTGCGACACCCTTTTAGAGTTATTTGGTGGTGCCGGGAACGAGGCTGACCATTCGCAAATCACAAGAGCCGCTGCGACTCCTCACAATGCCAATGGAATCCGCATTCTGTTGGTGGAAGACAATGAGGTGAATCAGCAGGTGGCAAGCGAACTTCTTGAGAGCGCGGGAGCTAGTGTGACGATCGCCAATAACGGCGGCGAAGCCGTGAGAATCCTGACAGAGAGCGAGCATCTCCCGCCGTTTGACGTCGTGTTCATGGATCTCCAAATGCCCGAGATGGATGGTTTCACCGCTACCAGACTTCTTCGAGCCCATCAGCAGCTTCAAGGACTTCCAATTATCGCCATGACTGCGCACGCATTGGTAGAGGAGCGACAACGCTGCCTCGATGCCGGAATGAACGATCATGTAAGCAAGCCCATCGATCCCGATGCGCTCTTTGTGACGCTGATGCGTTGGGCGAAGCCACGGCAGGTGCAGGCTGCCGGAGCCGAGGACAGAGACGCAAGACTGGCCAGCGAGATGATCCTGCCCGAAATTGAGGGCGTTAACATGGCAGGGGGGCTCAAACGTGTTGCCGGGAACAAGCGACTTTACCGTGACCTGCTTGTGCAGTTCGCTGCCGGGCAGTCCGAAGTGAATTCGCAGATCCGGGCCGCACTCGAAATTGGAGAGAACAGACTGGCGGAACGAATCGCCCATACGGTGAAAGGCGTCGCGGGGAATATCGGACTTGGCAAGGTATTCACTGCGGCGGGAAAGCTGGAGCGAGCCATTCGCGAAGCGGATGCTACCGTCCCCGCGATGGTTGAACAATTCACTCTAGAGGTCAGTCACCAGATTCAAGCCATCCAGGAAGCGATGCGCGATGTCATTCCTGACCGGCCGGTGGAGGTAGGAAGGACCTCGGACTTCGATGCGCTAGCAGCATCAGCGGCAATCGCGCATCTCAGGGCACTCCTTGAGTCGCGCGACGGCGACGCTGCAGAGGCTTTTGTTGCGCTGGAAGGTGTTCTCACGGGCAACTACGACAAACTTCGACTGAATGCCCTCAGAACAGCCATCAACGAGTTTGATTTTGAAGGCGCGCTTTTGAAGTTAGCTGAAATCGCGAAGGATTACGGTGTGAGTAGGGAATAAACAAAATGATTATTCCCCAGGGAAAAAAAATAGTACTCGTGGTAGACGACGCTCCTGCCAATCTTCAGGTGGTGCGTTCGATTCTGAAGGACGACTTCAAAATCCGAGTTGCCACGAGCGGTGCAAAAGCTCTGGACCTAGTGAAGGCCAATCCGCATCCAGACCTGATCCTGCTGGATGTCGAGATGCCGGAGATGGACGGCTACCAAGTCTGCGGGATATTGAAAGCTACCCCGGAGGCTAGGGACATACCTGTGATCTTCTTGACAGGGAAGACCGAAGCTGATGACGAGACAAAAGGATTCGAAGTTGGAGCTGTGGATTATATTCACAAGCCCTTCTCGCCGGCAGTTGTGAAAGCGCGTGTTCACACGCATCTCGTGCTTCGCGAAGCGCGCGAACTACTAGCCCGGCAACTGTTGGACATTAATAACGAACTGGAGATGGCGCGAGAGATTCAGTTGTCCATCCTGCCCCACGAGGTCCCCAAACTCAGAGGCTTGGAAATCGCCGCCCGCTACAGTCCGATGAGTTCCGTGGCGGGTGATTTTTACGATTTCCTCATGGTGGACGAGAAGCGCATGGGTATCCTAATCGCGGACGTCTCCGGTCATGGACTGCCTGCGGCTCTTATCGCCTCGATGCTACAGGTTGCGCTGGCGGCGCAATTCCCGCACGCCTGTGATCCCGCGCAGGTTTTGGCGGGATTGAATCTTTCGTTCTGTGGAAAGTTCAAGCATCATTTTGTGACAGCCGCCTACGTATTCGTGGACATGGAGAAAGGCATCTTGCGCTATGGTGGTGCGGGGCACCCGCCGCTCCTCTTTTGGCGCCAATCGGAACAGAGCGCTTCAGAAGTGTTGGAGAACGGCCTCTTACTCGGAATGTTCCCCGAGGCAACCTACTCTTTCGTCGAGGTCCCGCTAGGGTCTGGTGATAAAGCAATCCTCTACACTGACGGAATATTGGAGGCAAGAAGCTCATCGGAGCAGGAATTTGGAGCAGACCTTCTGAAGGGATTTTTGGAGTCTAACCATCAGCTCACTGCAGCAACGTTTGCCGATTCGTTGCTTGAAGAGCTGACGGGCTGGTGTGAACATCCGAAGAGGGACGGACAGGAGGACGACATCACCCTCTTAGTAATCGACTTTCAGAGTCCCTGACCTGGGTGATTCTTTCAGAAGTTTGTCTGGGCTTGGACAGCCGGCCAAATGTGACTAGCAATTTCCGTGAAGTGAGTGCGCGAGGCATGGGAGAAGAGGAAAGAATCGAACTTACCGCATCTGCCCTGGCCTATTAGGGAAAGCTCCGAAGGGCTGTTTGCTCATCCGAATACACTTCGAAGACTTTGTCCAATTGAGTGATCTGCAACACTCCATAAACCTTTTTCGTCGGATTCAAAAACTTCAACTCGCCACCCTTGGACTTTACTGGCACGTAGGCGCCAGCCAGTTCCCCAACTCCCGCACTGTCCATCGACGTCACTTGGGAGAAATTGAGGATGATTTTTGTTCGGCCACTTTCGACTAAATCACGAATGATGCTACGAAGCGTCAGGCTCGCTTCTCCGAGGTCAATACTCCCACGTAGGTCAACGATGGTGATCGAACCGAATTGCCGGCGATTCGTGATCAAGGGCGGCATACTTTCCTTCCAAACTATCCAAGTCTAGCAGGTAGTCTCCGCTAGGCTCTGTCGGGCAGTTCTGATTTCGCGGTGGCGCCTGTTCGGAAAAACAGGGCGCGAAAGTTATCCTCGCCCAGCACTCGCTGTAATTCTCTGAATGCGAAAAGCGTGATGAGAGTACAAAATACGACGAGACTGCGGCCAAGTAGATCATCAATGCGTATCTCGTGCAACGCTCTTGCCAAATTTTCTCTATGCAGAAGGAGTTTGATCACTTCCTCAACAACGTGAAAGCCAAACACCAGCGAAGTGAACAGAAAGGCCTTATAAATGGCTGCCTGAAGCAACGGCTTCGCTTCATGCTTTTTGCCAAGGTGAGCATATTCTCCAATGAGAATGACTTTGGCGATCACAAGGGCATTGATGAGTGCAAAGCCGTATGTGAAATATAAGACGTTAAACTCTTTCAGCAGGAGCATGCTGTAGGTTGCCAGAGCGCAGAAGAAAAAAGCCAGATACAAAAAAATGGCGACAAGTTGGACAAGCTCGTGCGCGGCCTTTTGCTTCAGGCTGGTTCTCTCAGAATTATCAACATTCATCTAGCCCTCTCTCTTTCAACGGGCCGTGTTTTGTTGCGCCGGATCGGGGGCAGGTCTGTGCAGCCTGCGTTGTGATCGCCAGTGGCCTCATTGGTTCTTGAAGACCCAGGTTGGCAAGACGCATGAGTCCGATTTTCGCCCAAGTAGCGGTCCGCCGTATCCCTTCCTGGAACAGAATGAAAGCAATCGCAATCAGAAAAATGGTCGTTATCAAGACGCCGACTAGGAGCGGCACGACAAGAAGCTCTTGCACTATGTACAGCTCCGCTGCAGACCTCATCGCGATGACGAGTAAGGACACAAGCAAGAGTCGGACCCCAATCGGGCATGTTCGCGTTCCGATGCTCTCCAGATAGCTTCTTCTGCCTAACATAGCGTCACTCAAATCAGCTTCGTTTCTTGGCTCGGCAAAGCCAAAAGGGGTCGGGATTCATCATTTGACTGCCAATTTATGGCAGTTTGAGAGGAAACGTGTAACCGTCAAAAGAGACGGTCCGTATTGCGGGGCGCTTTCGCTCAAGCATTCGTCTTGAATTTCTGTAGGTTATATCTGTCATTATTGCCAATAGCGGAGAGTCGGGATCCGGGGGTAGATTCACTCATCTTTATCCCTCCCACGGCGTGGGAGACAGGTCATGGATACAAGCGATAGGCACTCCTCCTGGGACATGTCGAAGCTGAAATCGCGGCTCCAGACAGTGCTAACAGCGAGCATGGTGGCTACGCTGTGCTACTTGGCTGCTAATCTCGGAGGAGTCTTAATCATAAATGCCCCCCAAGCGCATTGGCCCCTGTGGCCTGGGTGCGCGGTTTTGGTCGCCATTCTGGTGCTCTCACCGAGGAAGATCTGGCCGATTCTCATTCCGGCAGGCCTGGCGGGTTTTGTTGCCTATGATCTGCAAGCCGGCGTTTCGATTCGCTCGATTGCGTGGCTCATTCTGGCCGATACGCTTGAAATTCTTGTCGCAGCTTTGGGGGTTAATTATGTCTTGAACGGCCAGCCACGTTTGAACAGCCTGAAAGCCCTTGCTAAATATTCCTTCTGTACGGTGATTCTCGGATCGCTGATCGTTTCGTCCATCGGGATATTGGGCCTGAATGGAGACCGATGGATTAGTTGGAGGATTAGCTTTCTGTCTGAGGGATTGGCTTTTCTTACCGTAACACCCGCCATTCTTGGTTGGTTCGGCAGAGCTCGGACTTGGGTGCGAACCTCTCGTGCATACTACCTGGAAGCAATGGTGTTGATCGCAACGCTGAGTTCCTTGAGCTACGTAATGTTCGTGGCGTATGGGACGAACGCGCCGCCGACGCTGGTTTATTCTTTAGTGCCATTTTTAGTGTGGTCCGCGTTGCGTTTCGGGTCTGGGGGAGCTGGCACTTCGACGACTATAGTTGCCCTTCTCTCGATTTGGGGTGCGGTCCACGGACGCGGTCCGTTCGCCGAACTGGACCCAATCAATCGAGTTTTGTCGATTCAGACGTTCTTATTGATCACTTCGTCACCCTTTTTGGTCCTCGCAGTTCTCGTTGAAGAGCGCAAGCATACGGAAATCGGTCTCCGTGAAAGCGAAAAACGGTTGCGCCTTTCGACGGAGGCGCGCCTTCGGCTTGCCGCCCTTGTCGAATCGTCCGACGACGCGATCATCTCCAAGAATCTTGATGGGACCATCGTAAGTTGGAACGCTGCTGCGCACCGTCTGTTTGGATATTCCGAGGCAGAAGCCGTCGGACAATCAATCACAATGCTCATACCAAATGAGTTTCGAGACGAAGAGACTGTCCTGATGCAACGATTGAGAGCGGATGAACGCGTTGAACACTATGAAACAGTCCGTATAGCGAAAAACGGGAAGAGAGTCGCTGTTTCACTAACCATATCTCAGGTGAGGGATTCGACGGGCAAAGTCGTAGGTTTTTCCAAGATCGCCCGTGACATCACAGATCGTAAGCGAGCAGAGCAACTCTTGCGCGAGAGCGAAGCGCGTTTTCGTCTGGTGGCAAATTCAGCTCCGGTGTTGATCTGGATGTCTGGTACAGACAAATTGTGCAATTTTTTCAATCAGGGTTGGCTTCACTTCACGGGCCGATCTATCGAAGACGAACTAGGCGAGGGATGGGCGTCGGGTGTGCATCCAGATGATCTAGAGCACCGTCTGGGAGCATACTCGGGCGCTTTTGACGCTCGAGTCGATTTCGAGATGGAATACCGTCTACGACGCTTCGACGGAGAATACCGCTGGATCGTTGACTATGGGGTCCCCAGGTTTGAATCCGATGGCACGTTCTGTGGCTATATCGGATCCTGCGTCGACATTACGGAACGGAAACTGTCAGCAGAATCGCTTCAAGCCTTGACTGGCCGCTTGATTCACGTCCAGGAAGAAGAACGCGCCCGCATCGCCATGGAGCTGCATGACGATTTCGGCCAGCGTCTGGCGCTTCAATGCATTGACATCGAGCAACTGCGGAAGAAACTACCTGAGCTGGCAGTGGAGGATCGCACCAGGCTCTTGAACATGTTGAAGAGAACCAAAACGATGTCTGCGGACATGCGTTCCCTTTCTCATGAACTGCATTCCAGCAGGCTGGAATTTGTAGGTCTGGTGCCGGCTGTGCGTGGTCTTTGTAATGACATCGAAGAAAAGTACAACGTTCAAGTGCATTTCACCGAGTCTCCGTTCCCGTTCAATCTCACGAAAGATGTTGCCCTGTGCCTATTTCGAGTCACTCAGGAAGCGCTTGGAAATGTCGTCAAACATAGTGAGGCCAATAGCGCGCGTGTTGAACTGGGTGAAAATGCGAACGGTGTGAGTCTCCGCATCACAGACGAGGGGAAGGGCTTCAACGCTGACGGCACCAACCCAGGCCCTGGAATCGGACTCGTAGGGATGGCGGAAAGGCTTCGACTTGTTGGGGGCCGACTTCTTATCAGATCGGAACTCCTGCGAGGGACAGAAATTCTCGCTGAGGTGCCGCTGCATGCCTCCGCGCAGCAGCAGCGGGCAAGAACGTTGGCTGCCGGGGGAATGGAATCATGAATCGTCTACGCGTGTTAGTGGCGGATGACCATCAGATGTTGGCCGATGCGCTGCAGAGTGTTTTAGAGCCCCATTTTGATGTCGTAGGCAAGGTGGGCGATGGACGTGCACTTTTGGAAGCTGCGAACCGATTGCAGCCTGACATCATCGTGCTGGATATCAGCATGCCGCAACTGAATGGGTTCGACGCTGGTCGGCACCTCAAACACACGATGCCCAATGTAAAGCTTATCTTCATGACCATGCACGAAGACCCTTACCTCGTCGGGGAAGCATTTCGGGCAGGAGCCTCGGGATTCTTACTAAAGGAAGCAGCAGCATCGGAACTTACCGATGCGATTGACCAAGTGATGAAAGGCGGTTCCTACGTAACCAAGAGCGCCGAAGAAGGATTGAACCGGATCTCCTTGCGAGATCCCAAAAACCGTTCGCACGCGCCCGAACCCACTCCGCGGCAGCGGGAGGTTATCCAACTCTTGGCCGAAGGGCACTCCATGAAGGAAGTCGCGTCCGAGCTAAGGATCACCAGGCGCACCGTTGCCGGGCACAAATATGCCGTAATGGAACTACTACAACTAAAGACTAACGCCGACCTGATTCAGTACGCAATCGAGCACGGGATCATCGCCCTTCACAGAACTTCCTTGCCACCCCGTTAGTTCTACCGCTAGACAACACCCGGATTTGCAAGCAATGTGGCTCTGGAAGCCTAATTGCTTCGCTAATGGAAAGAGTTTCAGGCAGGGGATTGTTTCCCTGGCCGAGATTGGCCGATAAGTTCTAGTGGCATCCCAGACTGAAGAACAGCTCAGGAATGAGTTCCGAATGAATTATAAGCGTGTGGTAGTCGCGGATGACCTCGCGCAAGTATTAAGCGCAATTGCCGCGCTGTTGAAGGGTTCTTTCAATGTTGTCAGCTTAGCCTCCGATGGGCATACCGCTCTGGAAGCGGTCATGGCGTTCGACCCCGATGTGGCCGTCTTGGACATTTCAATGCCCGGCTTGACTGGAATCGAGGTCGCGCGAGAGCTCAAGAAGCGCGACAGCAGGGCCAAGATTGTGTTTCTCACCGTGCATCAAGACTCTGAAATTATCGAATCATGCCTCTCGACAGGAGCGCTGGGGTACGTGGTGAAAGAGCTGATGGATAGCGACTTAATCCCGGCGATGAATGACGCGCTGGCAGGTCGTGTATTCGTCTCCCGTCTTTCCTCGGAGTGAGAAACGCCTTACACAGAATTAGTCCACAAAAGTAACTTTGCCAGCGCTGGAACGAGACCCCCGCGGGATCGACCGTTACTTTTGACGGTTACATTCCGTGAACATCCCGCTCAATATCGCCAAATCACTGAGGTCATAGCGTCGCCACCAGCGGAGGAATCAGTCGTAACGCCTTTCGGTCAGATGAGAAAAAGGAGCGAATTGAGGGCGGGCAGGGAGGCGGCGGTCGGACTTTGGGTGTTGGCAAGTAACTAGTTTACTTCGCCGAACTTATGGCGACTGGATCTCTGTGCAAAGCAGCAAAGTGGCAAGGGAAGGAGCTGGCTTTCCTCCGACCATTTCCTTCTCTCTCCTGTTAACAACTGTGGCTGCTTTGCCTTACGCCGGTAAACGCAAACTGCCTATTCGAGGAGGAACGCAATGAAACTAGAGAAATTCACACAACGCAATGTTCGATTAGGGATCCTGCGCCTCTTAGCGTCCGTTTTGCTCCCATTGGTGAGTAGAGCACAAGTTCCAGTTTTCGAGGTTACGCAGGCAGGAAGCACAGTTCAGTTCTCTGTCAAGGCATCGGTGGCTATCGCCGGTAAATTCGACAAGTGGGACGCCACGCTAACATTTCCTTCCACGGATGTTACGACAGGCGTCTTGGACATCAAGATTTATGCAGACTCCGTGAATACGGGGAGCGGCATGAAGGACGGCAAACTAAAGAGCAAAGACTTCTTCAACGCCAAGGATGATCCGTACATCACGTTTCACGCAGACAAGATTGTGCAGACCGGTCCCACCACCCTTGATATACCGGGAACGTTTACCATTCGCGGGGTCTCTAAGCCCGAGACACTGACGTTTACGATCACCGGCAAGGGGACAGGCGAGGGCAGCATTAATGGGACGATGGCCTTCGACCGTAAGGAATTCGGCATGAACAGCGGCATTCCCTTCATCAAAATTGCTGACCGCGTCGAGGTTACTCTCGACCTCAAAGGGAAACGAGTCAGCGGGCCTCCAGTAGATTTCAAACAATAAGTTGCTTTGCAGAAGAGAAAAGCGGTTGGTGCAACACGCCTAACTCCCAATAAGCCATCTCTTGACAGTCGGTCAATCTGAAAGGCGGATAGCAAATTGTTAGTTGGAGATAGTTGAACTCGATGTTTCGAAGGAGGAAGGAAATGAATCTCAGGATAAAAGCTAAAGTTGACCAGTTTTTGATGTTGTTTGGCCTTGCGCTTCTGGTTGGCACGGTCCTTTCGGCTCAGGACGTAAAGTACAACTTCATGCCCGGAACTGACTTTGGGAAATACCACAGCTACAAATGGGTACCGATTGAAGGTGGCTCGCACCCAAACCAGATTGCGGACGCACAGATCAAGAGTTCCGTGGACTCTCAATTGACGGGCAAAGGACTGACAAAAACGGACGGTGACAAGGCCGACCTCCTGGTTGGATATCAGGTCGCCGTCGATCAGGAAAAGCAGTGGAACGCATACGGTATGGGCGGCGCCCGATTTGGCGGAATGGGAACCGCCACGAGCTCCACGATTACTAATGGAAGTTTGGTTCTCGATATGTATGACCCGACGAGCAAACAGCTTGTTTGGACAGGAACAGCCACGAAGACGCTCAATCCCAGTAGCAACCAAGAGAAGAACCAGAAAAATCTCGACAAAGCCATGGCGAAGTTGTTGAAGAATTACCCGCCGCCACAAAAAAAGTAGTCCGGCGATCCCTTGAAGATAAGTATGAATCTGAATTTAGGAGGAAGGCATGATTAAGCGTTACTACCCCTGGGTTGTGGTGCTGTCGCTGTTTTCGATTTTGATCATATCCCTCACATTGCTACGCCCAAGTGGCGTCCAAGCTAAGCCACCGCAACAGTTCCCCATCATGGACAGGGTCGCGGACAAGGTCATCCTCAAATACGAACAGTCAACCTGCGAGCAATTGTGGATCAAGAAGTCCGAAAAGGCCCCACCGTCTGCTGAAGAACAAAAGGCCGTGGCATTTCTGAAGAGCGATCCCCAGATGCGTACGGCATTTATCAACAAAATTGCGCCCCCAATCGCCAACAAGATGTTTGATTGCGGAATGATTCCATGAGGGTTCTTTGGCGACTCTTAGAATCCAAAGTTAGTCCGAGGTGTAAGATGATTCCTTCCAATAAAACTTACTCATTAGCCTTAACGGTACTTGCGATACTTCTTGCCGCAGCGGGCACGCTCGCCGCCCAGGATGCATCGCCATCAGCAACTCCAAAGCAAACTGCTCCGTCCGCGGCAAAGAAGAAAACGTCCACACCAAAAGCTCCAGCACCCGTTGCTCTCGAACTTGAGCCGAAGGCGATTGAGATTCTGAAAGCGACCAGCAACAAACTGGCGTCGGCCCACACGCTTACGTTTACTGCGGTGGAGACATTTGAGAGTCTCAGTCGCCAGGGCGCGCCGCTCGTTTACGGGAATAAATACGATACGGTTTTACAGCGGCCAAACAAGCTGCGTGTAATTCTGGAAGGTGATGGGCCTGCTTCGGAATTCTATTACGACGGCAAGGTCGTAATGGCTTACGCGCCTGCAGAGAATCTTGTCGCAGTGGCTGACGCTCCGGACACAATCGATAAGACGCTGGAAGCGGTTTTCCACTCGGCAGCGATCTACTTTCCATTTACCGATTTGATTGTTACTGATCCATACGGCGACATGGCCTCTGGGTTGAAGCATGCGTACTATGTCGGCCAATCGAAGGTAGTTGCAGGTATTACTACCGATATCGTGGCCTTTGCCGGTAGTGGGATTTTTGCGGAGATGTGGGTCGGTGCGGACGACAAGTTGCCCCGAATTATTCACGCGATTTATCTCGATGATCCCGACCAACTGCGGCACAATCTGATCCTCTCGGACTGGAAACTCGATGCTTCCGTTTCTGATGATTTCTTCACATCTTCCAATGCCTCTTCCGCGAAGCACTTGCAATTTGCTCATCCAAATCCGCAACCCTCGCCAGACGCAAGACCAACGCCAAAAGCGCCGCCAGCAAGAACACCGGCTCCGACAAAAACCAACCCGACACAACCATAGCAATAACGATAAGGAGACAACATGGGAAAAATAATGATTGGGCTTTCCGCTTTATTCTTCACGCTGTTCACTTGCAACACCGCCTTGGCATACGGGCACGCGAATGCCTGGGGCGGTGGCAGGACCAGCCACTCTGGGAACACTACCACTCGCACCAACGCTTATGGTGGCAGTGCGACTCACACCGCAGGGGAGGGGACTTCAGCTTCCAACTCCCACGGCGGGTCAGCGTATCACGCCGAAGGGTCAGGCACGACCACAGCCAGCAACGGCTACGGTGGCAGTGCAACCCATACCGCGGGGCAGGGGACTTCGGCTAGCAACGGCTATGGCGGGTCGGCATATCACGCGGAAGGGTCTGGAACGACAACGGCGACCAATGCCTATGGTGGCAGCGCCACGCACTATCAAGGCGTAGGCACCGTCGGTACGACTTCTTCCGGCCAGTCTGCCTATGCTAGTGACCACTACGCGTATGGGGCACCGACCGCCTATGGCTATCATCCGCCGACGACAGTCGCGGTCTACGGATCGAGCTGCTACAACTGCAACAGTGGTTGGGGTGCTGCCGGAGCCGCAGTGGCGGGGGTGGTGGTCGGCGCGACGGTTGCCACCGCTGTTGCATCGTCGAACAACGCAGCAGCAGCGAATAGCGCTTATGCGCAAGGCTACAACGCGGGCGCAACCAACACCGCTGCTACTACTAACGCGGCCGTTGCGAACGCGAACGCGGCTGCAGTCAATGCTAACGCCGCAGCCGCCAACGCCGCCTACGCTGCAGCTAATGTCAACTACGCCGTAGGACAGATGACTGCCGTCCTGCCTGCAGGCTGTGTCACGCCCGAGGTGAATGGACAAGCTTATTATCTGTGCGGGAATACCTGGTTTCTCGCAGCGTATGGCGCGAACGGCGTTTATTACAAAGTTGTGCCCACTCCGTAAGAATTGCATCGCTCAAGTTTGCGACACGATTATTTCGGAAACCTTCGATTCGGTCTTATCGGTCTTATCGGTCTTAGGAGAGTTCATATGAATTGGCGACCTGCCTCGACGTGCAAGAATCATTCTTCCACCCGTATCGTCAACGCAATCAGCAAATGCTTGATGCTCGCTGGTGCGGTAGTGCTTGTGGCCACCATCCCAGCGCTTCCGCAGAATCCTGAGCTTCAACAAAAACTAACAGCCGTGAAGGCGGTTGCCGCCGAAAATAAGCAGCAACTTCGCCAATATCAATGGACCGAAACAATCCAACTCACCTTAAAGGGAGATGCGAAGCCGCCCTCGGAGAGTCTCTGCCAGTATGGATCTGACGGACAGGTTCAGAAGACTTCCATCGGTGCTCCCCCGCCAGAACCTAGCGGTGGGCGGATGAAGCAAAAAATTATTGCAAAGAAAAAGGCCGAAATTAAGGAGTACATGGGAGAGGTGAAGGGTCTTCTCTCTATGTATGTGCCTCCGGATCCTCAAAAAATGGAGCAGGCCTACCAGGCGGGAAAATTCGCGTTGAATCCTGTTCCGGGCGCGGTGAGATTGGTGTTCACCGATTATGCCCAACCCGGCGATCGCATGACCATCACTTTCGATACCGCGGCGAACAAAATCACTTCACTGGACGTCGATACCTACCTGGATGAAGAGAAGCATGGGGTGACGCTGCATGTTCAAATGGCCACCCTCCCGAACGGCCCCAACTATGCGCAACAGACCGTTCTTAACGCGACGGCGAAGGAACTCGTCGTGACTACAACAAACTCTAATTACCAAAAGCTATGACTTTGGTCCCGGTAAATGGATGCCAATTCTCGGGACGCTTTCGATGGCAGCCGCGCTCGAACTCTGCGCTTTAGGTGTGGCGTGGGGGGCAAGAGCTTGGGCCCCGCGCCTGTCAATTATGGCGGCAATTATCAAAACGTTTCGATTGCGTGGCAATACTCCCGGATTGGCTGGCCGAAATGAAGTTGATGACTGCGCCCCCGACGGAATGGAAAACCGCAATTTGCGAGGCGCTTTGGAAATGGACAATTCTGCTTTGCTTGGCCTGCCTGCCCGCTCGGGCACAAGAGACGCAATTCCTGCCGGAAGTGGATGCTAATCTTACATTGAACTCCACGTTTCGCGCGTATCTTCAAGCCAAGGATGACCGAGAGGGCGGTGACCCCACTCAATTTTCATTCGGTCCTAGCCTTCAGGTCTATCTGAAACCCCTGATCAAGCTGAAAAAGGTGGCCACTTTTGACCTGGACGATTCAAAGTCAAGATTCCTGGTTCTGGAGAGTGGCTACCGTTACATCGCGACGCCGGATGCTCCCCCGGAAACTCGCTTGATCGAAGCGGCAACTTCGAACTTTCCCCTGCGGGCGGGGTTTTTCCTCTCCGACCGGAACCGGTTTGAACTGGACTGGAAAAACGATATATTTTCGTGGCGTTATCGGAATAAATTGACGCTGCAACGCACTTTTGCGGTCCGTTCGTATCACTTCATCCCGTATCTCGCCGGCGAGCCGTTTTACGAGAGTCAGTACAGCAAGTGGAGCACGACGTCACTGTACGCGGGCAGCTTGTTCCCCGTAGGGAAGCATGTCCAATTCAATCTCTATTTCGAACATGACAATAACACGGGTAAGCACCCGAACCGGCAAGTGAATTCAGTCGGGCTAGTATTGAATCTCTACTTCTCCCTGGAGAACCAATGAGGCTCATACTGGGGATTTTGCAACCTCTCTTGCTCGTGTGACGAAACAGGGAGAATCGCAGTTCCGTTCGCTGCAGACGGTCAGGTGCAGGGCTGCTCGCCTCAACGGGCCCGCCCGGGTGTTCCCCTAAAACGCCCACCAGTCCACCGCGACCCGTCACTTTTGACAATAGCCAGCGGTGACCGCGAGTGAAAGCATGCATTGGCCTCTAATAGGCGCATAAGAGAAGACTGTTCAAACGAGTGGGGTGCGGAACCCGTGCCCCTTTGTTGTGCTTAGTATTGGGAGATGGAAAAGAGGAGTAGGAGGAACAACATGGGAGGACATGCTACTAAGAGCGTTCTGGTTCTGTTATTCGCTGTTTCTTGCGCGGGAAATGTGTTTGCACAAGGCAAGCCGCAAGTTCCAGATTCAGACGTCGTTAAGAAGTCGATCAAGTCCGTTGGTTACGAAGTCGGCGGAGGCTCCACCAAGGTGATTTTTGTCCCTGCTCCCGCCGCACCAAATGCGAACGGTGAGGCCAAGGTTGAGGCAAAGAAAGGAAGTACGTCGATTGAGGTCAAGGTCACCGGAATGCCGCAGCCCACGACATTGGGAGCCGAATTCCTGACCTACGTTCTTTGGAGCGTCACGCCCGATGGTGCCACAACCAGCCTGGGCGAAATTCGGGTCGATAAGAATGGCGACGGTAAGCTAAATACCATCGCCCAATCACAAACGTTCGCATTGGGAGTGACTGCAGAACCTTATTTTGCAGTGGCTCTGCCGAGTGAAGTAGTCGTGCTGGTCAACGACACCAAGAAGAACACCAAGGGCAAAATTTATCCCGAGAACAGCTACAAGCTGATGAAGCGCAGCCAGTATGCAAAACTTGAGAATCCACTCGCGCTTACCCTGGACCTGAAGAACGTACCGCTCGACATGTATGAGGATCGGAATGCGGTGGATATTGCGAAATCCCAGGGAGCGGAGAAGTACGCCCCCGATATTTTCACCAAAGCTACCAGCAGTCTGCAAATGGCGGAGAACTCCTTAGCTTCGAAGGAAGACAAGGGGCCAATTGTGACGAACGCTCGGCAGACCATCCAGTTTGCGGAAGATGCACGCGCGCTCACCGCAGAACGCCAGGAAGCGGAACGCATCCGGAACGAAAAGGACGCAGCAGCGGCGGCCGCGAAAGCTAAGGCCGAGGAACAGGCAGCCGTTCAGGCAAAGCGTCAGTCGGAACTCACAGCGGCCAAAGAGGCACAAATGAAGGCAGAGGCTGCTCAGGCTCAAGCAGAGGCCGAGTCAAAACAGGCCGCGGAGCGTGCCAAGGCGGAGGCGGCGAGGGAGGACGCGGAACGGGCACGCGCGGCCACGGCGGCTCTGCGCTCCCAACTGTTGCAGCAATTGAACAGCGTGTTGCAGACCACCGACTCACCGCGCGGCTTGGTTGTGAACATGGCGGACGTGCTTTTTGATTTTGGCAAGTACGACCTGAAACCGGACGCGCAGATCAAACTGGCAAAGCTCGCCGGAATCATTCAGGCTCATCCGGGCCTGAACCTGGCCATCGAAGGTCACACCGACAATATCGGCACCGACGAAGCGAACATGAAGCTTTCCGAGCAGCGTGGAGACACAGTACGTGACTTCCTGGTACAGCAGGGGCTAGGCGCAGACACGGTGACGGCCGTTGGGTTGGGCAAGACCGAGCCCGTGGCGGATAACAACACTAACGAGGGACGGCAGAAAAACCGCCGCGTGGAGATCATCGTCTCCGGCGGAGTGATTGGAGCGAAGGTCGGCTAAGCCACAGCGACTTGGGTGGCTCATCGGGAAGCTATCAAACGGTTAGCTGCAGGACTACTCGTCTCAACAGGTCCGCACCGGTGCTTGCAAAACACTTGAATTGAACTAGGCAACCAACCCCCAAAGCATGCTAAGAATGGGGAGCCGAATCACCGTGTCAGTACAACTCACGCTTCGCAAACTGTTTGGGCGTCGGTTTGCCATCCGTGCCACCAGATTTGAACCCGAAACCGACATCAACTTTCGTACAGCGAGAAAAACGTGATACGGAATCTCAGTATCGAAAGGCGAGGGGCCATTGAGGGGCCAATAACGATTCCCTTGGTTTCCCTATTGTTCCTTTTCAATGTCTTATCGCTCCCCAGCATTCCTTCTAAGTCTCTGAAATTCCGAACGGAATTGTTTTCGATCCCCACCGCCCCTACCAACCATCTTCCTGATGGGTGGACAGTTAACAAAAATACGCGGGGGCAAAAAGGGGCAGATTAGCCGGTTGATCCGGTTCTTGTGTTTCTTTGCAGCGGCACGAGTGACAACCAGACACGCCGTCTTCAGTGTCAATCGATATTCTTCGGAGGCCGTTTCTGGCTACCTTCCGGTTTGCCAACAATCCGCGAACTACTCATTTGATGGACACAAGCGCGTTCTATAAAGGGGAGAGTCAAGAGAAAAACTTCTCTGGCGACTGGAAGGAGCGAAGATGTTCGCCGTGGTCTCCAGCCCATTTCGTGTTGCGAGCCTCCGGGGCGTTTGTCTGTTTGTAGATTCATCTCGTTGTCGTGACGGCGCATCCGGATTCTGAAGCAAGACAAGCTGCGTGGTCGAATCGTGTCAACCATGGTTCTATCTGAGGCTCGAGGCCTATAGCTTTTTTTGGTTATCCGAGGGGGCCTATAGTTTATCAAGGGACTCATGGTGCTCGGAGCACACTCTCCGCCTAACGCGCTTGCGGATGCTCACCCTCGAACCAAAGCGTCAGAAGAACCGAAAGGCCATCACCAGAAGTGTATCCAGCAAAGGACGGTCCTCCACCCGACGCTCAAGCTGCTTGTTGTTTCAGATGTTCTGCGTCGAAACGAACTCCTTTCTTCCACACGAGTAAAGTGATGGCTGCGATCTTGCGTGCCAGCGTGAGACGCGCCAAATGCGGCTTCATACCTCGGGCAAGGCAAGCCTGATAAAAGTCCTGGAAAGGTCCATCGGTCGAGGCCGCACGCGTCGCTGCACCCTTGAAAATATTCTTCAGATCGTGGTTGTGGTTGAGCCCGCGGATGGCCAGGAACTTCTTGCAAGCTCTGACCGCTACTAACTGGCCTTCGGCGGATAATTCTTCAACAGCTTCTCCATGGCCTTGTCGAGATTCTTCTGCTTCTTGCCCTGATTGGCGCTGGGATCGAGGGTCTTGGATACGCGCCCTTCAAACGAGCTGCTTGGTGGAGGGATCATACATATCGAGAACCAGCGTGCCGGTGCTGATAACGGATTGCTGTGCCGTGGCCATGCCGCCGCCCCAGCGCATCCCGCCCGTACCGTAAGCGTTCCACTGCTTTTCCCGCGTGATGGAAATCTGGTAGCCGATAAGGAGGTCGGCTTTGTCGCCATCCGTCTTGGTGAGGCCTTTTCCGGCCAGATGAGAATCGATGGACTGCTTGATCTGGGCATCCACAATCTGGTTGGGTACCACCGCGCCATCAATGGGTACCCATTTATAGGTGTGGTATTTGGTAAAGTCTGCGCCGGGCATGGAGTTGGTGGATACATCCTGGGCGGGAGTGAGCGTGCACGCCAACATTGCCAATGCAACACACGTTCCGATCTTCGCTAACGAACTCCGCATTCTACGTAACATTGATTTTTCTCCTATTCTAAATCTCCTCACAATGCTGTTTCCATTCGGAATCTCAAAATCCCTTAATTGTTCCGAGCCTTCTCATGAGCCAGCTCATTTCAGTCTGTGTTCCGTGCCTGTAATTTCGCACCCTTGTTCGAAACACATCGAAAGCCCAGGTGATTTGTTCCTGTGCTCACCTCGCCCTTGCCTCGAGTTCCGACCATGTAGCGCGAGCAGTATTGATCCGTGCAAAGAAAGGAACCTCCGCGCTGCACCTTTTTCTTGTCGTTGGGTTCTGAGAGATCGAACGGTGTTTCCGGGCCTTTCGGATTGCGCGCCACACCACCAACCTTGGCGAGTTGAGCGTAGTAGTCCGGGCGATACCAGTCGGCAGTCCACTGCCAGACGTTCCCGGCCATGTCGAAAAGCCCGTAACCATTGGGCGGAAATTTGCCGACGGGGGAGATGCCAATGAAACCGTCAGCACCAGAATCCCGATCGGGGAAATGCCCCTGATAGGTGTTGGCCATCCACTTTCCGTCGGGTTTGAATTTCTCTCCCCAAACGTATGGTTTTCCCCAAAGCTTGCCGCGTGCGGCGAATTCCCATTCCGCTTCGGTAGGCAATCGCTTGTGAGCCCACTTCGCATAGGCTTGCGCATCGGCGTAGGCCACCTGGACGACGGGATAGACTTCTTTTCCCTTGATGGAACTGTTTGGGCCGGAGGGGTGCCGCCAGTTCGCGCCTTTTACATAGCTCCACCACTGGAAGTGATCGTTCAGCGGCACTTCATGATCCGGCGGGGAAAAGACGACGCTTCCGGCGACAAGATTATCCGGCGGCGCGCCGGGGAATTCGGTTTGGGTGGGAGTTTTCTCCGCGACGGTGACGTAGCCGGTTGCTTTCACGAACTCCGCGAACTGGCCGTTGGTGACGTCGGTCTTGTCCATGAAAAACCCATCGACATAGACCCTGTGGATGGGCCGGGAATCGGTGGTGGCGCGCATCCCGACCATGTCCATGTCGGGGGGATCGGCTGCTCCCATCGAAAATTCGCCGCCGGGAATCCATACCATGCCTGATGGCGCAGGCGAAGGGGCCGGTTGGGTATTCGGCACCGTCGGTGCAAATGCGGCGCCGGGGCTCGCGGGTGCATTGGAACTGGCGCGCACGGAAGTGGCAAGCGGGTGAAGAACGACCGCGCAAAGGATGGCGGAGGCCACTGAGAAAAACATCAAGAGATAAATCTTCCGGAAAGCCGCGGGATTGGCCGGCAGGACCTGATGGTTTCCGGTATTCTCGTTGTTGCTTTTCATATTCAATTTGGTTGCGCTGCCTCTTCCGCGTTCGTTGCACTAAATGAGCCGACGTTCGGTCTTCTGGCTGGCTGCCCGATCAAGCCTCGGGCTGGAAGAACCCGTTAACACTGTCCCGACTCCTCCCCGCAAGCAATTGTCAAAAGTGACAGCGATTTTGCGATTCGAAGACGATCCCGGCTAAGGCATCCTCAAAATTTCGGCACATGTTCGTGCCCAGAGTTCTGCCCGCCCGGGCTATTGCTTGAGGACCAGCGGAGGCCCGCTGACGCGTTTTGCCTTCGGATTGACAATAACCTCGACGCGGCCAGCGATTGTCACGAACGGAATTCCTTTATTCATCCCGTAGTCCTTGCGGTCGAATGCCATTTTTCCTTTAATTTCACCCTCCCCTGCCGCTCTTGCCGCCGCCATGTCTGAGAGCGTAAACGTCAGCGTTTCGGGTTTTGACACTCCCCGTATCGTAAATGTCCCCGGGAGGTCGAAGGTGCCGGGCCCAGTCTGCACGATCTTGTCGGCGTGAAAGGTGATGTAGGGATCATCCTTGGCGTTGAAGAAGTCTTTGCTCTTCAGCTTGCCGTCTTTCATGCCGCTTCCGGTGCTTACGGAGTCCGCCCAAATCTTAATATCCATCACACCTGTCGAAACATCCGTGGACGGAAATGTTAACGATGCGTCCCATTTCTCGAATTTACCCTCCAGGGCCACCGACGCCTTCACGGAGAAGTCGAACTTGCTCTGTTCCGGCGTAATCTGGAATACGGGAGCCTGAGCGCGGCTGACGGCCGACAGCGCGATACACGCTATGAAGCAGAGACTGCGAATCGCATGGGATCCCTCTTGAAAACAAAAAACACGGCTATTTTGCTGCCGGCATGTTTCCACTAGGCGCCGCCGATTACCATTGTCACAAATGACAGGTCGAAGACCACACGAAGATACGAACGCGGATGGCGATCTCCAACAAGCAGTTCCTTGCTTTCGCGCTGTGTTCCGGCGCTCAAGGCTGTCACTTCTGACAATTCCACCCCGCCAGAAGAGCGGGGGATTAACCGTCAGCCAATTCCTGGAGGCGGTCTCAAGAGGAGCACAAGCCGGTGGCCACTAAGGAGATGAATTTTCGCCCATAAACCTCGCGGCCGGGTATTGGGAGTCGCAACGGCAAAGCATTGCGCACTACGGAAAGCCGCCAAGTAAGAGAATCAGTCGACGCGGCTCTCAAGCACTTTCAGGAAATGGACTCTCTCTACTCTCCGACTGACTGATTCCGGCGCTCGAACCGCCGTGACAAGTCTGAAGAGCCGCCTAAGCCTGGGGCAATCTCCAAAGACGCGCCGTCCCTAGTGGTACAGCGCCCCTCCCTTTTTTGAGCTTGATTCTCTGGCCGACGATCAATTGGCCGGCATATTCGCCCCCGGATCTTGCGTAACTTTTGACAATTGCATCCGGCTGGAAGCAGACCGATTATATTTGCCGATCAAACATCGCCCGCCCGGCACAGCAAACTAAATGCATAGAGAGATTTTCGTCAGTGGAGAAAGAGGAGGGTGTTTATGAACTGGACACGGAAAATAAGTCTGACGTTGGCGACAGCAGCCACGGTTTTCAGCGCGGCAGCACTGCCCGCCGCCAAGGGGGAAGAAAAGAAACCCAACATCGTCGTCATCATGGGTGACGATATCGGAATGTGGAACATCGGCGCTTACCATCGTGGTTTGATGGCGGGCAAGACTCCCAACCTGGACAAGATGGCCAAGGAAGGGATGTTGTTCACCGATTATTACGCCGAGGCGAGTTGCACGGCCGGTCGCGCGAACTTCATCACCGGGGAATTGCCGATTCGTACTGGCATGACCACGGTGGGTCAGGCTGGCGCGAAAGTCGGTCTGCCCGCTGAAGCAGTCACCACTGCGACGATATTGAAATCGATGGGCTATGCCACCGGCCAGTTCGGCAAGAATCACCTCGGCGACAGGAATGAATTCCTCCCTTGCGTCCACGGCTTCGACGAGTTCTTTGGCTATCTGTATCACCTCGACGCGATGGAAGACCCGGCCCATCCCAACTATCCGCAAAATCTTTTGAATGTCGTGGGCCCGCGCAACATGGTGCATTGCTGGTCTACCGACAAGGCTGACCAGACAGATGAACCACGTTGGGGCGTCGTCGGCAAACAGAAGATAGAGGATGCCGGCCCGCTCTATCCAAAGCGCATGGAAACCGTGGATGACGAGATCCGCGACCTCTCCATCAAGTTCATGGAAAAGGCCAAGAAGGACAACAAGCCGTTCTTCGTGTGGCTCAACCCCACCCGCATGCACATCGTCACGCACCTTTCGCCGAAGTATGAGGCACTGCGCAACGCCGAGAATGGCTGGTCCGAAGAAGAAGCCGGAATGGCGCAGTTGGACGACGACGTCGGCATCGTGATGAACAAGCTGAAGGATCTGGGCGTAGATGACAACACTATCGTCGTCTTCACAACCGACAACGGCACCGAACTCTTCACATGGCCCGACGGCGGTCAGACTCCATTTGCACAGTCCAAGGGAACTGTCCTGGAGGGCGGCTTCCGGGTTCCTTGTCTCCTCCGCTGGCCCGGTCATGTACCGGCGGACTCCGTGCAAAACGGAATCTTTTCCGGACTGGATTGGTTGCCAACCTTCGTTGCCGCAGCCGGCAATCCGAACATCACCGAAGAGTTGCTAAAAGGCAAAACGATCGGTGACCGGACTTACAAGAACCACCTGGATGGCTACAACCAGCTGGCCGCCATCACCGGCAAAGGCCCGTCCGCGCGCCATGAAATCTTCTACCTAGGCGAAAGCACTGTCGGCGCGATACGCATCGACGACTACAAGTTCCGCTTCATCGACCAACCCGCCGGCTGGTTGGGAGAAAAGACCCATCCCGACGTGCCGTACATCACCAACCTGCGTCTCGATCCATTCGAGCGCACGGGTTGGCCCAGCAATGGGACGAAAGACGGCGCGCAGCAATACTTCGATTGGTTCAAGTACCAATTCTGGCGCTTCGTGTTCGTCCAGCAGGTAATGGGCAAGGAAATCCAAACCTTCCTCGAGTACCCGCCGATGCAGCGCGGCGCCAGCTTCAACCTTGACGCCATCAAGGCGGAAATGGGGAAGAGAATGGCGGAGGCAGAAGCAGCGTCCAAAGGCCCTAGCAACTAACAGGGACAAAGTCCCAAGCGGGCGGCTCGCACGGGCCGCCCATCTTTTTGCGCGATGTTCTTCACGTCTATGACAGCTGAAGACCTGAGGTCGCAGCTTTCAGCTATGGCGAAGTTGGCGATGCGTGGCTCGCGCTGTGCGCCTCAGCCTGTCACTTTTGACAATTCCATCTGTGCTGCGCTCATGCGCAGAATCTTGCGACAAAAAGAAAGGATGTTCCCATGGGCTTTTACTACAAAGCCGCAAGCGCAGGTTTAGTGATTTTTGCGTTGGCCGCATTTCTTTATTCACCCCGGGCGAGCGCCCAGGTGCTGGCGGACATGAGCACATCTGCGCCGCAACCCAAGGAAAAAGATCAGGACAAGGACAAACAGGCGAGCACGAATGACGGCTTGCACTTTGCCATCACTCCGTACATTTGGTTCGCCGGCGTTCACGGTCAAGTGGGGGCGCTCGGCCATGAAGCCAGTGTGCATGCGAGTTTCGGCGACATTTTCAATTATTTCAATATCGGCGCGATGGGCGAGTTTGAGACGCGCTACAACCGCGTGATCATGCCTGTCGATTTCATGTGGATGAAACTTTCCGACAATAAAGGGCTTCCCGTCAACGACTTTGCCAGTTCAATCAAAGCGAAAATGACAGAAACCATGCTGACCCCGAAGATCGGCTATCGCATCATTGACGGGAAAAAAGTCAAAGTCGATGCGCTCTTTGGTTTTCGCTACTGGCATGTCACAACGGACATTACCTTGCAACCAGTCCAGATCAGGGGCGGCTTTTCCCAGTCAGCGAGTTGGGCGGACGCCGTCGCCGGCGGGCGGATTATACTCGCGCTTTCACCCAAGGCATTTGCATTGGTCGGGGGTGATGCCGGCGGAGCCGACGCACGGTCGGATTATCAGGTTGGGGGAGCCATGGGTTACAAGATCAGCCGAAAGGTCATCTTGCTGGCTGGGTATCGTTACCTCCACGTGAATTACCGCCCGAATGGAAATGCCCAATTCGTCTATGACGTTAACATGCCCGGCTTGATTCTGGGTGCGACCTTCAATCTCAAGTAAGCAAGATTTGCCTCATGAAGGGACGGCTGGCGAAGACCGCCCGCCGAATCGGTGCATCGTTTTTTGGGCGCGGAATCATGACTCCCGCCCGCACTCCCAGTCTCTCCAACGGGAATCTGTATTCCAAAGGGCCCCAACTCCGGACATCCACCTAATTAAGGTGGCGCCGAGGATCAACGTAGCCAACAGGGGTTGCCAACGGCCCGCCCGTTAGTGGCCACTAGCGCGTTTGTCGATACTAACCCCACCGGCCATGAGCCGCGTTACGTAAATCGCTGGCCGTAGGCCCTGTTGGTAAGTGGAGCGTCGAAGCTTGCGGCACGAGTTCGTTTAGCTGTTCGTTTCTCGGCGGGGCCCTCTATAGCCCCAGTTCTGGTATCCATGAACAGCGATAATGATTCGGTCTGGCCGCGCAGCTTTTGTGCGGCCCGATTTTTTCCTGTCCCACCCGCTCACCCTAAGCGTCACAACGCACTCTTTCTCCCCACCGCCATCGTCTTTCAACAGGAGGCTGATGGCGCGGTGCAGGCAGTGTGCTAGGCTAATTTGGTTATGAGTACCATCCTACCCATTCCGCTGAGCGCATCGTTAACGGCGGAGCGGCGCGAGCTGCTCTTTCCGACGCTGAGCCCGGCGCAGATCGAGCGCATCGCAGCCCATGGCAAACGAAGGCGCGCTTCAGCGGGCGAGATCCTGGTCGAGCAGGGCGATCAAAACCTTCCGTTTTTTGTCGTGATCAGCGGCGCAATCGAAATCCTGCGTCCAAATGGCAACGAGGAAGAGCTAATTACCGTGCACACCGCCGGGCAGTTTATTGGCGATGTAGGAATGCTTTCGGGCCGGCGCAGCTTGGTGCGCGCGCAGATGCGCGAGGGCGGGGAAGTAGTGGAGGTCAATCGCGGGTGCTTGCAGAACCTGGTGCAGAGCGATGCCGACCTCAGCGAAATCTTAATGCGCGCTTTTATTTTCCGCCGACTCGAACTGATCGCGCGCGGCTTAGGCGATGTAG
>Ga0210400_10000209_pt1 | contig 74150 bp, 64 predicted proteins | sample IncBWH26MmetaG_FD_155456 | JGI IMG/M metagenome (GOLD analysis project Ga0210400, IMG submission 155456) | Forest soil microbial communities from Barre Woods Harvard Forest LTER site, Petersham, Massachusetts, United States - Inc-BW-H-26-M | ecosystem: Environmental > Terrestrial > Soil >...
CCTCCGAGCTCGCCGTGCGCGCGGTCATCGAGAACGAGCCGGTGCGCAACCGCACGGCGCTCGCGAATCCCGAATCGCTCGACTACTTCCGCAATCTGGCCGAACTTCAGACTTGAGGCGCTAGAATGTCACCGGTCTTCAGCCGGGGCATTGCTGTTATGGCCGAGCTTCAGATGGATTTCGGGCTGGGAGAGACGGCGGATGCGATCCGTGAGTCGACCGCCCGCTTCGCAGCCGCGAACATTGCGCCCCGGGCGGCGCAAATCGATGCCGGCAATGTCTTCCCGCGCGACCTGTGGCCGGCCATGGGCGAGCTCGGCCTGCACGGCATCACCGTCGAAGAGGAGTGGGGCGGGCTCGGCCTCGGGTATCTCGAGCATGTCATCGCCATGGAGGAGGTCTCGCGAGCGTCGGCCTCCGTAGGATTGTCCTATGGCGCGCACTCGAACCTTTGCATCAACCAGATCCGACGCTGGGGGACACCGGCGCAGAAACAACGCTACCTGGGAAAGCTGATCAGCGGTGAGCATGTCGGCTCACTGGCCATGAGCGAAGCGGCCGCGGGCTCGGACGTCCTGTCGATGCAGCTGAAGGCGGATCGTCGCGGCGAGGGCTATGTGCTGAACGGCACGAAGTTCTGGATCACGAATGCACCCCATGCCGACACGGCGGTGGTCTATGCGCGAACGGCGCCGGAATCCCAGGGCATCACGGCCTTCCTGGTCGAGAAAGGGATGGCGGGCTACAGCGTCTCCAAGAAACTGGACAAGATGGGCATGCGCGGCTCGGATACCGCCGAGCTCGTATTCCATGACTGCGAAGTACCGGCCGGGAACATTCTCGGAGAATTCAATGGCGGCGTGCGCGTGCTGATGAGCGGTCTTGACTATGAACGGGCGGTGCTCGCCGCCGGTCCGCTCGGAATCATGCAAGCATGCCTGGACATCGTTCTGCCCTATGTGCGGGAGCGAAAACAGTTCGGGCGCGCCATCGGGTCATTCGAACTGATGCAGGGCAAGATCGCGGATATGTACGTGGCCCTCAATTCGGCACGGGCTTACGTGTATGCCGTGGCCCGTGCCTGCGATGCGGGTCGGACCAACCGATCTGATGCGGCCGGCGCAATCCTGCTGGCATCCGAGAACGCCGTCTGGACCTGCCTTGAAGCGATTCAGGCGCTGGGTGGCGCGGGGTATACGAAGGAGTGGCCGGTCGAGCGCTATTTGCGCGACGCCAAGCTCTACGACATCGGGGCCGGCACCAACGAGATTCGCCGCTTCCTGATCGGTCGCGAGCTGATTGGCCCATGACGAACGCCGAACTGGCCACGCAACTGCGGGAACGGGTCGCCGCCGCCGCCCTGGGGGGGCCTGCCGCCGCGCGTGACCGACATACTGCGCGCGGCAAACTGCTGCCCCGTGAGCGGGTCATGCGCCTGCTCGATCCCGGGGCGCCGTTCCTGGAGATCAGTCAACTCGCCGCGTTCGGCCTCTATGATGACGAGGCCCCGGGGGCGGGCCTGATTGCCGGGATCGGTCGGGTTTCCGGGCGCCTGGCCATGATCATCGCCAATGATGCAACGGTGAAAGGCGGCGCGTACTTCCCGCTGACGGTGAAGAAGCATCTGCGCGCGCAGCGCATTGCGCAGGAGAATCGCCTGCCGTGTATCTATCTGGTCGACTCCGGGGGCGCCAACCTGCCCTTCCAGGCCGAGGTGTTCCCCGACCAGGAGCATTTCGGGCGCATCTTCTATAACCAGGCGCAGATGTCGGCCGAAGGCATTGCCCAGATCGCCTGTGTCATGGGCAGCTGCACGGCCGGCGGCGCCTATGTCCCGGCGATGTCCGATGAGTCGGTGATCGTTCGCAACCAGGGCACGATTTTTCTGGCAGGGCCGCCGCTGGTCAAGGCGGCGACCGGGGAGGTCATCTCCGCCGAGGCGCTCGGCGGCGCCGACACGCATGCGCGACGCTCGGGCGTTGTCGATCATGTCGCCGAGGATGACGGGCACGCACTGCGCATCGTGCGCGACATCGTCAGCCGCCTGAATACGCTGCCGCCCGCGCTGCTCGCCCTGCGGGAGCCGCGTGCGCCGCAGTTTGATCCCCGGACGTTGTACGACATCGTCCCGGCCGATGTGCGCGCGCCCTACGAGGTCCGGGAAGTCATCAAGCGCCTGGTCGATGCTTCCGAGCTGCATGAGTTCAAGGCCCTATACGGCACGACGCTGGTGTGCGGATTCGCGCACCTGTGGGGCATGCCCATCGGGATTCTCGCCAGCAATGGGGTCCTCTTCTCGGAAAGCGCCCTGAAGGGAACCCACTTCATCGAGCTCGCCTGCCAGCGGCGCATCCCATTGCTCTTCTTGCAGAACATTTCAGGCTTCATGGTCGGGGGCAAGTACGAAGCCGGCGGCATCGCCAAGGACGGCGCGAAGCTGGTCACCGCGGTGGCGACCGCCACGGTGCCGAAGATCACCGTTCTGATCGGCGGCAGCTTCGGGGCCGGCAACTATGGCATGGCCGGTCGGGCGTATTCGCCGCGTTTCCTGTTCTCCTGGCCCAACAGCCGCATCAGTGTCATGGGTGGCGAGCAGGCCGCTGCGGTGCTGGCGACGATCAAGCGCGATGCGCTGGAAGCCCGGGGGGAGACCTGGAGCGCAGAGGACGAGGCGGCCTTCAAGGCGCCCGTGCGCGCCCGGTACGAGGCCGAAGGCAATCCCTACTTCGCGACCGCCCGATTATGGGACGACGGCATCATCGATCCGGCCCAGACCCGCGATGTACTGGGCCTGGCATTCGCCATTGCGCTGAACGCCCCGATTCCCGAGCGCCCCAGGTTCGGGATGTTTCGGATGTAGCCCCATGATGGAATCCGTCCTGATCGCCAATCGCGGGGAGATTGCCCGGCGCATCATCCGCACGGCGCGGCGTCTGGGCATACGCACCATTGCCGTGTATTCCGCCGCGGATGAGGGCGCGCCGTTCGTCGGCGAAGCGGACGAAGCCGTGGCGATCGGTGCGGCGCCGGCGCGGGACAGTTACTTGGACGGCGCGAAAATCCTGAGCGCCGCCGCTGCCACGAGGGCGGCGGCGATCCATCCGGGTTATGGATTTCTGTCGGAGAATGCAGCGTTTGCTGAAGCGGTCGGCGCGGCGGGCCGGCTCTGGGTGGGCGCACCGCCCGCGGCAATCCGCGCGATGGGGCTGAAGGATGCCGCCAAAGCCCTGATGGCGCAGGCGGGCGTGCCGGTGACCCCGGGCTACTCAGGTTCCGACCAGTCCTCGGCACGACTGACGCGCGAGGCCGCGACCCTCGGCTATCCGGTCCTCATCAAGGCGGTCGCCGGGGGCGGCGGCAAGGGTATGCGCCGCGTCGATGCCGCGGCGCGGTTCGAGGAGGCGCTGGCGTCCTGCCGGCGCGAGGCGGCCGCGGCCTTCGGCGATGACCGGGTGCTGCTGGAGCGATACATTCAGGCGCCGCGGCACCTGGAGGTGCAGGTCTTCGCAGACGCACACGGCCAGATCGTGCATCTGTTCGAACGCGATTGCTCGCTGCAACGCCGCCACCAGAAGGTCATCGAGGAGGCGCCGGCCCCCGGAATCAGCGCCGCCACCCGGACATTTCTGTGCGACACGGCCATCCAGGCTGCCGCGGCCGTCAACTACGTCGGGGCAGGAACGGTCGAATTCATCGCCGACGCGTCGCAGGGGCTGCATCCTGACCGCCTCTGGTTCATGGAAATGAACACACGCCTGCAGGTTGAGCATGCCGTGACCGAGGCGATCACCGGACAGGATCTGGTCGAATGGCAATTGCGGATCGCCTGTGGCGAGCGGCTGCCGCGGTGCCAGGAGGAACTGCAGATCGATGGTTGGGCCCTGGAGGCGCGCCTGTATGCGGAAGATCCGACCACCGGCTTTCTGCCCTCCTCCGGACCGCTGCTGCATCTGGTGCTGCCCACCGACCTGCGCGTGGACAGCGCGGTGGAAGAAGGCGATGTGGTCACGGGCTTTTACGATCCGATGATTGCCAAGCTCATCGTGCACGCGCCCAGCCGAGCCGCTGGCGCGCGCGAACTGGCGCGGGCCTGTGAGAGCGTGGAAGTCTGGCCGGTTCACACCAATGCCGCATTCCTGGCCCGAGTGGCCCGCCATCCTGCGTTCGGCGCGGGGCGGCTCGATACCGAGTTCATCGCGCGCCATGCGGCGGAATTGATTCCCGATGCCACGCCTGCAGCGGACATCATCGCCGCCGCCGCCGCTGCGCTGACCTTGCATCAGGGCGATGATCCCTGGCATGCCCTGCTCGGATTCCGGTGCAACACGCCCCCCTGCCTTCAGGTCCGCGTTGCGATCGGGGCGGATACCCACGCCGTGTCGGTCGACCCGCGCGCGGACCCGGCATCCGTCGCGATGATTGCCGGTGAGCGGGTGCTGTTCAGGCGGGGTGAGGCCTGGCGCTTCGGGGTCCCCGCCGCGGCGCAGGATGGGCGCGCGGAAGCGGTCAGCGACGGTGCCTTGTACGCGCCGATGCCGGGCCGCATCATCAGTGTGGCGGTGCGGCCGGGGCAAGCTGTCAGGCAGGGCCAGACCCTGCTCATTCTCGAAGCGATGAAAATGGAATTGGCGCTGCAGGCGCCGTTCGATGGCATCGTCACCGAACTTTCGGTCGCCGCAGGCGATCAGGTCAGCGAAGGCGTCGTGCTGGCGCGCATCGCCAAGGAGTTGTGATGGCCGGCCGCTACTACGAGGACTGGGCTGTTGGGGATCATCTCGAGCATGAGCTGCGACGCACGGTGACGCAGGCCGACAACCTGCTGATCTCGGCGCTGACGCACAATCCGCAGCCCCTGCATCTGGATGCCGAGGCCGCCGCCAAGAGCGAGTTTGGCCAGATACTGGTCAATGGCATCTTTACCTTCGGACTCATGATCGGAATATCGGTGGCCGATACGACGGCCGGCGTGCTGATTGCGAATCTGGGTTACGACAAGGTCGTGATGCCGAAGCCGGTCTTCATCGGCGATACGTTGCATGCTGAGACGACCGTGACGGCATTGCGGCCCAGCGGCTCCCGGCCCAATGCCGGCCTCGTGACATTCACGCATCGGCTGTTCAACCAGCGCAACGAGGTCGTCTGCCAGTGTCTGCGAACGGCCCTCCTGCAGCGGAAGCCGGCATGAAACTGCGCTCCTTGCTCTTCGTGCCGGCGGATCGCCCGGAGCGGGTGCAACAGGCCGCGGAGTGCGGCGCGGATGCCGTGATATTGGATCTGGAGGACGCCGTGGCCATCGAGCACAAGGCCGCCGGGCGCCGCCAGGTTGCCGCAGCGCTGCGCCAAGGGCCACGCCCAGTGCCCTTCCTGGTTCGGGTCAATGCGCTGACGTCGCCCTTTCTGGATGAGGATCTGAAGGCCCTGGCGGATACCGGTCCGGATGGCATCGTGTTGCCGAAGGCCGAAGGGGCCGCCTGCGTCATCGAACTGGTCCAGCGGATGCAATCCTTCGGTCTGTCCTGCCCGTTACTGCCCATCGCGACCGAAACGCCCGCCGCGATATTCCGCCTGGGCGAATATGCGACGGTGGCGACCCATCTGCTCGGCCTGACCTGGGGCGCCGAGGATCTTCCGGCCGCGATCGGTGCCGAATCCGCCCGCGACGAGGACCAGCGCCTGACGGCCCCCTTCGAGATGGTGCGCTCGCTGGCGCTGTTTGCGGCGCACGCCGCCGCGGTTGCCGCCATCGAAACCGTTTTCCCGGCCTTTCGGGATGTGGAGGCACTGGCCGCCTATGCGCGGCGCGCGGTGCGGGATGGCTTCACCGGCATGCTGGCCATTCATCCGCTGCAGATTCCCGTCATCAACACCGCATTTGCCCCGTCAACCGAGCTCATCGAGCGCGCACGGCGCATCGTCGCGGCCTTCGCGGCTCACCCCGGAGCCGGCGTCCTCCAGGTCGATGGCAGAATGGTTGATGCGCCCCATCTGCGGCAGGCGCAGCGCGTGCTGCTCGCATCAGAACCTCAAGCTGAAAGTCGCGCCCCCGCCCGGCGTCTGTGAGACATCAACCGCCGCCCCATGCGCTGTGGCGATCTGGCGCACCAGCGTCAGGCCGACGCCGCTGCCCTGGCGCTTGGTCGTGAAGAACGGCACGAATATCCGGTCGCGCTGCTCGGCCGTGATACCCGGGCCGTTGTCCGCCACGGCGATGACGATGCGTCCGTCCGGATGCTGGCGGCCCGATAATGCAATGCGCCCGCCCGGGACATCAGGCAATGCCTCCATGGCGTTGCGGACCAGATTGATGAGGGCTTGATCCAGCAGGTCGCCGTCGGCCGCAATTTCCAGTGTTTCCGGCTCCACGCTCGCGGTCATCTGAATGTCGTTGGCCGCAAGTTCGGCGGCGAGGAGGCGTTGGACGCGGGCGAAGACCCGCTGCACCGGCGCGACCTGCATCTGCGTCACCAACGGCTTGGTGAGGCGGCGGTGGTTCTGGACGAAGTGCAGCAGTCCCTCGCTGCGGCGCGCAACCGTTTCCAGGGCATCCCGCGCGTCCGTCAAGGCGCCGGCCCGGGCATCGTCCGGCGGGGTCTGGCCCAGCACATCCCGCACCAGATCCCGCGCGGTGGCTGCGAGTGATGATATGGGCGTGAGGGAATTCATCACCTCGTGGGCCATGACCCTGACGACCGTCTGCCACGCGGCCAGTTCCTGCGCGCTCATCTCGCTTTCGATGTTCTGCAGTGAAAACAGACGGCGGTGCACACTCCCCAGCGCCGCGTCGGTAGCCGCAACTTTCAACTGCAGGGCGCCGGAATTGCGTTCCATCCTCAGGATTGCGCTGCCCCCCGGACGCAGGGCGTCCAGACCCACCGCGAAGGCCTCCCCGAAGCGCGCGAACTGCGTCTTGTGGGAGAGCGCCGTTTCACACAGGCGCCGTGAGGCCATGTTGAGGAGCTGTACCCGGCCGCTCTCGTCCACGGCAATCAGCGCCACCGGCACATGTGCGATGAGGGTCTGCAGGTAACGCGCCTGCACTTCACGCTCCACGCGGCAATTGCGCAGCGAATCCAGAACATGGGCCATTGCGGCGCCCAGTTCCCGATGGACCCCGTCGCCCGTCAGTCCCGCGAAGCTCTGCGCGGTGTCATCGAATGACACAGCTTCCAGAAATCGGGCGACTTCACGACTGGATTGGGCGGCGAAGCGTATGAGCATCGTCACCTCGATCAAGGCGGCGGCGACGCCGAGCGCGATGGTGATATACCACTGCGTACGCGCCAGCATTTCGGCGACTGCTGCGAGGGTGATGGACAGCAGCACGGTGCGCAGTGCGATCCCGGCGCGGAAGCGACTAAAGCCCATACTTCTCCTTGCGCCGATACAGCGAGGCCCGCGTGACCCCCAGCGCCTGCGCGGCGCGGCTGACATTGCCCTGATGTTTCGCGAGGGCGCGGGCGATGGTGCTCTTTTCAACCGCATCGAGGTTTGAGTCATCCGGCGCAGGCTCCGCCGCCGGGTGCGGGCGCGCCGTGGCGAGCGAGAAATCGCTGGGCTCGAATACCACCCCTTCGCTGAATATCACCGCCCGTTCCACCGCGTGGCGCAGCGCGCGCACATTGCCGGGCCAGTCATGGGCGGTCAGCGCGTGCAGCGCCGCGGCGCTCAGGCGCTTGGCCGGGAAATTGTACTTCTGCGCGTACAGCCCGATGAAATGTTCCAGCAGCAGCGGGATGTCCTCGCGCCGCTCGCGCAGCGGCGGCAGCAGGATTTCCACCGTATTGATCCGGTACAGCAGATCCTCCCGAAACCGGTTCGGATCGGCGAGCTGATCGGGGGCGAGGTTGGTCGCGCAGACCAGGCGCACATCGATGGGCTCGGGTTTGTTGGCGCCCACGGGTACGACTTCATGCCGCTCCAGCGCCGTCAGCAGCTTGCTTTGCAGGTGCAGGGGCACATTGCCGATTTCATCGAGAAACAAGGTGCCGCCGGTGGCCGCGCGGCACAGACCGATGCGATCCTCCTTGGCGTCGGTAAAGGCGCCGCGGCGGTGACCGAACAACTCGCTCTCGAACAGTTGCGGCGAGAGGGTTCCCACATCCACCCGCAGAAAGACCTCCCCGGCGCGGCCCGAATGCCGATGCAGCTCGCGGGCGACCAGTTCCTTGCCGGTGCCGTTCTCACCCAGGATCAGCACATTGGCATCGGTGGGCGCCGCGCGCCGGATCGAGTCGAACACTCGCAGCGCGGCCGCCGAGGTGCCGATCATGCCGGATTCAAGGTGCGTGGCGGCCGCCAGACCCCGGTTGCGGTTGCGCAGCTCGGCGGCCTCGATGCGCGAGCGACGCAGGTTCACGGCCGCCAGCAGCGTCGCCAGCAGGCGCTCGTTTTCCCAGGGCTTGGTGACGAAATCCGCGGCCCCCTGCTTCATGGCCTGCACCGCCAGCTCCACGCCGCTGTGCGCGGTCACGAGCACCACCACCGCCTGCGGGTCGACGGCCAGCACTTCGGCAAGCCATTTGAGGCCCTCGGCGCCCTCGTCGGCACCCGGGGAAAAGTTCATGTCCAGCAGCAGCACATCGAAGCTGTTCTGCCGCGTCCGTTCGGGCAGGGAGGCCGGGTCCCGGGAGGTCTGAACCGAGGCGAAATGACGCTTCAGGAGCAGCTGGGCTGCCTGGAGGATGTCGCCCTCATCGTCGACGACGAGGATACGTGCGGGGCTGGGGGAAGTGGGTGCCATGGTGTCCGAATATGAACAGGTGTCCGCCCAATTTGTACGCCAGCGAACACCCGCGCGCCAGCCGTCCTCGTAACTCATTGAAATCGCAGGAGCCAAAATTGGCACGCAAGTTGCGTTAGCCATGTCATGACCGACACCTCTCCTCCCCCCATGGATACACCGCTGGTTCGTACACGCCCGTGGTTGCGTTATTGGCCCTACGGTGGCTTCGGGCTCCTCGCCCTGGGCGCCATCGGCTGGCTGGTGGTGCAACAGTCCAAGGGCCATGTTTATCGCTTGCCGCTGAATCGGGTGACCATCGCCACCGTCACCCAAGGCGCCTTCGAGGACTACATCGCGGTTCGCGGCACCGTGGCGCCGCTCATCATCGACTATCTGACCACCGACCAGGGCGGCACGGTGAAGCAGGTGCTGGTGGAAGACGGCGCGATGGTCAAGCGCGGCCAGAAGCTCATCATCCTGTCCAACCCGGCACTGCAACTTCAGGTCGCGGCACAACAGGTCACCTTCGAGCAGACGCGTTTCAAGTACCAGCACGACCTCCTGGACATCGAACACCAGATCAGCCAACTGAAGAGCAATCTGGCGCGCGACAAGATCCTGCTGGACGGCAATGCGATCGCCCCGAGCACCTACCAGCAGGAGCAGGAGGACTACAACTACAGCCTGAAGCTGCGCGACGCGACCATCGCCTCGCGCGATGCTGAGCAGCGGGTGCGGGCCACGCAGCTCACCGGTCAGGCGGCGGGTGCCCAGACCGACATCGCCAATGCCGGGGTCGATGCGCTGACGGTGCGCGCGCCCATGGATGGGCAGCTGACCGCGCTGGATGCCGAAGTCGGCCAGTCCAAGTCGCAGGGCGCGGTGCTGGGACAGGTCAATTCCGCCGACCGCTTCAAGCTGACGGCGCTGATCGATGAGTTTTACCTGGACCACATCAGCGCGGGCCAGGAGAGCCTCTTCAGCGTCGATGGCCAGGCCTTCAAGGCCAAGATCGCGAAGGTGTATCCGCAGGTCACCACGGGCACCTTCAAGGTTGATCTGTACTTCGAGGGCAGCGCACCGCGCGATATTCATGTCGGCCAGGCCATCGACCTCAAGGTCGAGTTAGGGGGTGCTTCGCAGGCCGTCATCGTGGCGAACGGCCCCTTCTACCAGGACACCGGCGGCAACTGGGCCTTCGTCGTGGCGCCCAATGGCAGTCACGCCGAGCGCCGCAATGTCCGCCTGGGTCGGCGCAATCCCGACTACATCGAGGTCGTGGATGGAATGAAGCCCGGTGAGCGGATCATCGTCTCGGGCTATGAGGGGTTCCAGAAGATGGACCGCGTGGAATTTGAAAAGCCCGAGAACCAATAGCGGAAGGTACGCATGATTACACTCAAGAACCTGTCGAAAGTCTATCGCACCACCGAGGTCGAAACGACCGCGCTGCGTGCGATCAACCTGGAAGTGCGCAAGGGCGAGTTCGTGGCGGTCATGGGACCTTCGGGCTGCGGCAAGTCCACCTTTCTGAACATCGTGGGCATGCTCGACAATCCTTCCGCGGGTGAATACTGGTTCGACGGCCAGAACGTTGCCGGCTATTCGGAAGGCGCCCTGTCGGAGCTGCGCAAGAATGCGATCGGGCTGGTCTTCCAGAGCTTCAATCTCATCGACGAACTGAATGTCGCGGAAAACGTCGAGCTGGCGCTGCTCTATCACTCGGATGTTTCCGCCGGCGAGCGCAAGAAACGCGCCGCGGCGGCGTTGGACCGGATGAAGATCGGTCATCGGGCCCGCCACATGCCGGCGCAGCTGTCCGGCGGACAGCAGCAGCGCGTCGCCGTCGCGCGCGCCGTGGTGGCACGCCCGAAGCTGATTCTGGCCGACGAACCCACCGGCAACCTGGATTCGGCCAATGGCGAGGAGGTGATGCAACTGCTCACCCAGCTGAACGACGAGGGCGCCACCATCGTGATGGTGACCCATTCGCACAGCCATGCCGAATATGCGCACCGCATCGTCAACCTGCTCGATGGTGTCGTGGTAACGGAAAACATCCGCCAGGTTCTCTAGGTCCGGGAGGTCGTCATGTTCCGCAACTATCTGACCATCGCGCTGCGCAATCTGATCCGTCATAAGCTGTACAGCGTCATCACCATCGCGGGACTGGCCGTCGGTCTCGCCTGCGTGCTGTTCATCATCCTGTTCGCGCGCGATGAACTCTCCTACGACAAGTGGGTGCCGGACAACGCCAATCTCTACCGGCTGGAGCTGACCATCCATGCGCCCAGCCGCGCGCCGATGGCCTTTGCCGTGACGCCGTTTGCCTTGCCGGCGGCGATGCACGACGAGGTTCCCGAGGTGACAGGGTGGACGCGAATGTGGCGGGAAGCGATGACGCTGTCCGCGGGCGATCGCCAGTTTCGGGAGTTGGTCGAAGTGGTCGACCCGAATTTTTTCCAATTCATCAAGGTACCCCTGATTGCCGGCGACCCCGCTCAGGTTTTCCGGCAGCCTGAATCGGTCGTACTCTCGCAAAGCGCGGCGCGCAGATATTTCGGCAGCACCGACCCGATCGGCAAAACCCTCACGGACTCCAAGGGAAGATGCGGACAGGCCGAAAACACGGCTTGCCGCAACACGACCGTGCCGCTGACCGTCACGGGGGTCATACGCGACCTGCCGCACAACACGCAGCTGGCCGGGGATGTCTTCATTCCCAACACCTCGATCGCAGACTATGTGACCGATGACCAGAAACAGAACTGGTTTGAGAACGACAGCTGGGGGTTCGTGCGCTTGGTCCCCGGCACCGACCCGCACACGGTGGTCGCGAAGCTGGCGCCGCTGCTCGATCGAGCGCTGGGGCCCATGCTCAGGCAATTTGCCATCAACCTGCGCGGCAGTCAGGTGTACCAGATCGAGATGACGCCCTTTTCACAGGTTCACCTCACCTCGGACCGGTGGACCATCAACCTGACTCCGCCCGGCAGCATGACGACGCTCTATGGCGTCATCGCCATCGGCGTGCTGATCCTGCTGGTGGCCTGCTTCAACTTCATGAACCTGGCCACCGCCCGCGCGATGATGCGCGCGCGGGAAATCTCGCTGCGCAAGACGGTGGGTGCGAAGCGCAGCCAGCTGATACTCCAGTTCCTGGGCGAATCGGTGCTGATGGCGCTGCTGGCGCTGATCCTGGCGCTGGCCTTGGTGGAAATGCTGCTGCCCGCCTTTGACAGCTTCATGCAGCGTCCCATCGCATTTACCTTTTGGTCCGGCTGGCCGGTGGTGCTCATGATACTGGCGGTCGCCGTGGCGGCGGGTCTGATCGGCGGCAGCTATCCGGCCCTGGTTCTGTCGGGATTCCGGCCGGCCACCGTGCTGCGCACCAACAGTTCCGGCCAGGGAGGCTCGGGACGCCTGCGCACCATCCTGGTCGTGCTGCAGTTTGGGGTGTCGATCGGCTTGGGCATCGCGGCCGCCGTCGTGTTCGGGCAGATCCGCTATGCCCGCAATGTCGATCTGGGTTTTCGGCGCGACAACATCGTGGTGATCGGTCACGCCGGCCGCGTGTTCATGGATGGGCGCCAGAGTTTCGTGGCGGCATTGCGTGCCAACCCCGGGGTGCTCGACATCGCCCTGTCAGACCGGACGCCCTTCGAGATTGGTCAGAGCAATGATTCCATCCGGCTTCCGGGCAAGCCGGACCTGATCCTGTTCAACAAAATCGTGATCAATCCGGATTTTCCGCGCTTCTATGGCATGCGGCTGCTGGCCGGCAGGGAACTCTCCGCAACCCGGTCGCTGGATCAGTTCAGCTCCATGAACGCCGGCGATGCGGCCAACACCGGGCACAACATACTGGTCAATAAAAGCGCTGCCGCGCGCTTGGGGTTCACCCCGGAGCAGGCGATCGGCAAGACGATACTGTACGACAACTTTCCCGTGAACATCGTGGGCGTGCTGGGCGATGCGAAATTCTCCGGGGCCCGCGAGATGGTCAGGCCAACCGACTACGTCTACGACCCGAAGGTTGCCGCCAACATGTCGGTGCGACTGCGCCCCGACACGATCCCGCAGACCTTGAATTTCATCGACAAGGCCTGGCACACCTTCGCACCCATCGCAGCCGTGGACCGCGAATTCCTGGACGACACTTTCAACCAGCTCTACCAGCAGGACGAGCGGCAGGGCCAGATGCTCGGCATCTTCGTCGGCATCGCCATATTCATCGCCTGCCTGGGCCTGTTTGGCCTCGCCGCCTTCACCGCCGGACGCCGCACCAAGGAAATCGGCTTGCGCAAGGTATTCGGGGGCCGCACCCGCGATGTGGTGAAGCTGCTGCTGTGGCAGTTCTCGGTTCCTGCGCTCATCGCCAATCTGCTCGCCTGGCCCATTGCCTGGTACTACCTGAGTGATTGGCTGGACGGCTTCGCGTACCGAATTTACTTGAGCCCGGTGTATTTCCTCGCCGCCGGTGTCGTGGCGTTGCTGATCGCCTGGCTCACGGTCCTCTCTCACGCCCTACGGGTGGCGCGCGCGACACCGATCGGCGCGCTGCGTTATGAGTAGAACCCTGGTTTCAGCCTGCTGTGCGCTGCTGGTGGGTTGCGCCACCCGCGTTCCGCAGGTGCTCAACCCACAGATCGTGCCGCAATCCTTTGTCGGGCAGGATGCCTCGGGGGAATCTGTCTGGCCCAAACCGGACTGGTGGCGGCAATTCGGCAGCGCGGAGCTGTCCGAATTTATCGTCAAGGCGCAGACCGACAACCGGGATCTCGCGATCGCCGCCGCCGCGGTGGTCCAGGCGCACGCCGACACCGTCATCCAGCGGGCGTCACTTTTCCCGCAGGTGGATCTGCAGGCGCAGGGGCAACGATCGGGGTCCGGTGGCGGACCGACCAGCCTCAGCAACGTTCCGACCGGCAATGCCTTCGGCCTCACCCTGGGTGCAAGCTATGAAGTAGACGTCTGGGGCCTGGCGCGCAGCAATCTGCGCGCGGCGGCTGAAACCCTCAAATCCGCGCGCTTTGGCCAGCAGGCCGTAGCCCTGGCCGTCACCGCGAACGTCGCCGATGCGTACTTCAGCGTGCTCGCACTGCGCCGGCGCATCGCGATTGCGAACGAGGACATCCTCGCCATCAACGATATCCTGCGCACCATCCAGCTGCGGGTCACGACCGGCACCTCCTCGCATCTGGACCTGGCACAGGAGCGCGCGCAGGTGGAGTCCGTCGAGGCGCAACTGCCGCAGCTTCAGGAGCAGGAACTGGAGGCGCGCATCGCCCTCGCGGTGCTGCTCGGGCAGCCGCCGGAGACCCTCGAGGTGAAGACGCCGAGCCTCGAGGCGATTCACCCGCCGCTGGTGAATCCGGGACTGCCTTCCGACCTGCTGCTGCGACGGCCGGATGTGGCGCAGGCGGAGGCCAGCCTCGCGAGCGCCCATGCCAGCCTGGATGCGGCGCGCGCGGCCTTTCTGCCGCAGTTCGCCCTCAATGGCAGTGACGGTTTCGCCAGTGCGGCGATCGGTACGCTGCTGCACGGTCCGAGCGTCGCCTGGGATTACGGCGGCAGTCTCCTGCAGTCCGTCTTCGACGGCGGCAAACTGGTCGGGCAGAAGCAGCTGGCTGAAGGAACCCAGCAGCAGTTGATCGCAAGTTATCAGCGGGCGGTCCTCAACGCCTATGCGGACGTGGAGACCGCCCTGGGCCAGGTGCAACACAGCGACCTCGCCGAACAGCACCTCGGGCGCGAAGTCGATGCCGCGCGCGAGGCCTTCCAGATCTCCCAGCTTCAGTATCGCCAGGGCACCACCGACCTGCTCACCGTACTGCAGTCGCAACAGACGCTGTTCTCTGCAGAAGACCAACTGGCCCAGGTCACCCTCGCACGCATGCAAGCCGTGGTTCATCTGTACGAAGCGCTCGGCGGCGGCTGGGTCGAGCAACCCGATGAGCGAACGCAGCTTGCTTCCGCCCTACCCGCGCATTGATGGTCAAACAAACTGTGCGCCAGGTAGCAACTTTCGACATTGGCAAAATACATTTCGCGTCCCGGCGTCCGCACAGCTATAGCTAAAGATCGGCTGTCGCCGAGGGCGGACATTCCCCGTGGTACTGATCAGTCGTAGGCTCGCGCTCGATGAGCGAACGATTGGTGATTCCGGATCAGACCGACGCGGAGAGTGACCTCTGCGTGGCACAGCCGTGGTGGCGATTCTGCGCAAGATTCAATGTTGCCCTCTCACAGCGCATTCCGGTGGCGCGAATGCACGGGCGCGAATCCGAAGGCGTGATGATGCGCTGGGGACTCGTGCCGGCCGCCGCAAAAGGCAACCTCACCCGGCCCGGATACGCGCGCTTGAGAGCCGATGCCCTGCACAGCTCGGAGGACTTCCGCACCGCCTGGACCTTTGGGCAGCGCGGCATCGTGCCGCTCGCGGGCTTCTATGTCTGGCAGCGCACTGCCGCCGGACACCGCCAGCCCTACTACGTGCGCCTGGTCAACCGCACCGTGTTTGGCGTTGCCGTGCTTTGGGAGCGTTCGGTGACCGACAGCGACGATGTCGTCGAGAGCTGCGCGCTGCTGACGGTGCCGTCCAATCCGCTGATGGCGGAAATAGCCCACACAATTCAGCAAATGCCTGCGATCCTGCGCCGCCAGGATTACAATAGGTGGCTGCAGTCAACGGTATCCGAGGCCGCCGGGCTTCTGGAGACCTATCCGGAGAACCTGATGGTCAGTCACCCGGTGGCGCCTTACGTCAACCACCTTGAATTCGACGAGCCATGCCTGATCCGTCCGGCCGCCTGAAATCCAGCTTCGTGAATCAATCCTCATGAGCGTGCAAACAATCACCGACACCGCCGCTCCCCCAAACTGGTCTGGGTGGCAAAACGCGGTCATCAACGGTGTCTATCCCCTGAAGCGCCTGCTGAACGGCTCGGAGCGCGGCGCCGTATTCCTGACCGAATGCCAGGGACGGGCCGATCTCGATGCCGCGGTGAAGATCATCCCGATCGAGCGGGTTACGTTGGCGCAGCTCTCGCACTGGAAGTCGGCCACCGGGCTCAGCCATCCGCACCTGATGCAACTTTTCGACGCGGGTCTGTGCCAGCTCGGCGGCCATCAATTCCTCTTCGTCGTCATGGAATACGCGGAACAGACTCTGTGCGAGGTCCTGCGCCAGCGGGCCCTCACACCCGAGGAAGTTCGTGAATTGCTGCCTGCCACCCTGGACGCCCTGACTTTCCTGCATGGCAAGGGTTTGGTGCACGGTCACTTGAAGCCGGCAAACCTTCTGGTGGTCAATGATCAACTGAAACTCTCGAGCGATAGCATCCGTCCCGCCGGCGCACCGCGGGTCGGTATCGCCGAGCAGTCCTTGTACGATCCTCCGGAGGCGACCCACACGCCGTACGCCGCGGCCGGGGATGTCTGGGGTCTCGGCCTGACGCTGGTCGAAGCGCTGACGCAACACCTACCGTCCCTAGATGTGCAGGCGGTAGCCGTCAGCCTGCCGACGACAGTTCCTCAGGCATTCGTCGACACGGTGAAGCGATGTCTGAGTTACACCCCCGCCACCCGGCCCCTGGTCGCGGATTTGGCGGGCCAGTTCGCGGGCGTGCCGAAGTCTGCGCCGGCGCCGGCTCCTCAGGCCGCCGTGCGCGAAGCGCCACCAGCCGTCGCGCCGATACCGCAGCCCACCAGACAGCGCGGGCCGGCGCCCAACGTCGCGGCGATCGTGTCCGTCATAGTACTCGCCGCGGCCTGGGCGGGCTGGCAGCTTCTTCGCACTCACCGGAACTTCCAGTCGGCCTCAGTGACTGGCCCCATCGTTTCGCAGCAACCCGCAGTCGTCCCGGCAAACACCTCACAGAATCCGACGGCGCAGCCACCGGGGCCTGCCGCCACGGTAGCGTCCGTGAGCCATGTACAGCTGCCCAATGTTCCGCGCAAAGCACTCGGGACGATTCACGGCCATTTCAGGATCGCAGTGGCGGTCGTCGTCGATCACTCGGGCACGGTCATCAGGGCGCTGCTGCGGAACACCGGACCCAGCCCCTATTTTGCCCGCCTGGCATTGGAAGCGGCCATGAAATCGAGGTTTGCACCAGCGGACCAGCCCGGCACCCGCCAGTGGCTGCTGCGTTACGAATTCACGCGCAGCGGTGTCACCGGCGACGCCAACCCGGGGTCCTAGCCTGATGATCGTACGGCTTCATCAAGGATGGCTCGCATGCTGAGGGGCTATTTGCGGCTGGTCATCTTTACCGTCGGTTTGCTGCTCGGCGTGCAGGCGCCGGGCTTCGTCGATCAGTATGCCAAGCGCGTCAGCGCGCATTTCATCGAGGTGAAGCACAATTTTGCCGGATTCCAGCAGGCCGCGGACCAATATTTCAACGGCGACGTTGCGGCGCTGGTGGCACACCATCTGGCCAGCCCGGACCCCGTCTTCAAGGGCGAAGCGAAAACCATCGGCGCCCTGTTTGCGCGGATCAAGACTCTGGCCGCCGAACTCGATGCGATGCGCGGGTCATCCATCTCACGGCTCATCCACGTTGTCGTGAATCCGAATCGCGATATCTTGAAGGAAACCAGCGATGCGTACTCCTACACGGTTCCGCTCAGTCCGGATGCCATCGTCTACGGCGTAACCGCGGCTCTGGTGGTGTCGCTCGCGATTGAGCTCATGCTGGCGGGACTCCTGAGTTTGCTTTGGCACCGCCGGTGGAGAGCAGTCTCGACCCGAAAACCAGTCGCCGTGCGCGAGCCGCGTCGGGAACCGGTCATTTCGGCCGAGTCCGCTCGCGACCGTCACCGCTAGCCGGTGGCGTCGGACCTTCGGCCCCAGGGCCGATCATTCAAGGAACTGGCGACAACCCACGCAGCGGCGGCCAATAGCAAGCTCACGACCAGTTCCGACCATTGATTTTGCGGGGGCGTCGCCCAGGCGGGTCTGGGCTGCGCGAAGAAGCTCGGCACCCACACCAGCAGGCCAAACAGGCTCATCATGATCGCCTCAAGGGTCGCGGCCAGGCGCGGGAAGATCCCCACGATGAGGCCCAATCCAGCGGCAATGTGACCCACCCCCGTGAGGTACGCGAATGCCAATCGACCCGGCAACCAGGCGGGAACCATGCCGGCCGTATAGTCGGCGTAGGCAAAGTGGGACCATCCGTAGAAGACACAAGTGAGGCCAAACAGAACCTGTGCCGCGCGCACGACGCGCCGGCCCGCGATGGGCATCTGCAAGCCTCGCGAGGGCCATCGCAGCATGGCGTAGAGCAGCCCGGCCCCGACCAGCGGCGCCAGCGCTTCGCAAAATCCATACCACGCGCTGACGCTCAGCGGAGCCGCTGGAATCGGAAGTGCACAAGTTGCGGCCCAGACTGTTTCGTATACGCCGATCGCCAACGCAGCCGTCAAGGCCGTACGTGAGAAACAAAGACCGACACTGGCGGTGAAGATGAGCACTGCGGATCCGTAGAGCCACACTTCCCGCCAGGGAATCCAGGCCGGAAAGGGCTGGCCCGATGGCACGAAATCCCCGTAACTGACGCTCAGGATCGCGACGCTTGCCAGGGCGATCGCGAACAAGCCAGGAACGATTCGAACAATGCGCATCGGCCAGCCCTCGTGAGTATCTTTGGTCTCAGCCCTTTGGCAGCACCAGCGGCCGCTCGCGCAGCAGCAACACCCAATCGCCGCTCTCCATGAGGGCTTCGCGTCCGAGCTGGCGCACCACCGCGCGCTCGGCCGCGCTGCGCTCTGCGCCCGGGGCGCGCGACTGCAGGCGTGTCATGACCGTCTCGGCATGCTGGAAGATGGTTGCGAACCTCGCGTACTGATTCGCCTGCGCGCGCAGCGCGGATTTCTCGGCAAACGCCTCCGCCAACGCCGCAGCGATGGGCGTGAAACCCATGACCAGTACTATCCAATGGTGTACGCCCGCATGCCGCTCCAGCGCGGGCCATAGGACCACCAGGGCGAGCGCGGCGATAAGACCGGTCGCCAGAAAGGCGCCCGATGCCCACTCGATCCGATGCATCAGGTGTTCCTGGTGCGCCGTGCGCGCGCGGAAGTACCGGGTTTGCCCCTTAATCCAGTCCTCGAATACCCGTTCCATCCTCGGCTGCGCCCGCGGCGGCAGGGTGGCGCAGCCGCGTAGTGCCTCGCGAATCCACCGCAATTCATCCAGCTGTTTGCGCAAGTAATTGGTCGAGGCGCTGTCCGGCAGTCCCGCGAGGCGCCAGTAGAACTGCACGCGCAGGCCCTCCGCGACGGCCCGGTAGTCAAGATAGCGGCCCTGCGCGTCCGTGCGACGCTGCCACAGGTACATGAGCGTGATGGATGCGAAGATGGCCAGATACAAAATGGGCAGGGCCCGAACCGGCATCACCTCCGCATACACCTCGAAGGTCAGGGTCAGGCTCGCCGCCAGCAGCAGTGTGAACCGCAGCACCCGATGCGTGATGCGCTGGTAGTAGGCGGCCAGGCGGTCAGCCTCGCCGAATGCCGCGGCCAGCATGCGCTCCTCGGGCTGCGGATCGTTCACGCCGGCGAGCAGCTCGTCGGCGACCTGCGCCGCGGAGCTCGCGATACGCGTTCGCGCCGCATCGGCATTGAACCGCTCGATGCGCCCACAGACGGTTCGGAAGGTCTCCTCACCTGCCTCCTCGGGGTACAGCCAGACCGCCTCCCCGGTGGCGGATGCCGCCGCGCCGTCGCGCTGCGCTTTGATCTGGTACACCGGCCCGCTGTCCTGGGTGTCGAGCGCCCCGTCGCCTGTTTCGCGAAACGTATGGGAGCCCTCGAGCTTCATGCGCACTACACCGGCCGTGCCCGCATCGGTCGCGCTGGCCTCGCCATCCCACAGCGCCACGAGCAGGTGGCTGTGCAAGGCGATGAAATCGCCGACCTGGGCGTACTGGCGCACGCGGTCCGCGGCCGACTCACGCACGCTGTGTCCGGTGCTGCCTTCGGCCAGCGGGATCGCGAACACCTGCTGCGACGGAATCCGCGACAGCAGCGCGCGGAATTCGGCAATCGAATCCGGGAAGTCGTGCTCGTATTCGCCCGGCTCTAGCGGTAGGGCCGCGATGAGCTCGCAACCGCTCGCCAGCGCGACTTCGGCGACCAGCCGATCAGCGCCTTCGGCGAGCGCGGAAATGACCCGCAGCGGCGTGCCCGGATACTGCCGCCGCAGAGTCTCGAACAGCTCCCTCACCCGCTGTTGATAGACGGGAAAGTCCGCGCGCCGGAGGTCCCGGTGTCCCGTGACGCCGATGACCAACGGCAGATGGCTCACCGCGCTGCGCGCCGCATCCCATTGTGTGGTGCTCAGGTTCAATCGCGCGCCTTCCACAGATGCCGGCAGGAGTCGAGAAACCGCGCGCGGTCGTGATCGGAATGCACTTCGCGGGCAAGTTCCGCACACAGTGCGCCCAGATCCGCTGCACGCGCGGCGGCCCGTTTCGTCAGCACCCGCGCGATCGGGCCGATGTGCAGTGCCAGTGCATGCTCGATGCTCGCCAACGCGCCCGAATCTTGGCTGATAGCACGCTCGGTTTTCAGGCCCGGCGCGAGCAGCCTGGCCGTAGCGCCCGTATTCTCACCGGCGCGCAGATATTCGCAAAGTCTTGCGTAGTGCGGCGTGCGGGGCGGCGGGAACGCGTCAAGCCAATGGGCCGCACTCAGAAAGTATTCGAGACTCTGGGAGGGCAGCACGTTCTCGATCCGGAATGGCAGGATCCGTACCTGCTTGTGCACGGCGCGCTCCACCTCGCGTCGTACCTGGGGCGATGCATTGCTGCTCGCGGAGAACACCAGCACCATGATGCGCGCATTGCTGATCGCCTCGATGATGGCAGCGGCCCAGTCCGAGCCCGGCGTGATGTCACGCGGCGCGATCCAGCAACCGACGCCGCCGGCTTCCAGCTGAGCGACCAGCTCCGATGCACAGTCGCAATCGGGCTGCGAGTAGCTGATGAAGACGTCGTTGGCCATATTGTCAGGGCTCGAGCAGCTTCATGGCCTTCTCGAGGCTGGTGCGCATACGGTTGAAAGCCTGTCCCAAGGCGCCGATTTCGCCACTTCCGGTTGGGAAGGGCGGCGCCGACAACTCCCCGGTGCTCAACTTGTCGGCGATCTGAACCGTGCGTCGCAGCGGCCGCAGGACCAGCCAGTACAGTACGAGGTTCACGGCGACCAGGAGCGCAACGAAGACGCCGATGAGCGTGCTGACCGTGTCCTGCAGCAGGCGGTTCGCGCGCAGCTGGGCGCTCGAGAGCGGCACGGACACCACTTGCGCGCCGATCACTTCCCCGACCTGCCAGCCAAAGCCGTTGTTGGGACCATAACGGGCGAGCACGGGTTGCGGGGCGACGCTCGGCACGCTGTGGCAGGTCAGACATTCACGCTCGGCGCGGATGGGACGCGCCAGGTACAGTGCCGGGCCCATGGGCGTGTCCCGCTCACCTTGAATCTCATGCGCGGCAGGATCATTGCGAAAGCGCTGGATGATGTCGGCCTCCCAATCCGCCGCCCGGTCGCGCGGATTGGTCGGGTTGAGCGTCGCCTCCTTGTACAGGTACTGGGGGTGCTGCTCCCGCACCTTCAGGAAATTCTGCGTTGCGGCATAGAAGGGTACGCTTTGCGGCAGGAAGACGGTCTTCAGCTGCTCCGTGAGCAATGGTGCAATTTCGTTTGCGGTATAGGCGCGCACGGCAAGTGCGCTGTCGAGCATCAGGCCCGCGTCGTTCAACGCCTCCTCGCGCGCGCCGGTTTCGAGACTGCTGCGCGTCAGGTAGACGGCCGCGAGCGCACCGGCCGCAAAAACGACGACCAGCGCCACGTTGATCCTGGTCAGCAGATTCATGTGACTATCCCCCGGAAGGCCCGAGCATACGTGGATCGGGACCTGCCACGCCAGAGCTGTGGCGGTAGCGCATCGAATATTTGGCCCCGGATTTGCGCCTTTGGCTCGCCGATCGCACCGCCCCCGCGCAAGGCGAAATCCGATCGCATCGGGTGACTCCCCGCCATTGCGCCGCGGCGGCCGTGGCGGCGGGTCGAACACACGCCCTATTCGGTTGACATCACAACTCTTTTGATGAGGACAGCGAATCAGTCGAGCGAATTGTTGATAGATTGAAAATCGTATCACTGCGCGCGCACCAGGGAGCCATCGTGCATAGATTCGGGAGTCTTGGCATTGCGGTCTCAATCGTCATGGTCACCACGGTTCGCGCCGCGGGCACCGACGGCTCTATTCGGGCCCCGGGCATCAACGAGCACGTCGATGATGTCCGGGTCAATATCGAGGACCGACGCACGGTCGATCTGGTAGCCGCCTTCGCGCGCACCGACCCGGACGGAACCGTCCACACACTCAGAATCGATCACGACCTGAGTCTGAAGGAAACCCTCTGGACCTCGGCAGGCGTCCCGGAGATTCGTGTCGAACTGATCAGTTCCAAGGGCGCGCAGCCGCGGACACTCGCGACGTCGAATGCCCCGGGTTATCCGGGCCAATCGACCGCCGTGAATTTCAGCGTCTGCGGTGACCGCGCCATCATGGTGTACGGGGGCACGAATACGGGACGCTGCGCGGACCTGCCGCCGATGGCGAAAGCCGATCCGCAATTGGGCAATTGCAATGGCACCTGTACCGGACCCTACGAGGGCATGCCGGGGGTCATAACTGCCCACGCACGCATCGCGCCGCTCTCTGAGCCCGGAGAACCTTTGACCATTTCGGGTCGCGTAGTGGGTCCGGATGGTCGTCCCCGTGCCGGCATCATCGTCTATGCGTATCACACCGATCGGCTGGGCATCTATCCGCCCCCGGTGCCACCGCGCAGCGAGGCCTCCAACTTCCATGGTCAACTCCGGGGTTGGGCACGCACGGATGCGCAAGGCCGGTACGTCTTTGACACCATTCGCCCAGGCAGTTATCCGCATTCGAATAATCCGCAGCATGTGCACATGCACATCATCGAGCCAGGCTGTGGGACGTACTTCATCAATGAATTGCAGTTCAGTGACGATCCGACGCGGCAACAGCTGAGTGAACAGGATCGCAAGAACGAGGCGAGCTGGACCGTCGTGGGAACACCGCACAAGACGGCGCAAGGGTGGGAGGTCACGCGTAACATCCAACTCGGAGAGAACGTCGCCGGCTATAAGCCGTGCTCGCCTGCCAAATGATCAAAAGGTCCGGCACCGGTGGAATTGGGACTGAAGGGACGCGCCGCCCTCATCACGGGCGCAAGTAAGGGCATCGGCAGGGCAATTGCGCTCGGCCTCGCTGAAGAGGGCGTGCGCCTGGCAATTCTCGCGCGCACCGATGCGGCGCTGCAGGCCGCGGCCAATGAAATTCGCGCTGCCACGGGCGCGACCGTGCTGGCGCTTGCGGCGGACATCCGTGATGCCGCCGCCGTGGCCACCGCGGTCGGACGCGCCCGCGCCGAATTCGGCCCGCTGCACATCCTGGTCAATAACGCCGGCGGTCCGATCAAACGGCCCGAGCGGCAAATCCATTGGCCGGATGCGGACTGGCACGACGACATCGACACCAAGACGCTCGGCATGCTTCGCGTGACGCAGTCGATGATTCCCCACATGCCCACGGACGGCACCGGGCGCATCATCAACATCAGCGGCATCGCCGGCTCGAGCGTGCTCACTTCGGCACTGACGCATGGCCTGAACAATGCAGCGATGAATCACGCCACCGCCTATCTGGCGGCGGACCTCGCGGCCGCGCGCATCACCGTGAACGCGGTGATTCCCGGACTCATCGCCACCGAATGGCGCGAGAGCTGGGCGGAGAGCGCGGGGCGGCAACGCCGGTTGTCGAAGCAGGAGTTCCTCGATGAGACCTGTCGCGACTGGGGCATCGTCGCGGGTCGCTGGGGGACCATGCGGGAGGTTGCCGACCTTGTGGTGTTCATCGCGTCCGACCGCGCGGCCTACATCAACGGCGCGAAACTCACGGTCGATGGCGGATATGCCATCAACGTTCGCGGCTGAATCAATGCGCCAGCGGCACAACCTCAATCGCCTTGTTCGGCCCGGGCGAGATCGTGGTTCCGGTTGAATCGGGTATGAACCGCATGGGGACCACCATCTTCTGCGTGCAGGACTGCAGCGTCCACAGCTCCTTCCAGGACGGGCCCTTGGCGCCCGGAAGCGCCGGCTCGTCTTCCCCGAGGAATTGCGTGTCCGCGACGTAACCCACCGTGCAGTTTGGCTCGCGGCCGCCGGGAACGGTCCCCAGGGCCGCCACGGCGTATTTGACCCCGTCCTGCTGCAATGCAGGATCGGCATGGGTTGTTCCAGGCAGAAGCGGCACCACGGCCAGCTTGCCAGGGCCCTGCGCAATCACCATGACGTTGAGCAGGCGGCTTGCGCCGCACCCCTGCTCCTCGACCATTTGTTTCCAGGCGCCGGAGATGATGCTGCCGGTGCCATCGAAACTCACGGGTTTGTACGGCACGAATTTCTTCTCGATGCTGAATCGGGCATCGGCGCAGGGGTTCTGAAGAAACACCGTCGCGCGTCCAGCACCGCTGATGACATGCTGTTGCTGCAGCGGATCGGCCAGTAGTCTTGCGAACAGCGCCGGGTCGTCGGCCACTGCCAGTGCCGGCAGAACGCCAAGACAAAGGCCGGCAAAGTGGCGCCTGGAAAGAGGGTTCATGGGCGCCGAAAGTGCCACAGGCCGAGGCTGCCCGCCAGCCATGAGCGAAAAGGTGGTCTAATCCGCTTCTGCCGCTACCGGGAGTTCGAACCATGACGATTCGCCGCCTGTTCACGCTCGCCACGATGCTGTGCGCGTCAGGTCTTGCAGGTCCCATTGCCGCCCAGCAGACCGTACCCTTCGCCAACGGTGTGCCGGTCGCCCCGACCGGACTGGCGAATCAGCCGCTGGGCCAGGGTCCATTCCTCTACCGGACGGCCGAGCAGCAGGACATCCGCGTAACGGTGCTGCTGCGTGACATCGAATATCCCTATGCCCTGGCATGGCTGCCCACCGGCGAGATGCTGTTCACCCAGCGTCGCGGGCAGCTGCGCATCGTGCGCAACGGCGTACTGGATCCGAAGCCCATCGAGGGCGGACCGGCGAGTGTGTTCTCCGGGCAGTCGGGCGCCATCGGCGCGGTCCACGGCTACATGAACGTCGCGCTTGATCCGCGCTTCTCCGAGAATCATCTGCTGTATCTGAGCTACACCAAGCCTCTGGACGGGAAGCGCACGGCGGGCGCGGTGGCGCGCGGCCGCCTGGACGGCAACCGTCTGACCGATGTGAAAGATGTGTTCGTTTCAGCGGACGTGCATGGGGCGCTGGCCATGACGGTATCGCCCGACGGCCTGCTGTGGCTCGCGACGGCCGGAAACGCCGAGGCACAAAAACTCGATTCGCTGGCCGGGAAGGTCCTGCGGCTGAAGGCGGACGGCAGCGTGCCGTCCGACAATCCCTTCGTGGGCAAAGCCGATGCCAGGCCGGAGGTCTATTCGCTGGGCCATCGCAGCGTGCTGGGCTTCACGCAACATCCGGCGACACACGACATGTGGATCTCGGAAATGGGACCGAACGGCGGCGATGAGATCAACGTGATCAAGCCGGGTCGCAACTATGGCTGGCCGGTGGTCAGCCTGGGCCGAACCTATCCGGGCCCGTGGCAAGCAAAGGTCAATGAACCGACGCATGCCGGGTTTGAGCCGCCGATCATCTACTGGATGCCTTCGATCTCGGTCACCGGCCTTACCTTCTATACGGGTGATCGGCTGCCGAAGTGGAAGGGCGATCTGTTCGTTGCCGGCGTGCGCTTCGGTGAGATCCCGGGTACCGGTCGCCTGGATCGTGTGCTGCTCAACGCCAACATGGAGGAACTGCGGCGCGAATCGCTGCTGGCGGACCTGCATCAGCGTATCCGCGACGTGAAGCAGGGGCCTGACGGCCTGCTGTATGTCGCGACCGATGAACCGCAAGGCGCGATTCTGCGGATCGAGCCTGCAAGATAGGCGGGACAGGTCCATGAAGACAGTCGTTACGCTGCTGATGGCCGGTGTGCTGATGCCGCTCGTCGCCGGCGCCCAGGAATGGCAGGCGTACACCTATCCTGACCCCGGGTTCACGATCCAGTTTCCCGCCGTACCGGCGGTGCAGACGGGCAGGATCAAGAATTCCACCGGTGTCCCACTGCCGATGACGCGCTACCTGGTTCGACAGGAACGCATCATCTATACACTGACCGTGGTGAACTATTCGAGCACCAACGCCGATGCGCTCAGCACCATCGCCGAGACCGAAAGGTCCCTGGGCACATCGGGCAAAGTGACCGCGGCGGCCGGTGCGCGCGTCCGACGGTTCTTCGGACGCGAACTGACCGTCGAGGGGCCGGACGGCGCGCGCTCGGCCATCGCGATATTCTTCGTCAACAAACATCTGTATACCGTGGTCGGCCAGGCATTGCCGCCCAACGCCGCGGAAGAATCGGGTGACGCGGTCCGCTTCCAGGAATCGCTGCAGTTCCTGGAGGACGACGGTGGCTTCTTCGGGCTCTTCGGTGGCGCCAATCGCGATCGACGTTCCAATAGCTCTGTGGGGGCTAACAGCACCGTTGGCGCTATTGGCTCCGCGAGCACTGGTGGCGGTAGCACCGGTAGCACCGGTAGCACCGGTGAAGGCCGCGCACGGGGTACCCATACGCCGCCTGCCGATGCCGCCTGCGCGGGGAAATCGGCCGGTGACGCCGTGCAACTTGAAACACCTGGCGGGCGGGTACCCGCGACGTGCACCCTGGTTGCCCGACCCGACCCGCCGCCCGCCGCTCCCCCCGCGCCCTGAGGGCCTGTGCGACCGTTAACGTGGCCGCACCACGTTATCGAACGTTAACCAGAACGGTTACGCCAGCCCCGATGAAACCGGGCGCCCAACCCATCGTGTATACAGTCCGTCTCGCCGCCTGATTCACCGGTTCGCGAACTACTCAATGCTTGGCCTGATTCGCTACTTCTTCGACCGTCGAATGAGGCCGCTGCGCCATTCGATCCTGGCGGTTTACGCGCTGTTGCTCGGCCTGAACCTGGTGGTGTGGGCCTGGGCGTTTCTCACCTTTCGCCAGCAACCCGTCCTGCTCGGCACCGGCCTGCTGGCCTATGGGTTCGGCCTGCGGCATGCCGTGGATGCGGACCATATCGCGGCCATCGACAACGTCACCCGCAAACTGATGCAGGAGGGCAAGCGCCCGGTGACCGTGGGCTTCTTCTTTGCAATGGGTCACGCGACGGTGGTGATCCTGGCGGCGGCCGGCATCGCGCTCACCGCCGCAGCCTTGCACTTCGACAAGGCGAAGAGCGTCGGCGGCATCATCAGCACATCGGTGTCGGCGCTGTTCCTGTTTGCGATCGCGGTGATGAACCTGCTGATCTTCCTGTCCGTGTGGAAGACCTTTCGGCATGTGCGCCGCGGCGGCGAGTTCGTCGAGGAGGACTTCGACCTGCTGCTGAACAAGCGCGGATTCGCGTCGCGGCTGTTTCGCCCGCTGTTCGCTCTCATCCGCAAAAGCTGGCACATGTTCCCGCTGGGCTTCCTGTTCGGCCTGGGTTTCGACACGGCGACTGAAGTGGCGCTGCTCGGCATCTCCGCGACCCAGGCCGCCAAGGGCGTATCGATCTGGTCCATCATGGTGTTTCCCGCGCTGTTCGCCGCCGGCATGTCCCTGATCGACACGACCGACGGCATTCTCATGCTGGGGGCCTACGACTGGGCCTACGTGAAGCCGATTCGCAAGCTGTTCTATAACATGACGATCACGCTGGTATCGGTGGTGATCGCAATACTGATCGGCGGCATCGAAGCACTCGGACTGCTGATGAATCAGATGCAGCTGTCGGGACCCTTCTGGGACGTCATCAGCCAGTTGAACAACAATTTCAACAATCTCGGATTCATCATCATCGGCATATTCATCGTCGCCTGGGTCGCCTCGGTCGTGGTCTACCGGTACAAGGAATACGACCGGCTGGAAGTGAAGAAGTCCACGAATTCGTAGCCCCGGCGGGCTTTGGCGCTCTTCCTGCTGGTATGCTCGGCCGTGGAATACGCCCATCAGCACATGATCTGCCACTGCGACACGGGGGCCGGGTGAGCGCAACAGGGGCCATGAAACCGCGGGGAAGCTCGCCGCCGTCAACCGAGCCGCAGCTGCCGCCATCGGCGACCCATGCGGCGGTTGCCTGGAGCGGATTCGCGGCGATGGCGGCCGGCGTCACGGTGCTCACGTTTTGGTCGCCGTTCCACGATATCGCCTACCTCGCTCTGCTCGTCATCGCATGCACCGCCGTCGGTGTATTCCTGCCCGATCTTCTTTGGCAGCGTATCTACCGGCGCGCATTGGTCGCGCCGCAACCTGCGGCGGCCTCGATCTGGCCGCGCGTACTCACGAAGTTTGCCGGGCTGCTCGCCAGCGTCGGCTTCGTGGCACTGCTTTACTGGCTGTTCCCCGAGTACCGCGGCTCGTCGACCTTCTATGCGCGTTATTGGACGGCGCTCGCCGTGGTCTTGCCGCTCTGGGCACTGCTCGCCCTGCCCTATCTGTATTGGATCGACCGCCGCCTCGCACAACCGCAAGACGCGCTGTGGCAGCTCGGGCGCCTGGTCTCGTGTCGCTGGCAAGGTCTGTCGGCCCGCGTCATCGGCCAACATCTGCTCGGTTGGCTGGTCAAGGGCTTTTTCCTGCCATTGATGTTCACTTACCTCTGCGACAACCTCAATCAGTTCCGGCACTACGATTGGCAGGACCTCCACAGCTTCCGCGGCGTCTTCGACTGGGCGTATTTCACGATGTATTTCGCCGATGTGGGCCTGGTATCGATGACTTACCTGATGTCGTTCAAAGTGACTGACACCCATATCCGCTCGACCGAGCCCACGGTGCTCGGCTGGACCGCGGCGCTCGTTTGCTATCAGCCGTTCTGGTCGCTGATCAACAGCCAGTACCTCGGCTATGACCCTGGGCGCCCCTGGGGCGCCTGGCTGCACGAAATTCCCTGGTTCTATGACCTCTGGGGCGTGCTCATCCTGATCCTGATCGGCATCTACCTGTGGTCGACGATCGCCTTCGGTGGGCGCTTCTCCAACCTCACGCATCGCGGCATCATCACCAATGGCCCCTACCGCTATTCGAAGCACCCGGCATATCTTGCGAAGAACCTGTCGTGGTGGCTCATTGCAATGCCGTTCATGGTGAATACGACGATTGCCGAGGCGCTCCGGCACAGCGCCCTGCTGCTGCTGCTCAATGGCATCTACTATCTGCGCGCGAAGACCGAAGAGCGCCACCTGGCGCTCGATCCGGTCTACCGGCAGTACCTCGAGTGGATCGACGCGCACGGCGCGCTGCGCTTTCTGAACAGGCTTCACTTCATCGGTGTGATCGCGCGCTGGCGGCCGGCATTTCGCGCCTATGAAGCGCCCGGCGTGTATTAGGCGCCGTCACTCACTGTCGGATGATTCGGCGGGGCTGCGCCGCGCCGGCAGGTCCTCGACCGTCGGTGCGTCATCCGGCACCGGCTGGACATTCGGATCCGGCTCGGTCTGAGTGGCCGGCGGTAACGGCAGAATCGGCATCGTGGCCAGGTTCTGCGGGGCCGCAGACGCCGGGGCTTGCGCTGCGCCGAACCCGGGATCATCCCGGGCGGGTGGCCTGAGCCGCTGCCCCACAGCCGCCGGGGGTTGCACCCCCGCAGCTGGATCGTACCGTTTGCCCTGCCAGGTGAAGAGGGTGACCGATACCAGGAAGCCCGTCGTCGCGAGACACCAGGGAATCAGGCGCGAATTCATCGGCGCCTGGCCGCCTACGGCAAGTGCGCAACGGTGTACAGCATCCGGGCCGGGGTCTCGATGCCCTGCTTGGTGATGACACCCGTGCTCGGGTCGTATTGCTCGCCGTCGCTGAAGCCCTGCACCTGCAAGGTCACATTGCCGCTGCGGTGCACCTGCACGGTGGCCCAGCCGTAGTAGCGGTCCTGCCAGTTCGCCAGCGGCACCGGCTCGCGCGGCGGATTGTCACTCGACATCGCGTCATCGAAGGGAGAGCCGCCGGAGCCCACGATCACCTGGTAGGGAGTGTTCTTCGAGCCGCCGGTGATGTCCTTGAACTGCTCGACATGCGCGATGTGCTCATGACCGCAGAAGTAGGTGGCGTCGTAATGGGCGATTACCGCCCAGAACAGGTTCACCAGCGGATAAGCCGGCGCGCTGTTTAAGGTTACCGCAGTGTTCACCTGCTGGGGCTTGGTCGCGACGATGAGCTGCGACACATTGGTCGCGATCGTGAGGCTGGTGCCGTTGGGCTCCTTGACGCTCACGGAGGTCGGCGCAATGGTGGAGTTGGCGCCGGTGAGCGAGTCCAGACCGCCGGCGCCGGTCGGGGTGTACACCGAAGCCGGGGCCGCCGTGACCACGTTGTACCCGTAAGTGAAGGCCGGCTTGTGCCCGAACACGAAGTACTTGGGCAAGAGGTGGTTGGCCGCCGCGCGGTTCTTGGCGTCCTCCAGGTCCTGGGCCAGCCAGTCGGTGGGGGCAGTGGCCGCCGAACCGGCCGGATCGGTGTTGACCACCACGAAGTGCAGCAGCTGGCGGCTGCCGTCGAGCTTGATGTCGAACGAATAGCTGAGCTCGGCTTCACCGGTGGGGTTCGTCACGGTGACGCCCGTCAGATTGCCGTTGTTGACGTTGCTGCCGTTGTTGCTGCCCTGCGGCGCGGTGGCGACGGAGAAGCCGTTGGCCGCGATCGCCGGGAAGCCGCTGACGGCCTGGAAGCGCTCGTTGGTGTAGACGTCCTCGATGAGGTCGCCCAGGTTGTCCTTGTACGCAGCCTCATTCTCCGGGTAGGGAGTGGTTCCCTTGGCGCAGGTGCCGTCGTGCGATGCGGCAGCCTTGCACTCGGTTTCGTGGTTGCCCGGCACCGGCACCACGTAGGTGCCCGTTTCGAACAGCGGCGCAACGATGCCGCGCCAATAGGCGTACTGCCGGTATTCGAACACGGCGTCGGTCCACGCCAGGGCTTTGGTGGTCGCGCCCTGCACGCTGGTGATTTGCTCAAGTTCGGTCAGCGGTGGTACGGCCGGATGGCCGTACCCATAAATCATGTCGCCGTTGAAGAACAGCAGGTTCGGCTTGTCGCGCTGGACGCCGCGCAGAATGCGCGCGAAGGGCTTGGTGTCCGTCAGGAAGGTGGCGTCCTGCGGCAACAGCGTGCCGGTAAGGTCAGGCGTGCCGGGCTGGCTGGGCGTGCCGAGGGTGGCGCCGCTGCTGAAGGTGCCGGGCTCGCCGGCCTCCAGCAGGGTGGTCGGATCGGGGCTGGCGGGATCCTGCCGGCTGTCACCGACGGTGGCGAAGCTGAACACCACCGAATCGTCATCGTGCTGCCCGTCGGGATGGAAATCCTGGGCCTGGGTGGCACCGGTCAACAGCGCGCCTGCCAGCACGGCGGCGACGGCAACGCGCACCCAGCGGTGCGACTGAGCAGTGGACATTTTTCTTCTCCCTAGCGCTTAGCTAAAGAGTGGAAACTAATGTGCGTTTGTGTCAGCCATATTGCAATCGCCGGCGAACATCATCGCCTAGGAGACGGCGCGGCAGGTCACCTTGTAGGTGGCGCCGGAAGCCTGATCCATGCCCACCCAGCGGCCGGCGCTGGATTGCTTGCCCGGGAAGATCGTGACCCCCTGGCGGTCCGAGACGGCGTGCTTGGCACCGTTGTCGAGGTAGAACCCGCTCAGCAGGGTGCTGCAGCGGATGATGCGCGGGTCCTCATTGGTAATGATGATGGAGTAGATGACTTCGTTGTCGTTGTAGCCGGCGATCACCCAGCTGGCATCGACGCGGTACCGGGGTTCATCCGGACCACCGGCCGTCTGGCCGGTGTCCTCGATGCGCCGGATGGGGACGGGGCCGGAGGATGTCGCGGGCGCGCTGGCGATGGCCGGGAGACTCAAGGCGAGCGCGCCCAGGCACCAGGTGCGCAGGAATTGGCGTGGAATTTTCATGGCAGTGCGGCAGCCTGCGACAGCGACCAGACGAAGTCGAGCGAGGCGTAGGTCGTTTGCCAAACCCCTTGCTCGTCCGCATGGCCGAACCAGTTCGGATCCGGCCTGCCGACGTAGCCGCGCCGGACTCCGGGGAGCGCCGGCGCGAACACGGGCAGCCGCGCCGGCGCACCGTCCACGCTGAGGCTGGCGCGGGCGTGGCAGGTCATGCAGGAAGCCGAGTTCCCCAGGCCGGCTTCCAGCACGGCGTTGCCCAGCCGCAGCGGCCGCTTGAGCGCATCGAGATAGGTCGTCTGGGTGCCGCGCAGGCGGTAGTGCCGCCCGCCGGCAGCGTCCGTGTGCTCGAAGCTGGCCCACAACCAGCCGCCGGGGATCTTCGCCGCGAGATTCAGTGCGGCGAGTCCAAACAGGCGGGTGCCGCCGTCGGCAAGATGCACGGTGAGGGTGTGGTAGCGCGGCCGGTCGCTCTCGGCAATCGGGCGCCAACCGGCCTTGAGCTGGATCGCGCCGGTGGGAAATTCGACCTTGCCCTGCGCCACGGCACGCCGCTGGCCGGCCACGGTGTAGAGCTCCCGCGTGCGGATGTAGCCGTAGGAAGCCGCGTTCAGCCGCACCTCCACCAGCTGTTTCGCTTGTGCCAGCGGATCGGTGACCGGCACCATCCGCCCGCCGACGATATGCCGCAGATTCGGAAAATCCCTGGCCGTGATGAGCTCGAAGCGCTCCGTGCCGGGATGCGACGCGCCCGGCAACGGCCCTGGATCGGCGCCGTCCTTGCGGAAAGTATCGGCGGCGCTGGGCCAGCTCTCCCACGCCGCGGGTCGATCCCTGCCCGGCGGGTTGAGCAGGGCGAATATGCGCCAGGCCTCGGCATCAGCCGCGGTCGCTTGCATCAGGGCGCCGGCCAGCAGCGCGGGAATCATCGGGCTACGTCCGCATCGGTGAGCGTCTTGAGAAAGGCGATGATGTCATCGATGTTGGTATCCGTGAGCGCCGGCTTTTCACCGGGCTTGCGATCGAGCGGCGGGTCGTGGTCGATGTCGTCGGGGTAGCCGGGCGGCATGTCATCGTAGCGGTGCACGCTGCCATCCGGATTGCGCGGGTAGAATTTCTCCGGGTGCAGGTCGCGCTCGTTGTAGAAGTCCATGACCTGGCGCAGGTTGTTGTAGATGCCATTGTGGAAGAAGGCATCGCGGATGGCGGTATTGCGCACCGTGGGGGACTGGAAATAACCGCACAGCTCGCGCTTTTTCGCCAGATCGCGCCGCTTCGGGCCGCATAGCCCCAGATCGTAATAGCGCGGGTCCGCGTTCGCCGGCAGGCGCGGGTTGCGCGGCACGCCGACATTGACGAAGTCAAAGTCCGTGAAAGGCGGCGGCACGCCGTCGCGGCTGGTGCCCAGGTGGCAGCTGGCGCAGTTGCCCTTGTCCGGATCCTTGAACAGCTCGGCGCCGCGCTCCTCCTGTTCGGTGAGCTCAAGGTCGCCGCGCAGGTAGGCATCGTAGCGGCTGCTGTAGGGATAGAACTCCTCGGGTACCTGCTGGAAGGCCGCAAGCGCGCTCATGCCGGCCGCGAAGGCCTTGACTGGATTGCGGAAGATGTCCGGCCCGAACAGCACCTTGAACTGCGGCGCGTAGGCGGCCCGGGCCAGTCTGCGCACCACCGCGGCTGGCCCGGCATTGGCCATTTCGTTGGCGGCCAGCAGCGGCAGCGGCGCCTGTTCCGCGAGGCTCGCGGCACGACCGTCCCACATCAGTCCGCCGATGGGACCCACATCGCCGTCCAGAAACTTGTACTCCTCCTTGAAGGGGGGCACCTCACGCAGATAGCGCAGCGAGGGGACGGTGCGGGTGCCGGACCGGTTCAGGCGCGGTCCGCCGAGCGCAATGGCCCGTCCCGGCGCCGGACCGTAGGCGTACTTCGGATCGTGACAGCTCGCGCAGGCCATCTTGCCCGAGGCCGACAGCGAGGGATCCAGGAACATGCTCTTCCCCAGCTGTTGCAGCGGCGACAGCGGTTGCGGCGCGGCCTGCGCCGCACCGGCGCCAAGCAGCACAACCACCAGTCCTGCAAGAAGCCATCGGGCCATCGGCCATGTCCCCGCCCAAAGCGCTGGCAATACCACTCTCCCGCCGAAAAATTTTCAATTGTTAGAACCACATTGTGACGCTTTCGTGAAGGCGGGTCGCGGGTCGGTCTGATGCCGTCATGCGAAATCGATTAAGCTCGAGCTTGGTGGAGCGCCATCGATGCGTGGCGACTTTCTCGCATCGCACCATTCCAGGTCAGGCCACGGTGACTGAGCCTTCGCGGGTTGTGTTTCTCAGCTACGCCTCGCAGGACGCTGCTGCGGCACTGCGAATTGCCGATGCGCTGCGCTCCGCGGGCATCGAGGTCTGGCTCGATCAGAGCGAATTGCGCGGCGGGGACGCGTGGGATCGCCACATTCACGATCGCATTCGCGAGTGTCGGCTGTTCATCGCCCTGATCTCCGCCAATACCGAAGCCCGGGACGAGGGCTACTTCCGACGCGAATGGAAACTGGCCGTCGAACGCACCCACGACATGTCCGAGAGGAAGACGTTTCTCGTTCCGGTCGTCATCGACAACACCCCCCAACGCGGCGCTTCGGTGCCGGAAAAGTTCCGCGACGCGCACTGGACGCACCTCCCCGGCGGTGAGACGCCGGCTGGGTTCACAGGCCACATTGCGCGGCTGCTGTCACAGGAACCCGGCAGGAACCTCCAGGCGGACGCGGTGCTGCAGGAGCCAACCGCGGCGCCTGGTCAGAAAGGGTCCTCGTCACGGATCGACGAGCACCTGCCCCCGCGTTCGATCGCAGTGCTGCCGTTCACGAATCTGTCCTCCGATCGTGAGCAGGAATATTTCTCCGATGGTCTTACCGAAGAGCTCATCAACCATCTCGCGCAGGTGAAGGGACTCAGGGTCCTTGCCCGTACGTCCTCCTTTGCGTTCAAGGGCAAGAACGAGGACCTGCGCGTCATCGGACAGAAGCTCGCAGTGGGCTGCATCGTGGAGGGGAGCGTCCGCAAGGCGGGTAATCGTCTGCGCATTACGGCGCAGCTCATCAATTGCAGCGACGGCTATCACCTGTGGTCCGGGACCTTCGACCGCGAACTCGAAGATGTGTTTGCGATCCAGAATGACATTTCCAGAGCCGTGGCAAACGCGCTCGGAACCGCTCTGGGAATCGCTGACGAACCGCAGTCCGGCGGCACGCGCAATATCGATGCGTATGAGCGATATCTGCGGGCGAATTCACTATCGCGTCTTTTGGGACCAGCCGAGCTGCAACGCGCGATCCAGTTGTACCGCGAAGCGCTGGCACTCGACCCTGACTTTGCGCGCGCATGGTCGGGGCTGGCTTACGCGATTGCGTTCACCTTGACCTTTGCGCCTCATCTGGCAGCACAGCTGGCACCTGAATTGCGGCTCGCGGCGGAGCGTGCGATTGCAATCGCGCCGGATCACTGGGACAGTCAAGTGGTGCTTGGCCTTCTGCTATTGGGCAGGCGCGACTGGAACGCGTCGCTCCAGGCATTTGAGAAGTCCGTGGAGCTGGCCCCGGCGTCGGAATCAAGCGCGAGATTCTGGGTCGGGCTGCTACTCCTTGACCTCGGAAGAACGCGGGAAGCACTGGTCCAATATCGAGCGGCAATCACGATTGATCCCCTGTCGTTGGCATTATCGACCCAATTACAGTGGGTTCTGACAACCATCGATCTCGAAGCCGAGGCCGAAGCGGAATACACCCGCAGTCTGGATCTGGCCGGTGATCGATCGGGTGTGGAACATGCAGCGCTGCAACGTGCCTGCCGGGATGGACTTTCCTCGGCGAGATTCCGCGAGCAAATGAAACGATTCCTGGCTCACGACAGCGTGCATTCGGCATTTGAATCCGAGCTACCCCACCTGACCGAGGATCCGGCGACGGCGCGGAAGCGATTGCACCAGGCGTTCGGTGATCCCGCGTGCCAGGATAATGTTCGGCAATTCCGGATCTCCTGGTGGGCGGCACTATTCGAAGATTACGATTTGGCGTTCGCTGCCTTGCGTCGCGCCTTCATCGACCTGCGATCGGGCATCCCATACGCGATCTGGCTGCCGGCGTATGCCGCGTCGCGCAAGGATCCGCGTTTCAAGCAACTGCTCGGCGATTTGAAGATCCTGGAGTGCTGGCGCGCGAGCGGCGAATGGGGCGACTTCGCACGGCCCCTGGGGGCTGAATACTTTGAGGTCTGGTAGCGATGGCCGCGGAGAATGCTCGCGTGCGCGCCCGTGCCTATGTAAGAATTTGCGCCCTCTAACCTGATACCGGTCAAGGAAAACGCGATGAACAAGGGTCCGCGTGTTGCAAAATGTATCCCAGCGCTCGCTTTGCTCTTGACCGGAGTTTGCCAGGCCCAGCTCAGACCACCGGTCCACGAAGCGCATAGCTCGCTCAGTGTCGGTCCGCTGCATGGGCCGCGGCGTGATCAGCTCATTGTTGCCGACATGACCGTGAAGAAAGATGGCAGCGTCGGCGATGTCGATGTCGTCACGGGTTTCTACACTGATGAATATCGGGGCCACGCGCTGCTGGCTCTTGGCAGGCTGCGCTTCCAGCCCGCGACGAGTGATGGTGCGCCGGTGGACTGGTACGGCTGGCGGTTCGTGCTGACCACCCGCGGCTCTTTCACGACCTCGATGCATCCTGCCTTTCAAAGCGAATACGCGAAGGTTGACGGGCTGAGCAAGGCGGGCGACTTCGCGGCTGCCGAAGCCGAAATCCAGGACCTCATCAAGCACCGAATCACCACCGTCTTCGAATATGCCTTCCTCAATGAAGCGTTGGTCCCTATCTACATCAAGCTGGACAGGCCGTATGACGCGCTGCGTGCAAGCCGCAATGCCACCCTGCGCAGCGGCCATATGGAAACCGAGTATTTCGCCGGCTCGCGCATCAAGGCCAATGATCCGAATTGGCCCTACTTCCTGCCGAAGGACCTGCTGGTCGATGCATTGCGCCAACGGTTCACGCTCGCCGCCACGCTGGAACGATTCGGCGAGGCGAACGCAACGTACAACGAGCTGCGCTCGCTGGATGACCTGACTGAGGATGACCCGATCGCCGTGCGCGCCGCGGATCTCGACCGACGCAGTCGTTCCCCGGAGCCGCTCCTCGTGCACGGCAAGATTGAACAGGGCACCTGGGAGTTCTCACCGACACGACGGCTGCTGTCGATCCAGGCCGCGCCGGGAGCGATTCACACGCTCGACATCAAGTGTCGCGTGCATAAGGAGAGCATGCGCTTCGATCCCGACCACGACTTGAGGTTGCCGCCCCCTTGGGGCGCATGCACCCTGGCGTTTGCCGGTGAGGAGGGCACTGACATCCAGCTCAAGGAACAATTTCTGCCTCGCCCGTGATAGGAGTCCGCTCGCGGTGTCGCAACTTCTTGAAATGGCGCGCGGTTCCGGGGGACCGGCAGATCTGCGGCCCTCACCGGGCCAGTCGGTCCCTTCATGATTTGCAACAACTGGCACGCCACGCGCAGCGGCAGCAACGACGTCAGCTGCACGACAGAATCGACTCAGACCGTCATTGTTGGCGGGGATGCAATCACCCGCGAAACTTGATAACCCTGGCCGCACAAGCCGGCCGGGACCTTTGGCCGGGCCTTTGTTCGGCCCTGGATTCCCTATACAATCAGGTACAAGCGTCGCCCGATTCGGCCCAACGCAGACAAAACTCGGCCATCGGGATGAGTATCGATTCCGCACTGGAAGTCCTTAATCTGGCCGGCCGCCGGCCCCGATCTCGTATGCGTTTGATCCCGGCGCTATTGCTGTTGTCGATCACGGGTTGTGCGGTCGGTCCCACCTTCAAATCGCCCGCTGCGCCGAACCTCAGCGGTTACACCGCGGCACCGCTAACCAATACTGCCGCCACCGCCGATGTTGCCGGCGGAAATGCGCAACGCTTCATCGCCGGCGCCGATCTGCCCGGTGACTGGTGGACCTTGTTCCACTCCAAACAGCTCAATGAGCTCATCGAGCAGGCGCTCGCGAACAATCACGATCTGAAGGCTGCACAGGCCGCGTTGTCGGAGGCGCGGGAAAATGTCCTCGCGCAGCGCGGTGCCTACTTTCCGAGCCTCGGCGCAGATTTCTCCGCCAGCCGCCAGAAGCAACCGGGTTCACTCGCGCCGGTACCCAGCAACAACGCACTGCTGTACAACCTGTTCACGCCACAGCTGAGCATCTCCTACGTGCCCGACGTCTTCGGTCTGAATCGCCGTACCGTCGAATCCCTGCAGGCGCAGGCGCAGGGCATGCGCTTTCAGATGCTCGCGACCTACACGACCTTGACCTCCAACGTGGTGGTCACGGCGATCCAGGCCAATGCGACGGACACGCAGATCGATGCGACGCGGCAAATGGTCGCGATCAATTCCCACGCGCTCGAGACATTGAACTATCAATACCGTAAAGGCTATGCCAGCGGTCTGGATGTGGCCGCGCAGGAATCGCAACTCGCGCAGGTCAGCGCCACTTTACCGCCGCTGCTGAAGCAATCGGACCAGCTGCATCATCTGCTGGCGGTGCTCACCGGGCGCTTTCCCAACGAAACGCCCACCGAATCGTTCGAGCTGTCGAGCCTGCAGTTGCCAGTCGATCTGCCGGTCAGCATGCCGTCGACACTGGTGGCGCAGCGTCCGGATGTGCGTCAGGCGCAGGCCAATCTGCATGCTGCGAGCGCGCAGATCGGCATTGCCGTCGCGAACCGGTTGCCGAATATCACCCTGACCGCGGATGCCGGCAGCACCGCCCTGGCGATCAGCCAGGTCTTCAACTCCGGCACGAGCTTCTGGGGTCTGGCCGCGGATGTGACGGCACCGATTTTCGAGGGCGGCAAACTGCTGCACCAGGAACGCGCCGCGCGAGCCGCTTATACGCAGGCGGCCGAGCAGTATCGCGGCACGGTCCTGACCGCGGTCCAGAACGTCGCCGACGCCTTGACGGCGCTGCAACAGGATGCCGAGGGTTTGAAGGCCGCTGCAGCGGCCGAACACGCCGCCAAAACCACGCTGGATCTGGCGCGACAGCAGGTTCGCGATGGCTATTCCAGCGATCTTGCGCTGTTGAACGCAGAACAGACCTATCAGCAGGCGCTGATCAATTTGATCCAGGCCCAGGCCAGCCGGTATGCGGACACCGCGGCGCTGTTTCAGGCACTGGGTGGCGGTTGGTGGCAGCGTTCGGATCTGACAGAGAATGCCAATGGCAACTGAATCACGCTGCCGGGCGGCGGCCGTCGTGCTGACCGCCATCATGGCAGCCTCCGGCTGTGCGCCCAAGACAGCGGGCAATGCGCCGGACCCGGCCGCGACCGCCAGCAACGTCAGCTTGACCAAGCCGCAACGGCAACATCTGCAGATCGACACGGCAGCGCCCAGCAGTTTCCGCAAGTCCATCGACACCACCGGCGTGGTGGATTTCGACAACGATCAGGCCACCAGCGTATTGGCGCCCTTCTCCGGCCCGGTATCGCGGCTGCTGGCTGCGCTGGGCGAACGCGTCGCGAAAGGCCAGCCGTTGGCGACGGTGAGCTCCCCTGACTTTGCGGCCGCCGTCGCCGCCTACCGCAAGGCGATCGCCACTGCCGCGACGGCCCGCCACCTGGCAGACCTGGACAAGGACCTGTTCGAACATCACGGGGTCGCCCAGCGCGAGGAAGAGCAGGCACAAACCGATGCCGACAATGCCGAATTCGATCGCACTGCCGCGCTGCAGGCGCTGATCGCGTTGAATGTCGATCCACAGACCATCAAGGCTATCCAGGAGAACCGGCAGGTTGACAGCGTGGAGGGGACGATCCGTTCCCCGATCACGGGGGTCGTGGTGGAGAAATTGATCTCGCCCGGACAACTGGTGGAAGCCGGCACCACGCCCTGCTTCACCGTGGCCGATCTTTCGCGCGTCTGGGTGGAAGCGCAGATCTTCGGTCCGGATGTGGCGTCGGTGCACATCGGGGATGGCGCCGAAGTGGTGACGGATACCGCCTCGGAGCATCTGCAGGGAACCGTGACCAATGTCTCGGCGCTGGTCGATCCCGATACCCGTTCCGTGACCGCGCGCGTTGCGGTGCCGAATCCGTCGGGCATCCTCAAGAAGCAGATGTATGTGCGGGTGCTGATCCGCTCGCAACGTGAGGAAACCGGCTTGCTGATTCCGGTGTCGGCGGTGTTGCGCGATGATGAAAACCTGCCCTTTGTGTACATAGAGCAAGCCGACGGCAGCTTCGCACGGCGCCATGTCACGCTGGGCTACCGGGACGGTAACCGGTTCGAGATTGTCGGGGGCATCAGCTCCGGCGAGAAGATCGTTGTCGACGGCAGCATCTTCGTACAATTCATCCAGAGTCAATGAGCGCCCAACCGCCGCCGGATGTACCGGAGTCGCGATCCGGTTCGGCAATCAATCGCATCGTGGCCTATGCGCTGGAGCAACCGCTGCTGATCATGCTGCTGGCGGCAAGCCTGATCGGCGCGGGCTGGTGGGCACTGCAGCGGCTGCCAATGGACGCCTATCCGGATCTGTCTCCGCCCATTGTCGAGATCATCACGCAGTGGCCTGGACATTCCGCGGAGGAGATGGAGCGGTTGGTCACGGTGCCGGTCGAGTTGGGCATGAACGGGATTCCGGATCTGGCGACGAAGCGTTCTATTTCGCTGTACGGATTGTCGGATGTCACGCTCACGTACCGCGATCGCGTCGACAACTACTTTGCGCGCCAACAGGTTTTCAACCGGCTGAGCGGCCTCACCCTGCCGACCGGCGTGACACCTTCGGTATCGCCGCTGTCCTCGCCATCGGGTCTGATCTATCGCTACGTGTTGGAAAGTCCGGATCGCTCGCCGATGGAGCTCAAGACCTACGAGGACTGGGTGGTCGCGCCGCAGTTCCGGTCGGTTCCGGGAGTCGCCGACGATTCGGCCTTCGGCGGCGGCGACATGCAATACCAGGTTCTGCTCGATCCGGCGCGGATTGCCGCAGTCGGGCTGTCGGTACCGCAGGTCGAGGCGGCGCTGGCGGCCAATAACAGCAACGCCGGCGGCGGGTTCTATACACAAGGCGGTCAGTTCTTCTATATCCGTGGACTGGGACGACTGACGACGACCCAGGATATCGGCGAGGTGGTGCTGGCGGTGCACAACGGCACCCCGGTATTGGTCAGAGATGTCGGGCGCGTGGCCATTGATATCGCGCCACGCCTGGGTGAGTTCGGCTACATGAGTCAGAACGACGCGGTGGAAGGCGTGATCCTCATGCTCACCGGCGAGAAGACCCAGGATGTGCTGAAGCGTGTCGAGGCGAAAACCGCGGAGTTGAACCACGGCGTCCTGCCGCGGGACATCAAGGTCCATCCGTTCTACGACCTGGCGGACCTGATCGCGGAAACCACACAGACCGTGGAACGCAACCTGCTGCTGGGCATGGTCCTGGTCGTCGCAGTGCTGGTGTTTTTTCTCTACGACGTTCGCGCCGGTCTGATCGTCGCCGTCACCATCCCATTGGCGCTGATGTTCGCCTTCGTCTGCCTCGACCTGCAGAACGCCTCTGCCAATTTGCTCTCGATCGGCGCGGTGGATTTCGGCATCCTCGTGGATGGCGCAATTTTCATGGTCGAGAACATTTTCCGCCAGATCGCCTTGCGTCACGGCACTCGGTTCACCATCCGGGAAGTCATCCTCGATGCGGCCGCGGAAGTTGATCGCCCCTTGGTTTACGCAGTCGCCGTGATCGTGGCCAGCTTTTTGCCGATCTACGTCTTGAGTGGACCTTCCGGCACACTGTTCAAGCCCATGGCCGACACCATGATCTTCGCGTTGATCGGCTCGCTGCTCGTCACCCTGACGCTGTTGCCGGTGTTGTGCGCCATGTTGATGCGCAGCAATGTGCGCGAGCGGCGCAATGCGCTCTTTGAGAAGACCAAGGCCGCTTACACCCGCGGTCTGCAATTCTGTTTGGTTCGGCCGTGGCCGACGGTGGTGGTGCCAACCGTTGTGCTCGGGCTGTCGTTGCTGCTGGTACCGAGGATCGGCGCCGAATTCATGCCGCACCTGGACGAAGGCGCCCTCTGGGTGCGCGCGACCATGCCCTACACCATTTCGTTCGACGAGGCGGCGCTGTTGACGCCGAAGATTCGCGACGTCCTGGTCTCGTTCCCGATGGTGACCACCGTCACATCGGAACTGGGCCGCCCTGATGACGGTACCGATTCGACCGGATTCTTCAACGTCGAATTCTTCGTCGGCCTGAAACCGTATGCTCAGTGGCACGGCGACTATCGCGACAAACCGGCGTTGATCGACGCCATCAATCACAAGCTGCAGTCCTTTCCCGGGATCGATTTCAACTACACGCAACCTGCGGAAGACGCGGTGGATGAGGCTGAGACCGGGCTCAAGAGCGCGTTGGCCGTCAAGGTGTTCGGCGCCGATCTGGAAACACTCCAGGTGAAGGGCAAAGCCATCAAGGAGGTGCTGGGGCAGGTGCGCGGCATCAGCGATGTGACGTTGGTGCACGAACTGGGCCAGCCGAGCCTCACCATCAAGATCGATCGCGCAAAGATCGCTCGTTACGGCTTGAACGTCGCCGATATCAACGGCTTGATCGAATCGGCGATCGGCGGTGACGTGGCGACGCAGGTGGTGCAGGGAGAGAAGCAATTCGACCTCATTGTGCGACTCGATCGGCAGTTCCGGGAGAACCCCCAGGAAATCGGCGACATCCCGGTCGCCACTTCGGGCGGACAGCAGATCCCGCTGAAGCAACTGGCCGATATTGCGGAGGTCAACGGCGCCTCATTCATCTACCGCGAGGACAATTCGCGCTATATCGGCGTGCAGTTCTCGGTGACCGGGCGCGATCTGGCCGGGGCAGTGCAGGATGCCATTCAACAGGTGCACGACAAGGTCGGCCTGCCGCAGGGCTATCGCCTGGATTGGGGCGGTGAGTACAAGGAATACACGGCGTCGCGTGCGCAGATGAGCGTGATCTTGCCGTTGACGTTGCTACTGATCTTCGTGCTGCTGTTCGTGCTCTACGGCAATTTCAAATTCCCCTTCATTACAGTGGTGGGCGTGCTGTTGTCGGCGCCGGTCGGGGGCCTGCTCGCCTTGTGGATCACCGACACGCCGTTTTCGGTCTCCTCCGGCATCGGATTCATCGTCCTGTTCGGTGTCTCGGTGTTGACGGGGGTCGTCTACGTCTCCTACGTCAACGAGTTGCGCCGCGGCGGCATCACCACCCCCGCGGCAATTCGCGACGGTGCGATGCTGCGGCTGCGCCCGATCATGATGACTGCACTGGTGGCTGCGCTCGGGCTGCTACCGGCCGCATTGGCCACCGGCGTGGGCACGGATTCGCAAAGACCCTTTGCGCTGGTGATCGTCTGCGGGATGCTGTCGCGGCTGTTGATCAGCATCTTCCTGATGCCGGTGCTGTATGCGCTGGTCGCGCGCCCCAATGATCGGCTGGAAGTCTGACGAGGATCTTGTGATCACCCCGAATTCCATCCCGGCCCTGCCCTTCAGGCCCCGGCATCCGGGGCATTCGGATGGCCCCGTCTTCAGGCGCTCTGTGCCTGCAACGCGCTCAGCACGCGTTCGCTGCGAAAGGGTGCCCGGCGCAAGCGAACACCGGTCGCATCGTGGATCGCATTGGCGAGCGCGGCGATCAGCGGCTTATGGCTGCATTCGCCGGCCCCGTAGGGCGCGAGATCCGGGCGGCCCGGATTCGGATCCCCGTTGACGAGCGCGATGTCGATGGTCTCGGGCGTGTCCGAATGGCGCAGGCTGGGGTAGGACGCCCAATTGACGCTGGTGACCTTCTCGGTATCGAACTGGACCTCTTCCCAAAGCGCTCGGCTCAGGCCGTGCAGCATGCCGCACTCGACGGTGTGATGCAGTGCCTCAGGGTTGATCACGAGCCCGCAGTCGTGCGCGCATACCAGACGCTTGGTCCAGACGCGGCCGGTCTCGCGATTCACCTCGACTTCGGCGATGACGGCCACGATGGTGTTGCCGCGATAGGTGTAGGCGACGCCGCGGCCCGCGAGCATTTGGTCTCCTGATGCGCTCGGCTGCGATTTGGGTGACGGTCGCGGGTCCCATCCGTAGAGTTTCGCGGCCGCGCGTACCACGGCGAGGGAGCGCGATTTGCGGAACACGTCGTCCTCTTTGCCCTGCTCCAACATATCCAGACGAAACTGAATGGGATCGGCCTGGGCGGCTGCGGCCAGTTCGTCGATGAAGGATTCGAAGGCAAACGTGACTTGCGGCCCGTTGGGATCGCGCAGATTGCCGGTTCGCAGGGGCGTTTCCCAGATCAACGGCATCCCAACGATCCGGGTCGTCGTACGCTGATTCGGAATCGAGTACATCGTGGTCGGAGATTCGACCGAGCCCTTGGCCGGTTTTGCCGGGCGTATCCCCATGAGCTGCGCAATCAGCACCGTATCGGATTCGTTGTACCAAAGATGGTTGTAGTCCGCGGAACAGGCGTCATACTCGAGCGCCACGAGCTTGCCGCGCTCATCCAGAGCGCCACGAAGCTTGAAGACGTGTGCAGGGCCCTTGGTATCCCAGCCCGCTTCTTCGTCGCGCATCCACTGCATGCGCACCGGTCGACCGAGTTCATTGGCCAGGAACGCCGCTTCGAAACCCGCATCGTCCGCAGCCGTACGGCCATACACTTGCGGGCCATCCATGTAGACGACGCGCACCTGCTCACGCGGCATGCCGAGGAACTTCGCGACACCGGTGCGATGGCTGTACGCCTTCATGTCGTTGGTATAGATCGTCATCTGCCCGTCGGAAGGGTCAGCGAGGGCGTGGGCCGGACCGATGGATGAGTGCCCCTGAAAGGGCACTTCAAACTCGGCTTCGATGACGCGCGCAGCGACTTTGAACGCCGCCTCCGGATCGCCCTCGACGCGCGGTTCGCTCGTCGATGTGGGAGTGGCGCGACGCATATAGTCGAACAACTCGCCGGAGGCGGGGAACGGCGCGACGGTGGGTCGCTGCCAGTGTGCTTTGAGTTGCCTGGCGGCGCGGATGGCCTGTTCTTCGCGCTCACAAATCACCGCGACGTAGTTGCCGCGGCTGACCACGCGGATGAAGCCGGGCAGGTCGCGGACAGAGGTTTCATCGATCCCTTGCAGCGCGGCGCCCGCATATGGTGGCCGAACATTGCGGGCGTGAACCATGCGTGGCAGTTTCATATCTACCGCCCACCGCAACGATCCGTCCACTTTCGCGGGGATGTCGTAGCGCTTGTGCGACTGGCCCACCACACGCAAGTCGGTGACGGGCTTGACGGCAGCCTGGCCGGCAGTCAAGTCAATGCGGCTGCCGGTGAGCGGGATGTTGAAGCGCTTGCCGCCGATCAGTTCGGCGTAGGTCACTGTCCTTCCAGGATCGGACTTCACAAATATGGTGGCATTGGCCACCGCGAGCATTTCGACGGGCGTCGCCAGGTGCTGGCCGCCCAGGTCCAGCAGCACCCGCCGCGCTTCCGCGGCGACCCGGCGCATGGGGCGACCGTCTCTCTCCACGCTGGTCGAGCCTCCCGAGCCGCCCTGGTCAGGAGTGATGTCCGTGCGGCCCATGACGAGACGGGTCTTGTCAAAAGCAATGTCCAACTCATCGCACATCATCTGTCGGAACGCCGTACCCGTGCCCTGGCCGCCATCCGTCTTGCCGACGTAGAACGTCGCCGTGTTGTCAGGATGAATGACGATCCAGGTGTCGAGCTTGAGGAAGTCGGGGTCCGGATAGGGGCCGGCGGCGGCCAAAGGCGCCTGGGCGAGCGCCCGCGCGCCGGGCAAAGCGCTGAGGCTCAGGGTGATGGCCAATGCCCCGGAACCTGCGAGGAAACCGCGGCGCGAGGGCTGGTTGAGCCCGGCGAGGGCATCCTCCAACTCCGGCGGCAACTCCAGGGGATTGCTCATTGGCGCTCTCCGGTGGCCTTCGTGCCGCGGGCCACACGCCGGATCGCGGCCTGGACTCTATAAAAGGTCATGCAGCGGCACAGCGCACCGTCCATGGCCTCGCGGATCTCGGCATCACTCGGGTGTGGGTTCCGGTCAAGCAGTGCCTTCGCCGTCATGATCTGACCATTCTGGCAATACCCGCACTGCGCGGCCTGTTCCTCAATCCAAGCCTCCTGCAGCGGATGCAATTTGCCGTGTTTCGACAGGCCCTCGAGCGTCGTCACCTCGCCACGCACTGCTGAGACCGGCGTGATGCAAGAACGGATGGCGGCCCCACCCATGATGACCGTACACACACTGCACTGACCAAGCCCGCAGCCAAAACGAGGGCCGCGCAGATCAAGGTCATTTCGCAGGACGTATAAAAGGGGGGTCGATGGCTCTACGTCCACCTCGTGCGTCGCGCCGTTAACGCGCAGTTTGACGATGCTCATGACTCACCTTTTCCGGATGTGCTTTTTGCCGCCCGCCCAGACTAGGGCAGAACCACGGGCAGATTCACAATATATCGAATGGAAATCAAAGAGTTAATTCGATGGTGGCCAGGGACGGAATCGAATCACCGACACGTGGATTTTCAGAGCGGGCATTTTGCCATGCAGCATCACTGACCAGCATCTAAATCAGTCAGTTGGCGAGCGCAGGTTCGCGGGTAGATTATCTGAGCTGATCCCAGGTGGTGCTGATTTGGAAACCAAAGTGGAAACACCGCTGGCCGCCTTCAGTTCTTGCCCAGATACTAATGGTGATAGGTGGCCCAAGGTCCGAAATTCAATTGATCATCGTGAGGAGAGATTGAATGAATTGGTCACGACTCGACAACCTTAAGTTCACGAGATTTTTGCCATCACTAATCTGCAGTGTTTGGTTCGTCGCTGCTCCTCAGTTCGCAGCGGCTCAGTTCAAATCCTGGGTCATGGCCAAGCTCCCCGACACACCGGAGGGGCTCGGACTCGATTCGAAGGGGAGCGTCTACGCGGCCCTCCTGCATACCGGCGAAGTCGTCGCGATCAAGGAAGACGGCAGCTACGATCACATCGCCTGGGTGCCGTCGCGCGAGGAGAGCGGCAAGGGTGACCTGATCGGACTCGAGGTCGATAAGAATGACAACGTCTACGTCGCCTACACCGCCCACTCGAAATATGACCTCCGGCAGGATCTCGGCAACCCATTCCATCCGGCTTGTCGGGACGCCACCGCGACCCGCACTGGAGTCTACAAGATTGAGGCCAAGACGAGAAAAGTGACGGCGCTCGCGACGAAGGCGCAAGGGTGGGCTTTCTGCTATCCGGATGATGTCGCCATCGATTCAAACGGCAACGTATATATGACGGATCTCACCTATTCGGGGATCTGGAAGATCTCTGCCGATGGAAAGAAGGTGGATCTGTGGTCGGCGCATCCTCTGCTGAATTGGTCGCCCAAGCCCTATTCTGGTTTCCCGCTGGGAGTCAATGATCTCGCACTCGACCAGCAGGAGAAGAACATCTACGCCGTCACTGACGGCGACCCTATGGTGCTGAGGATTCCCATCAAGGAGGACGGGACGGCCGGTGATCCCGTGGCGCTAGCGTCCGGATTTTCCGCCTTCGACGGCATCGCGCTGGACGGCAAAGGCAACATCTACGTCTCCGAGATTTTGCTAAATCAGATCTGGGTTCTCTCGCCCGACGGCTCCCAGCGCATCTTGATTGCCACCAAACAGAATTCGCCGCTGGACAACAACACGAGTCTGATCTTGCGTGGAGATGTTTTGTGTACCGCCAACCTCGGCTTCGCCCATGACCGCCCCGAACACGCGGACCGGACGATCGTCTGCATGCAGGGCTTTCCGACGCCGAAATAGTTGCGATGCGAGGCTCGAACGGCGCGGTTCTGCACGAATTCCGTCGCGATTCTCAGGGTCGCGGAAATCAAGGTGTTACCGACTCGATGGTCTCGTAACCACCTGAATTTCCAAGGTATTGGTGGCCAGGGGCGGAATCGAACCACCGACACGCGGATTTTCAATCCGCTAATTTCCAAATTCCGCTGCGTTGCTCAACGTAGCGACTTGCATCACGAATCAGTAACTTACGGTCTTTACAAGGGTTTCTGCCATAGCTGATGCGTAGCTCTCCGTTGCATACTATTCCACGCCGGTGCCTACAGGGTGCCTACACGGACGGATAGCGGCAATGAAGCGGAAAACAGCACGAGTTGAGGAATTCACCGAGCCCCGGGTCGAGGCCTTCGAGTGCCCCGAGTTCCGGGAGGCAAAGAGTGGCCCCAACAAAGGCCAGCTCGTACCCGTGGACTACGCTCTGTATTGGGACGAGCGCGTGCCCGGCCTCGGTGTTCGCGTCATGGGCACCGGCGCCCGCAGCTACATCTTTGAAAAGCGCGTGCATGGGGCCAGTCAACGCACAACCATCGGCCCGGCCGGTAAGGGCGGGATGAGTCTCGGGGACGCTCGCAAAAAGGCGAAGAAACTCACGGGTGTCGATGACCCCAAGGCCGAGGCCACCGCAGTACGCGCCGTGAAGGACGCGGAGCGGCTTGAGTCCCAACGCCACACCCACATGGTATCGGCGGTTTGGCAGGCCTATATCGCGGCCAACGACGCGAATCCGGTCGATAAGCGATGGGGCGAAAGGCATCGCCAGGACCACATTTCTCTCGCCCGCCCCGGCGGCGTAAAGCGACGACGCGGGCCGGGAGTGACGATAGCCCGGCCACTCGCCGACCTGATGTCTCGCAAGCTGTCGGAACTCACGGCCGACACCGTCGCCGCGTGGCTGAAGCGCGAGGCGAAGAAACGCGCGACCAGCGCGGCCGGCGCCTACCGACTTTTGAGGGCCTTCTGCGCGTGGACACAAGAGAAACCCGAACAGGGCCACACCGACTACCGGGGCATCGTCGCCGCCGACGCGTGTACCGCCGCTGCGGTGCTGAAGTGGCTACCGACGCCAAAATCGAAGGACGGCGACAAGCTGCAACGCGGAGACTTGCGCGCATGGTTCAAGGCCGTACGCGGGATAAACAACGAGGTCATCGCTGCGTACCTTCAATGCCTCTTGCTCACTGGCGCTCGGCGCGAGGAATTGGGCTGCCTGCGCTGGAACGATGTCACGGTTAGGGACGAGGCCGAATGGTCGAGCCTCGTTCTGCGGGACAAGGTCGAGGGCGAGCGAACAATTTCCCTCACGCCATACGCCGCCTCGCTGTTGACTGCGCTGCCACGTCGCAACAAGTGGGTGTTCGCAAGCCCGACCGCCAAAGACGGCCGCCTCGTTGAACCCACGAGGGCACACATGGGTGCGCTGAAGGCCGCCGGCATCAAGCACGTTTCGCTACACGGGCTGCGGCGCAGCTTCGCCACATTGCCCGACTATCTCGACGACATGCCGGCAGGCGTCATTGCGCAAATCATGGGGCACAAGCCGTCGGCGACCGCAGAAAAACACTACAAGAAACGGGACATCGACGTGCTCCACAGGTGGCACTCGAAAATCGAGACGTGGATTCTCAACGAGGCCGGCGTGGTGTTCACGCCACCAGGGCAGAGAGCCAAGCTCGGCACGGTCAACGCTGACGGCACCGTTCAACTTGCGGCGGGCTAGGAAGGAAATCGAACCATGAATACCGCTATCGTTTGGGTTTTGCTGGCAACTTCTATCGACCCTATCAAGGTTGAGTGCATACACGTACGAGTGGCCGCCGTGTTCGCCAGCGAGGACGGCTGCAAGACGGTCGAGACGGCAGAGCGCGCCCCGGGCACAGATACCGTGTGGAATTGCGAAAAAATGCAGCTTAAAAAATAGGCTTGGCGCGTGCCTAAGAAACCCCAATTCCCGTTTATGGTGTTCGCCGAGTCGGTGCCGGACGCCACGCGCCTGCACGCTCCGAGCACGATGGCGGACGAGAGAGAACTGATACTCGCAAAGGTCGATGACGCGGTCGAGGTCGTCAAGAGCATCGCTACCGGGAACCGTCGAGGTGCCCGACACCGCGACAGCCACCATAAGCGTGACCGCATCATGCGCGATGCCAAGTACGTGCCAGGGAAACGCGGCGAGCCCAAGCGCATCGCGAGCAAATACGGTGTCTCACCCCGCACCGTGGAAAAATGGATCGCGCAACTCCGCGCGCCAGAAATCGACCCGCCGGCTGATTGGCGCACCGTGTATCACGGTCGCGCCCTGCGCAATTACCAACGCGAACTCGCTCAAAAGCGCTGGAAAACGCCCAAGACTTGAATTTACCCTGTCGTCGCATACATGCGGTGCGGGTATCTCGGATAGTTCTCGCAACGGCGCACTACCGCGCTCAACCGAGAATGCAATCATGGCCCTCGCCACTACCGAAACGCCGCGTAAGGCGCACACCCGAACGCTATCCCCCGACGAGTTCCGCCGGCTCACCGAGCGCACGGGCGTCGCTCAGCACGTTCCCACGGCAGAGGCCGCCGCGCTACTGAACGTCGCCCCTCAGACAATGCGTCGTTGGGCCTGTGAAGGCTCAGGTCCGCTGCGCCCGATCCGGATCAATGGTCGCCTGCGCTGGTCCGTTGAGGCCATAGCGACCGTCCTAAGCGGCGCAGCGCAGCCCGCGAGTGTGCCGGCGTGAGAACGCGGCCCCAAACGAACGACGGCTCAGGCCGCTTTACGCGACGCTGAGCCGTCAAGAGCCATCTCGAATGTGGAATCTAACACCAGACCCCGCGCATGTGCCAGCGCGCCCGACGTTGACGCTCACCAAGGGCGTCGCACCCAAGGCTATCAAACGACCGCCGTCGCCTGACGCCGCCGTCGATTTCTATTTCGTGTGGTCACCGGCTCGCAACTCTCCACGGGTGCGGCACGCGAGCCGCGACCTTGCAATCGCAGAGGCCGACCGCTTGGCCGCGATGTTCCCGGGCACACCATTCGACGTATTCGCGGCCCGACGCGTGTCGAGGTGCCTGCGATGAGTGCCCCTGAGAAATGGCGTCAACAGTTTTGGGTCAGCGGCCGTTCGCTGAAGCGCCTCATCGCGACTGCGGAACTGTATGTAGCGCCCTCGGCCGAGAACATTCTCATTTGCGGGGCCGGGGACTACTTCCCCGAACTCGCGGGTGCCGATTGGGTCGCCGGGTGCGCCCCCTACGCCGACTCCGACGACGGGCTCAGCGATCTTAGCGGCTTACTGGAATTCCTGATCGACGGCTCGTTCTATATCGAGTCGCGCGCGCCGCGCCGCGAGCTAGAGGCATTCATGAGGGGGCGTACATGCGCATCAAAAAGTTAACGGCGCTCGCCGATGAGACGGCCCGAGGCACGCCGCTAGAGGCATGGATTGCTCGGGGGTGGAGCGAAGAACTGATGATTCGCCACGGCTACTTGCGTCTCGTGGCCGACGAGGCTCAAGCCGAGCCCGCGTTGCCGACCGTGGCGGACTTAGAGGCCGCGTACCAAGCGGCACACAACGATGCTTCGCATGTTTTCGGCATGCCCGCGTCCACTCCCGAGGAACGAGAGAAGGCACGAGCCGCAGCGTATGCAGCATTTGAAGCCTTGCGTGAAGCACGCGTTCGAGCGCGAGCCGAGGCGTTTAGTTCCGGCAGCGTGAGCACAGCGACGGGCGTTGTCAGCTCAGACAACCAGCTTGAGCACTTCAAGGGCTGCATGTACGTGCAGGACCTGCACGGCATCATCGTGCCGGGCCTGACGGATGTCCTCGACCAGAAGCGCTTCGATGTTCGGTACAGCGGCGTTTATGAGCTAGAACCGCAGAAAATGACCGACTCTGCGTGGGAGTGCTTCACCGCCTCGCGCATCTTCAAATTCCCCCGCGTGGACGCGACCTACTTCGACCCACGCGACGAACCCGGCAACATCCGCACGAACGCGCAAGGTGCGCAGGCCGTCAATACCTTCGTACCGCGCAGCGTTGAGCGTATCGACGGTGACGCGTCGCCATTCGTGCGGCATATTCAAAAGATCCTGCCCGAGGGCTACGACGCGTGGATTCTGATTGCCTACCTCGCCGCCTGCGTGCAGTACCCCGGAGTCAAGTCGCCGTGGGCGCCGCTGTTGCAAGGCACTGAGGGTAACGGTAAATCGGTCATCGTAGATATGATGGCCCGAGCCATTGGCCGCGAGTACACCCACGCAGCGCGGGCCAGCGAAATCGACGGGCGCTTTAACGCCTACCTTTACGGCAAACTGTTCATCGCGTTCAACGAGGTGAAGGTCAGCCAGGACAAGGCGGGCGTGTGGGAAACTCTCAAGAGTTACATTACCGATGCGTGGCAACAGCTCGAATACAAGGGCGGCGCCATCGTGCAGCGCGAGATGATGTTCAACGTGCTGTTTGCCACCAACCACGCCGACGCGTTGCCCAAGACGAAGGACGCCCGGCGCATCTGTCCGCTGTTCTGCGCTCAGCAGTCCGAGGATGACCTCGTGCGCGACGGCATGCTCGACGCGAACCGTTGCACCTCGGTCTACTTCGACACCCTCTATCGCTGGCTCGACCGTGAGAACGGCTACGCCATCACCGCCGGGTACCTCGCGAACTATCAGATACCCGATGAGCTGAACTTTGCCGGCCGGTGCAAGCGCGCACCCCGCACCACGGCGACAGAGGCCGCCATAGAGGCGAGCATGGGGCCTGTCGAGCAAGAGATTGCCGAGGCCATCGCGTGCGGCGCTGAGGGCTTCCGGGGCGGTTGGATCGCGTCTCACTGCATGAACACCGTCATCGACAAGTCGCAGCGGGCGCGCGTGGTCGCCAAGAACAAACGGCGCGACATCATCAAGGGGATGGGCTACGTGCCGCACCCGGGGTTGCCCGACGATGGGCGCGCACCCGTGCCGTTACCGGATGGGCAGCGGCCCACGCTTTACGTGAAGCCTGACCATCCAACCATTGAGCTGCGCGGCGTGGCGGTTGCGGATGCCTACGTCAACGCGCAGCGCGCGGGCACGAGTGCACCCTCCGTGTTCGTGCCGCCGCAGCCCCCGGCTGTTCCCTATCAGTGATGAGCGCCGGCCCGCATCACGCAGGCATCGCGGTAGCGTTGGGACACCCTCACACCGCCATGGCACCCTCACCTGTGAAAAGTCGGGGTGTTGCGCAAGTGCCGATATTCATAGCGTTTGGACCCTCTAGCACCCTCACACCCTAACTTTTCCTATATCTAGAGAAAACTAGAGGGGATGTAGCGTGTAGGGGACTGTGCAGGGGGAATGGGGAGAGTGGGACCGAGAGTAGGGTGCCGTAGGGGTGTGGGGATTTGGTGACGATTTCCCCTGTGAAATCAATGACGACCTCACACCGGGACCCTTTGGACGAAGTGCCGGTGTTGATCGCGCGTTGCAAGCCTAGCGATGTTCAACTCTGGCAAGGCTAGGGTTATGCGCCCTCGTGGACACCCATTGCAGCTACTAGCGCGTGGTTTCACTCATCTTTCCATGATCGAACGTATGACTTCACCAACCAGAATGCTAACTGTGTGGCGCCTATCCCGTGGAAAGGTGGCCCGAGCGGTCGCGAGACACAACTTTCCGCCCAAAATTTCAGAAGTCGCTCCGCGCCGCGATCCAAGGCTTGCAACGTGTGCGATAGGTTTTGATAGAAAGTCGCTCTAGCATCGTGTTACTTTTCCCCGTGCCTACACCTCACCTACATTCCGCCCTATCGCTTTGCGTTGCTCGCGATGCCGCCGCATGTTTCTCGGTGTTTTCGTGATGCTCGACGCTACGATTCGGAATCCGTTGGTCGCGGTCGGCGACGCATCGAGTGCGCTGTTGAGCGACAAGCACGAGCTGTTCGTGCAGGCGCTGATGAGCAACGGCGGGCACCTCGTGGACGCCTACCGGGCGGTGTACCCCAACGCCGGCTCGAACGATGCGGCCTACGCCAACGCGTGCCGCCTACGAGCCCGCCAGGACGTCTCGGTGCGGATTGCCGAGCTGACCCGCGCCTCGGCTGCGGTTGCCATCGTCGACCGCGCAGTGCTCTTGCAGGAGCTTCACGAGCTGGCCACGGCGGACCAGGGTGCTGTGACCCGGGTCGTGACAGAGCCCTGCCCGGCATGTTGGACGGAGGACGAGGTCGCCCGCGCCCTAGACGCTGCCGCAGCGCCCGGCGCCGTATTGGCTGACTTCGAGGCGCCGCGCACCGGATGTACCCCTTGCCGCAGTCGTGGCGTGCAGCGCGTGGTAATTACGGATACCGCTGACCTTCGCGGCGCAGCTCGCCGCCTATACCAAGGCGCGCGACAGAAAGCCGACGGCAGCATCGAGGTCCGCACCGTTGACCAGCTGGCCGCGAGGCGCGAACTCCATGAGCTGCTAGGCCTCAAGGTCTCGCGCACCGAGTCCAAGAACCTGCACGTTCACGCCACGGTGCCAGCGCCCACAGACATGAGCCCGCAGGCGTTGCTCGAACTCTGGAAGGGCGCGCGCCGTGGCGATTGATATTTGGGGGCGTGTAATCGCCAACGACTCGGACTACAACATCGCCGAGGCCGAGCGGGCGGCTCGCGTGCGACAGCTGACGGATGCTCACCTCGCGCAGCATCGTACCAAGTCTGCACCAGCCGCCAGCGCCGACCCCGTAGAGCGAACGGATTATGCTAGAGCGCCACGCAGTGTCACCGCTGCACCCTCGTCGTCGCCACTAGGCGATAACCGAAGCGTAGCGACTTCCGTTGATCCCGTGCGCGTTCTGGATGCTGCCCTAAATGCCGCAGTAGATGACGTGGTGCGTGCTGCGCTGCTGGCCGCTGCGCCAAGGCTCGTCCGCGAACAGCTCGTCGCATTGTGGGGCTATAAATCGCTGATTACGGACCAACCTGACGAGTACGAGGTGTTCGGGTACGCGCTAGACGCCGCAGCGAACGACGCCGACCGAGCAACGCTCATTGGGGGGCGCCCCCAGGCTTTCTTGGTCGAGTGGGCGTGGCGCACGCGGGCCACTTCGGAGGACTGGCGCCGCCGATATCTCGCACAGGTAGGCGGGGGTGATCCAGGGTGAGACGAAGAAATCGGCCCGTTCCCGGCCAAAAGCCGAAATTGATCACATCGAAAGCGCGTCATTAAAGCAGTCGTTGATGGCTTCTGGTACGTTCGGCGTCATGTCTCAGCAGTCCAACGAAGGCGATAGCCTCCCGCTCATCGAAGCCTTGCACAATGGCTTCTACTACTTTCTGCAAGCGCTGGAAAAGCTGAAAGAGCGCCCGGAACGTACGTGTCGGCTGATGGGCTACTGCAATACGGCATGGGAATTGCAAAGTGACATCGCTGCCGGTCGCTATTTCATTGGCAAAGAGTTCTTAAGTGCGGACGACGAAAAGGCGATTGCCGCACTTGCCGATGCTGTTGATGCCGTGCCAGTCAACACGCTTCCCAGCGGCACCAGTAGGGACCAAAATCTCGCCGCTATGCGGCACGCTGCGTGGATACCTCTGCGAGAGCAGGCGGCGGAGTTGCGCTCATGCCTCCAACCCGCCGCTGAGCGCACCTACGCCTACTTAAACTTGCCGCCTGATCTACCCAGAAGCGGTCTTAGTGAGTGACCGATTCGGGCCAACCTAGGCCTATTGCGCCCGGACTGTGCCGGCCATGACGACGCCATCAGTCTAACCAAGGCATGAACGAGCCCGGAACGCGGGCGGCGCGTTGACGCTCAAGTTTCTCTTGCAGCTCGTCGTTGTCGATACGGTGCGACGGCACGCCCATGACTTTTTCACGCAGCGCACGCACCCGTGCAATGAGCCCGGGCGACTTGCGGCGCGGGTCCATGGGGTCCCACTGGCCGGGGTCTGTGCTGATATGGCTCTCTAGGTTGTCACACTCGGAGGCGGTCGAGACCCGCGCGGGTTCTTTGTACCGGTCGCAGGGCTCAAGGTCTGCTGCGAATCGCTCCACGAGGCCGACAACCGCGATGCTCATTGAATCGGCGTCAAATTCCGGGAGTGCCGAACGCGGCGTGGTGAGAGGTGACCGGCCGTTAAGCCATTCGCCCTCGTTGTCCACCGGGATGCGGGGACAACCCACGCACAACACGAGCACCGCGTTAGCGTCTCGCGCCATGAGGCCACGCGGGTACAGCTCGGACGCATAGGACACCGACGGATTTTCGAGCCGTGGCACGACCACATCCTCAAGCCGATAAACGAACTGCAAGCTGCGCTGCGTACGTCGCACAAGCGGCCCTGCTGACATGGTCAGCAGTTTGACGAGAGCATCGGCGAAGCGCGCAGCGGCCTTAGAAAACCGCTCTGGCCAATGCTCGGAAGTGTACTCAAACGTGAGTACCAAACAATTTTGCGGCGGCGTGAACTCATCCGCCATACCGACCGGCATCCGAAGCGGCCTCATTGACTGAAGGTCGTAATCACGGGTGATGCGACCGCCTTCGTCGAACGACTCAGCGGCAATTGCGGCCTGATACCCCATAGCGGTGAGCTGGTCGAGGTTACGGGCGGTGATAGTGCTCATGGAGAAATCCTTGGGACGTTGATGACGATGACGTGGGGGCGATATTGGACGGCGCGGGCGTTGGCGCAGCGAACACAGCAATGCGAGGCGCAGTACCGCACGGTGCGCCCGCAGTTTGAGCACGCACGACCCTCGTACTTGGTCTCGCCCGCTTCAATCGCACGCGCCCTTGCTTCAGATTTTTTCATACAGACAGATACTCTCCGGAATACGCCGCAACGCCAAGCAACGAGGTGCTACGCCAATGCCGTAGTCGCTTCGACAGATGTTGCTTGAACATGCGGCGTATTGCGAATACTTTTGATCGCGCGAGCTTTTGCAATTTAGCTCGGCCGGCCTTGTAACCCGGCGGCAGTCGGCGCGGTGTCGGAGTTTTAAGCTTCTCCGCATCGCGCCGCCGCCCTCTGCGAATTTATTGAGGATGTTTGAATGAAACTTTCAGTATCGAACGACGAGCATGATTTGCTCGACGCGATGAACGACGAGGACCTCGTCAAGCTGGTCCGTGATTCTCTCGCGAAGCGACGCGCCTCGGGTGCATCCGATGATTTGGAACAGGCCGACCCTTCGAGCGCCAGCCACAGCGGTAAATCGGTGCCGACGCTTGAGACCGTGGGCTCGCGCAACGCGAATCAGTCGGCGAACGACAGCACCCGCGCGCTGCACCGTGCGGCGGCGCGTAACCCGAATCTGTCGGTGGCGGACAGAGCCGCGCACCGACTGGCGGCCAATGATTACGCCGATCAGGCCGCTCGCGACAAAGCGATGGCCAAAGTCGTGCCGGGCATCGACAGGCTGTAGCCCGCGTGTACATCGAAATCACGGCCGCCTGTCGGCGGCCGCTCGCGACGGACAAACGCAGCACGGACTCGGCGGGCCGCCTCACGGTGACCGACTGCCGCATATCCGCTGCGGTTGTCTCACCCTATTTGGGCCGTGAGCTGCCAAATGCTGAAGCGCTCGGGCTTGATCCGTCGCGGGTATACCAGATCTATCGCGATGCCGCGTCGCTCAAAGCTGCGGCGCCGACCTTCGAGCGCGTGCCACTACTCATCGAGCACGCCCCTACGACCGCCAATGAGCCGCAGGTGCCACTCGTCATCGGGACGGTCTCGAACGTTCGATGGCAGGCGCCTTACCTCGTGGCGGACCTGACCGTGTGGACCGCCGAGGGCATCGAGGCGATTGAGTCGGGCCGTCAAAAAGACATCAGCTGCGGCTACGAATATCGGCCCGACATGACATCCGGCGTGGCACCCGACGGGACACCGTTTGCTGGTCGCATGTTGGATATCCGAGGCAATCACGTGGCCATCGTCAGCGAGGGTCGCGTACCGAATGCCGTTGTTGCCGACCACGCAGTACAGTTCGACGAGGTCGATACGCTCACTACGCTGCGGCGGATACAGGCACATGCTGCGCGCCCGTCGGCGTCGTCTCGGCTCATCCCGTCCATCGACCGGTTGTAGTTGACCAGCTATGGCCGCCCCGGACCCCATCGAGGTCGCTTGGATCGCCTGCAACCCTGGCGTTCCGCTGCCTGCGACCTTGGAGCGGCGGGGCGGGCGCAGTTACGGGGAGATTGAGGTACCGGATTCTGAGCCGGCGGTACGTCAGAGCCGCAAGGGCGTCACTTACAGCGTGTATGTCCGGGGTCGCCGGGCAGCGTGACACACCTCGGGCCGATGGCCCGGCGCGACTTGCCGCCAGTGCGGGCCTGAGGGCCTGTCCGACAGTGTTTATTGTCTGCTGTGTAAGCAACCGCTACGGGCACCCTCACCGCGCGTGCCCATACCCGTGAACTTGGGCATGGCTCGCGCCGATTGGTCCCGGGCTGCGGCCGCCGACACTTCGGCACGATAATCCCGGTCGTGCAGCATGGCTGGCGCACGTCCGGACAGACGATGGCCAGTGTATGGGGCGCGCGGCCTCGGCCCGCTTCGGACGCTATTTAGGTGCTCGCTGAGCTTTCGGTCGCAGAGGCAGCGCATATTTGCGTGGCCACACTGAGTTGCAGATGCGGCGTGTAACTTTTTGCCACTGTATTGCGTGGTATAACGCCGCACTAGATCAAACCGGAGGTGCCGCATGCCCGATGAACAGGAACCCGCGCCCCCTCAGACGACGCAAGTTGTACTAGCAGATGAATTCGCTGCGCTGAAGCAAACCTTTGGGCCGTTTTTGCGCGGAAATCCTTCGGCTCAAATTCTGGCACCCACGATGGCGAATTGCATTGCAGTTATCGTCGATGCATGGAGTGACGAGTCGGTATTGATCGATGTTCCCCCTGATCATGCGGCATTAGCCGAAGCTTTAAATGCACTTCTTCTGCCAGAGAGATTTTCTGCCGTATGGCACTCCGACACGCGCCAGCTTGAGGTGATTTGGACTGCACTTCCAATGCCTGCACCATGGGATGACATCCCGGGGCGACGCTTCGTATTTCGCTTTGGCGGTCATGAGCACGTGTGTGAATTTGGTCCATCGTCTGTTCGTCTGCTTAAGGTTACGGAGCACTTTAGGCCGGCGCGCGGTAGCAGCACAAACTTTCGGAATCTCATGCAATACAGATTCGGCCCTCCCGATGGTCGGAGGCCACTGTCTTTTTGGGTTAGCAATATCGATTGGAGCGAGGATGCCGTCGTCGACCTAGCTAACAATCTGAATTTTTATCTGACCTATTACGACGCAATGGGTCCGTACATCGTTATTCATAGCCCGAAAGAAGCGGCGGCCGTCCCGCGTACTCGATATATCACGGACAGTTTCCCGGTCGACATTGAAGCGCGAGAAATCGACGATCCGCTTCTAATCTTGTGGTTAGCCGCTAGAACCGGAGACAACGCCCGTAGATTTCTCTACTACTATCGGATTATTGAATTTGCCTCTTTCACCTATCTGGAGCAAAAGGCACGCACCGAAGTGCGTCGCGTCATTGCGTCTCCGCACGCACGCTCAGATATTGCCGGCATCACCAATGAATTGATGGAGGCGCTACAGAAGGCAAAACTTGATGACTTCCAAAAAGGCGAGGCGTTGATGAAGGATACGGTGCGCCCCGCACTTCTTTGGCGCGAGATCCACCAAAACCTCGGGGCATTCAGCGTACCTACCGACTTTGATGGCGGATTTAGGCTGGACCCATTGGTACCGGCTAATGCCACCGAGAGTCAATTTGAGGTGAAGGGTGTCGAAAACTTTTTTCGGGCAACGCGTGACTTACGGAATGCGCTATCTCACGGGAAAGACTCTAGAAGTGCTGGGGCGATTACGCCCACGGCCCGGAACTTTGCCAAGCTGCACCCCTGGGTCTCTGCAATCTCCGTCGCCGCTGCGGAGGTTATGCTGTACCGCAACGCTTCGTGAACGTACGTCACGTTTTCTTGTCCTACACCGTATATAGGCGCAGATATACAAGATCCCTTGTTTACTCAGTGATAAACCCTATATAGGATTCAATCGCAGCTTAAACGCTGGGGAGTTACGAACATGAGCACTGGACCCGACGCATAAATACTAGCCCACACCCATTTGACATCTTAAGAAGCCGCCTCTCTGGCGGCTTCTTCGTTTTCGGTCAGGCCCTACCCCGTGATAGCGTCTAGCGCGTATATGTTCCGGTGCCTACAGGGCGCCTACACTGTGGGGAAAAGGCCGGCCTATTCGCCACACACTATGGGCGAAAAATCACTTTAGAATCAAAGTGGTGGCCAGGGGCGGAATCGAACCACCGACACGCGGATTTTCAATCCGCTGCTCTACCAACTGAGCTACCTGGCCGTCTGCGGGAAGGGCGCGTATTAAACCGGCCCGGCGGGCGGCGCGTCAAGCGCCCACCGGGCGTAAGTCATTGATTCTTGCGCTTCAACCCGGCTCCGGGGGTTTGTAGCCCTCCGGTTTGCTGGATCCGGCGCCAAAGAAGAACTTCTCCATTTCGGCTTCCAGGAACTTGCGCGCCTTCGGATCGACGGGCGTCAGGCGGTACTCATTCATCAGCATGGTCTGATGGGACAGCCATTTCGCCCAGGCTTCCTTCGAAACGCCGTCAAAAAGGCGCTGTCCCAGGACACCCGGATAAGGCACCCGCTCGAGGCCGGGGGCCTCGCGCTTCAGGTACACGCACTGAACCATTCGGGGCATCTAGGATTCCTTATCAATGCGTTCCAGCAGGCTTTTGACCGGTGCCGGCAGACCGATGCGGGCGGGCTCGCGCGGGTTATACCAAAGCGCGTCGGGTGCATCCCTGACGACGGACGGCCCCGGAACGGACCGCTCCGTGCAGCGTACCAGCCAGGGGGTGATGGTGAGATCAAAATGGGTGAACGCATGCTTGATGAGGGGCAGCTCGATCGGCTCCCCGCCCAGATGCTGATCCACGTAGCCGCGAGCCTCATTGGCGCTGTCGAAGGCCGGTGCCGCCCACAGCCCACCCCAGATCCCCGCCGGCGGTCGCTGGCGCAGGTACACGCTGCCATCGGGGCGCTGCGCCACCACCATATGAGTGTGTCGCGTGGGTCGGATCGACCGCTTGGATTTGGGGGCCGGCAGTTCATGTTGCCGCCCGCTCTGGCGCGCCACACAGCCCGCCGCCACCGGGCACTGCAGGCACAGCGGCTGGCGGCGCGTACACACTGTTGCCCCCAGATCCATGATGGCCTGGGTATAGGTGTCGACCCGATCCGACGGCGTGCACTCCTGCGCCCGCCGCCACAGCAGATCAGTCGTGGTGCGGTCCGCCGGATCGCCATCGATGCCGAACCAGCGGCTCAAGACCCGGCGCACATTGCCATCCAGGATGGCGAAGCGCTGACCCTGGCTCAGGGCCAGGATGGCCCCGGCGGTGGACCGGCCGATTCCCGGCAGACTTGTCACTTCCTCAAAACGGGTCGGGAACTCGCCGCCGAACTCCGCGCGGATGCGCAGCGCCGCGCGGTGCAGATTGCGGCCGCGGGCGTAGTAGCCCAGTCCGGTCCACAGGTGCAGCACCTCATCGACCGAGGCCGCCGCGAGGGCGTGCGGATCCGGAAAGCGCGCCATGAACCGCTGGAAGTATCCGATCACGGTGGCGACCTGGGTCTGCTGCAGCATGATTTCGGACACCCACACCCGGTAGGCCGTGCGCTGCTGCTGCCAGGGCAGGTCATGGCGACCATGGTCGGCGTGCCAGGCGAGGAGTGCCGCGGCGAAGCGCTCGGCCGGAGTCGGTGTTTTGCGCAGATTGGTGTTCATGGGCGGGTCGTTGCCTTATCTTAAGGCAGTACGGACCCCATCCGTGTCTGGCATGGATTTCGATGCTTAACCCTGAGTGTGCGCCCGCCGAGCCCTATGACGAAATGCTGGATGCGAACCAGGCGCCGCGCCCCCATTGCCGACCGTACCAGACCTGGTTTGGCGCCCAGAGCGCGCAGATCCTGACCGCGAAACGCGCCGAAGCGGACGCCATCTTCCACCGCGTCGGAATCACCTTTGCGGTCTACGGTGAAGGGGGCGACACCGAACGGCTGATTCCCTTCGACATCATCCCCCGGATCATTCCGCAGGATGAATGGCGGACCCTCGAGGCGGGGCTCAAGCAGCGCGTGCGCACGCTCAATGCCTTCATCCATGACATCTACCACGACCAGAATATCCTCAAGGCCGGGGTGGTCCCGGCCGAACACATTCTCTGCAATGCGCAGTACCGCCCCGAGATGCAGGGCATCGATGTGCCGGGCGGCATTTACGCCCATATCGCCGGCGTCGATGTCGTGCGCGCGCAGGATGGCTCCTATCGGGTGCTCGAGGACAACCTGCGCGTGCCCTCGGGCGTGTCGTACATGATCGAGAATCGCCGCATGATGATGCGGCTGTTCCCGGAACTGTTCGCGCAGCAGTCCATCGAGCCGGTGGGTCACTATCCGGATGTGCTGCTGGGCAATCTGCGCAGTGTCGCGCAGGATGCGATTTCCGATCCCACCGTGGTGGTGCTGACCCCGGGCGCCCACAACAGCGCCTATTTCGAACATGCCTTCCTGGCCCAGCAGATGGGCGTGGAACTGGTCGAGGGTCAGGACCTGTTCGTGCGCGATGCCATGTTGTACATGCGCACCACGCGCGGCCCGCAGCGCGTGGATGTCATCTACCGCCGCGTCGATGACGATTTTCTCGACCCGCTGGCATTTCGGGAGGATTCGATGCTGGGGGTGCCGGGGCTGCTGACGGCGTACCGGGCCGGCCATGTCACCATCTGCAATGCCATCGGCACCGGCATCGCGGATGACAAGTCCATCTATCCTCATGTGCCGGACATGGTGAAGTTCTATCTGGGTGAAGAGGCCATCATCCAGAACGTCGAGACCTTCGTGCTGCGCAACCCGGATCATCTGGACTATGTGCTGGCGAATCTGCCGCAGCTGGTCGTCAAGGAAGTCCATGGCGCCGGCGGCTACGGCATGCTCATCGGGCCGGCCGCCACGCGCGCCGAAATCGAGGATTTCCGGAGTCGCATCAAGGCGCATCCGGAACGCTACATCGCGCAGCCGACCCTCGCCCTGTCCACTTCGCCCACCTTCGGCAGCACCGGGGTCGGCCCGCGGCATATCGACCTGCGCCCCTTCGTGCTGTCGGGCAAGGACATCACCATCGTGCCAGGCGGCCTGACGCGCGTGGCGCTGCGGGCCGGCTCGCTGGTCGTCAACTCCTCGCAGGGCGGGGGCACCAAGGACACCTGGGTCCTGGCCGGGGCGGGAATCTGACGTGCTGAGCCGTACCGCCGATCACCTGTACTGGATGTCGCGCTACCAGGAGCGCGCCGAGAGTACCGCCCGCATGCTCGATGCTCATGCGCGCCTGAGTCTGCTACCGCGGCCTGCCGAGGCGGTGCTGCAGGGCTGGACCGCCACATTGGTCTCCCTCGGTATGGAGGACTTGTACAACGAGGATCACGAGGCGGTGTCGGCCCGTTCGGCCTTTGACTTCCTGGCCTTCGATACGACCAATTCCGGCAGCATCGTCTCCTGCATCCGCGCCGCCCGCGAGAATGCCCGGGCGGTGCGCGGCACGATCACCTCGGAACTGTGGGAAACCGTCAACGCCACCTATCTGGAATCCCGTAATTTCAGTGCCGAAGTCCCGGAGGCCGCGCGCCGCGAGTTCCTGGAATGGGTCAAGTACCGCTCGCATCTGGCGCGCGGGGTGACCATCGGCACCATGCAGCGCGATGAGGCGCTGTGTTTCACGCGCATCGGCACTTATCTGGAACGCGCCGACAACACCACCCGGATGCTGGAAGCCCGCTGGCGTGATCCGGGCGGCGACGGCGAACGCCTGAACGAAGAGGCCAGCGAATGGGCCGTGCTGCTGCGCGCGATGTCCGCTTTCGAGACCTACCGCCGCATCTGCCGCACCCAGGTGACGCCCAAACAGGTCACCGAGCTGCTGCTGATGCGCGATGATGTGCCGCAGGCCGTGCACCGCTGCCTGGCCGAACTGCAGCGGGACTTGAAGACCGTGGCCAATGGCCGCTCCGGGGAGACCCTGCGGCGCGCAGGCGAACTGCATGCGCAGTTTCACTATGGATTGTTTGACGAGCTGGCGGCCGACGGCATCACCGTGCTGCTGGATCGCTTTCAGCTGCGACTGCGTGACCTGGGGCAGCGCATCGCCGCGGACTTCCTGGTCCCCTTGGGGTCGGAATGAACCGGCTGCGCATCCAGCACACCTGCGAGCACCGCTATCCGCGCGCCTTCGGGTACAGCGCCCAGGCACTGCGCCTGACACCGCGGCGGGATATCTCCCAGCGCACGCTCAACTGGACCATTCATGCACCGGGCATCCGGGCGGAGCAGGTGGACGCGCACGGCAACATCACCCATCTGCTGACCCTCGAGGAGTCCCATCGCTACATCGAGGTCGTGGTGACCGGCCTGGTGGAAATCACCTGGTCCGAGCAGCCCCTGCCCCATGAAGGACCGCTTTCACCCCTGGCCTACCTCGCGCCCACCGCCCTGACGCGGGTCACGCCCGAGCTGGCGGATCTGGCCGCCGCCAGTCGGCCCCAGAATGGTGCGACCTGGGAGTGGATGACCCAGCTGGGCCGCGGGGTACGCGAGTTGCACCCGGCGGCTGCCGCATCCGAGGCGCTGGCACACGCGTTTCTGGCGTGCTGCCGCGCCACCGGCGTGCCGGGGCGCTATGTCAGCGGCTATCGCCATGTCGATGACGAGCGCGCCGACCGGATTGCCTGGGTGGATATCTGGAGTGTGACGCAGGACGGCTGGATTGCACTGGACGTGGACCGTGTGGAACCGGCACGATCGCATCATTGCAGGCTCGCGGTGGGGCGCGACTACCTGGATGCGGCGCCGGTGCGCACCCACCGCCCCGGCGAGTCGATTGAAACCTTGAGGATTCGCGACCAATGACGTACTGCGTCGGCATGCTGCTCGACACCGGACTGGTCTTCCTGGCGGACTCCCGCACCAGCGCCGGCGTCGACCAGATCAACAGTTTCCGCAAGACCGCGGTGTTCCAGCGCCCCGGGGATCGGGTCATGGTGCTGCAGGTCGCCGGCAATCTCGCCATCACCCAGGCGGTGGTCACGCTGCTGCGCGAGCATGAGAACAGCACCACCAATCCCGCGCTGGATCTGCAGTCCTGCACCAACATGTTCGAGGCCGCGCGTTGCGTGGGTGAGGCCTTGCGCGAAGTGCATCGCCGCGACGCCGACTCGCTCAAGGAATTCGGGGTCGAGTTCAACGCCAAGATGATCCTGGGCGGACAGATCCGGGGCGAGGTCCCGCGCCTCTTCAGCGTCTACTCGGCGGGAAATTTCATCGAGGCGCTGCCGGAGACCACCTACTTTCAGATCGGGGAATCCAAGTACGGCAAGCCCATCATTGATCGGGTGATCCGCCGCAGCAGCAGCCTGAATGAAGCGACCAAGTGCGCGCTGGTGTCGATGGACTCCACCATGCAGTCGAACCTCTCGGTGGGGCTGCCGCTCGATCTGGTCATCGTGCGGCGCGATCAGTTCTGCGTCGCGCGGCACATGAGCATCGATGCCGACAATGTCTACTTCCGTGGCATCCGCTCGCGCTGGAGCGCCGCGCTGCGCGAGGCCTTCGTGGAACTCCCGGATCCGGACTGGCTGTCCGATCGGGTGGCGGATCGGGTCAGCGGCGCCACGATCACCAAGATTCAGGGCAGCTGAGCGACGCTGCCTACCATTTCACGACCGGCGGCAGGCTCATCAAGTAGGCCTCCGGATCCGCATCGGTGGCAAAGCCGAACTTGGTGCCGCGGTCGTAGACCAGGTTGAACTCCACGTAGCGACCGCGTTTCAACAGCAGCTTCTCGCGCGCGGCCTCGTCATAGGGTGTCCGGACGCGTCGCTCCACCAGCGCCGGATAGACGTTCAGAAACGCCTCGCCCACCGCCCGCACGAAGCCAAAGTCGCGCTGCAAGTCGCCGCTGGCCAGTTCGTCAAAGAAGATCCCGCCCACCCCGCGCGGCTCCTGCCGATGCGGCAGGAAAAAATATCGATCGCACCAGGCCTTGTACTCGGCGTAGGCGTCCGGGCGATAGGTATCGCAGGCACCCTGCAGCGCGGCATGGAAATCCGCCGTGTCCTCATCGTATGGAAAGGTCGGCGTCAGATCCGAGCCGCCGCCAAACCAGGCACGGCTGGTGCACAGGTAGCGCAGGTTCATGTGCACCGCGGGCACATGGGGATTGACCATGTGGGCGACGAGTGAGATGCCGCAGGCCGTGAAGCGCCCTGCCGACTCCTGGGCGCCGGCGACCTGGGCGCGAAACTGCGGCGGGAAGGCACCCCAGACATGGCTGAAGTTCACGCCGACCTTTTCGAACACCCCGCCGCGCATGAGGCGGCTTTCGCCCCCGCCCTGCAGGCGATGCCCGTCGGGTTTGCTCCAGGGACGAATCGTGAACCGCGCGCTGTCCTCGAAGGCTTCAAAACGCGCGCAGATGCGCGCCTGCAGATCGCGGAACCAGGCGGCCGCCGTGGGCGCGAAGCCATCAGCGCCGGCGCTCGTGCCCGCGGTGCCGGCCGCTTGCGTATTCACGCGCTGCCCCGGCCACTGCGCGCGGTACGCGTGTGGACATGATCGATGAGACGCGCGACGGCGTCCGGATTCGTGTCCGGCCAGATGCCGTGACCTAAGTTGAAGATATGTCCGGGACCCGGACCCGCTTCGGCCAGCACGATATCGATCTGCCGCTCAAGTTCCGCGGTGTCGGCGAACAATGCGGCCGGATCGAGATTGCCCTGCACGGCCTTGTCGGGTCCGAGGGTGCGCCGCACCGCGCCCAGTGGCGATCGCCAGTCGACCCCGATGACATCCACATCCAGCGCCCGCACTTCTTCCATCAGTGCCGAACCCTGGTTGGCGTAATAGATGAGCGGCACGCCCAGGGTGCGCAGCGCCCCGAGTGTCCGCTTCGCACCGCGCAGCGCGAACTGCCGGAACTGCGGTGGCGCCAGCAGGCCGGCCCAGGACTCGAACAGCATCAGCGCCTGCGCGCCGGCGCGCGCCTGGGCCGCAAGATACGCCGCCATGGCATCGGCCAGATGATCGATCAGCAGCGTCGCCGCCTCGGGCTGGTTATAGAGGAAGCTGCGGGCAATGCCGAACTCCTTGGAGGGCTTGCCGCTGACCAGGTAGCAAAGGAGAGTGAACGGCGCGCCGGCGAAGCCGATCAACGGCACGCCGCGCGGCGCATTGGCGCGCACCAGCTTCACCGCATCCAGCACGAAGGGCACATCGCGCTCCGGATACAGGGTCGGCAACGCCTGCACCTGCTCGAGGCTGCGCAGGGGCGTGGCCACCACCGGACCGGGCTCGAAGGTGAGCGGAATGCCCATGCCCTGCAGCGGCGTCATGATGTCGCTGAACAGGATGGCCGCATCCAGGGGAAAGCGCCGCACCGGCTGCAACGTGACTTCGGCGGCGAGTTCAGCGCTCCGGGTGAGGGTGACAAAATCGACCCGTGCGCGCAGCTCGCGGTATTCGGGCAGGTAGCGCCCCGCCTGGCGCATCACCCACACCGGCGTATGCGAGACCTCCTGGCGGCGACAGGCCCGAATGAATACGCAGTCCGCATCGGCGACCGGGACCGCAGTGTTGATGGCGGCGGTCATTTACTTCACCGGCCCCAGCCAGGCGGCTATCTGCGGGGCGAAGTAGGACAGGATCAGATCCGCGCCGGCGCGCTTGATGCCCACCAGCGTTTCCAGCGCCGCGGCCCGCTCCTCGATCCAGCCGCGTTCGGCGGCGGCCTTCAGCAGGCTGTATTCGCCCGACACCTGGTAGGCCACCACCGGAATATTCACCGCCTCGCGCACCCGGCGGATCACATCCAGATAGGGACCGGCGGGTTTGACCATGACCATGTCGGCGCCCTCCTCCACATCCAGCAACACCTCGCGCAACGCTTCGCGCACATTGGCCGGATCCATCTGATAGGAGCGCCGATCGCCGAAGGCCGGCGCCGAGTCCGCCGCCTCACGGAACGGCCCGTAGAACGCCGAGGCATATTTCGCCGCGTAGGACACCACCGGCGTGCCCGCGAAGCCGTTGTCATCCAGCAGGCGGCGAATGGCCGCCACGCGCCCATCCATCATGTCGCTGGGCGCGACCGCATCGGCGCCGGCGCGGGCGTGATTCAGCGCCACCTGGGCCAGCGTCGCGATGGACGAGTCATTGTCGATGACGCCGTTGGCCAGCACATGGCCACAATGCCCATGATCGGTGGCACTGCACAGGCACACATCGGTCCAGACCAGCAGCTTGGGGCAGGCGGCCTTGATGCCGGCCACCGCGCGCGGCACCAGTCCCTGCGGATCCAGGAAGGCGGAAGCCTTGGGATCCTTGTGCTCCGGTGCGCTGAACAGAATGATGGCGCGCACGCCGCTCTGCGCGACCTTGCGGGCTTCCTGGATGATCTCATCGACTGAAAACTGCGACACACCGGGCATGCTGGACACCGGATGCCGCACCTTCGCGCCCGGCACGATGAACATCGGGTACACGAAGTCGCAGACGTCCAGTTCGGTCTCGCGCACCAGCGCCCGCCAGCTCTCGTTTTGGCGCAGGCGCCGTGGTCTTGCCGTCGGAAAACTCATAGTCAGGCTCTCGTCTGAATCAAACGTAAGGTGGTGTGGGCCATGCCTGTCAGCGTGGCCGGCATGGCCAGCACACTGGCAAATCCGCGTATGGCGAGGGTCCGACCCGTGGTCGTCCCCAGCGTAATCGCCGAGGCGCTGTCGAGCAGCCGGTCGAATGCGACCGGGCCCAGGGCCCGGTCCAGCTCCGCCACCGCGGACGGACTGGTGAAGGTGACTGCGCCGACCGCGCGGCGCTGCACCCAATCGTGGCATGCCGGGACATCCAGGGTGCCGGCCTGCGTGGCATACGCCTCGACCTGCGTGACGATGGCACCCGCGGCGGCGAGTCCCTCACGCAGCGTGGGCAGTGAGCGCGAGCCGGCGGCAAACAGCACCCGTGCGCCCGGCTTGAGTTGCGGGCGCAACAGGGCGACCAGCCCTTCCGCGGTCTGCTCCTCCGGCACCGCCGCGACCAGCCAGCCGGCGCTGCGCAGGGCCTGTGCGGTGCGCGCACCCACGGCGGCGATGTTCAGATAGGCCGGCGGCACCGGCACCCGGCGCACCACCTCGGCCACGGCATGCTGGCTGGCGAACACCACCCACTCGAATTCGTTCAGACGGCGCAGCGACTGCTCCAGGGCATCGGCCTCGCGAACCGGTCCAATGCTCAAGACCGGCCAGCCGAGCACCTCGAGCCCCAAGGCGCGCAGTTCCCGGCTTAAAGGTCCATCCGCGGCTTCATCGCGCGTGACGACCACGGGCCAGTTCACGGCAGCTCCACGTTCAGGGGCGCGCGCTGCTGGGCAATGAGGTCGCCCGCGCCGCGCGCCAGCAATAGTTCGGCCACGCGCACTCCCAGCGCCACCGCATCCGCACTCGATGCCTGATCGCGGCACTCCATGCAGACCGCACCATCCAGGGCGCAGACGCTGGCGTAGAGCTGCAGCTGCTCGCCATCCAGGGTCGCCAGCGCCCCCAAGGGCACCTGGCAGCCGCCCTCGATCCGTCGCAGCAGCGCGCGCTCGGCGCTCACCGCGCAGCGCGTGGCGGCATGATCCAGTGATCGCAGCCACTTCAGGGCCGCCTCATCCCCGACCCGCGCGCACACCCCGATGGCACCCTGTGACACCGCCGGCGGCATGACCGACGCATCAAGGTGCGCCGCGATATGCGCCGCCAGGCCCAGGCGCTTCAATCCGGCGGTGGCCAATACAATGGCATCGAACCTGCCCTGCTCCAGCCGTTCGATGCGCGTGGGCACATTGCCCCGCAGCTCCAGCAGGGTGAGATCCGGACGCGCGCGCAGCAGGAAGGCCCGGCGGCGCAGGCTGCTCGTGCCCACGCGTGCCCCGGGCGGCAGATCCTGCAGCGTCGCGCCATGGCGCGTCAGCAGCGCGTCGCGCGGATCCTCGCGCTCCAGCACCGCCGCGAGTTCGAGTCCCGCATCGATCAGCGTCGAGAGATCCTTGAGCGAATGCACCGCGATGTCGACTTCGCCGGCCAGCTGCACGCGGTCGATCTCGCGGGTGAAGAACGCCCGCCCGCCCGCGGCCCACAGCGGAATGTCGGTGCGCAGGTCGCCCTCGGTCTTGATATGCACCAGTTCCACCGCCGGGGCGCCGGGCTGCACGCGGATCAGCTCCGCCACCCGGTTCGCCTGCCACAACGCCAGCGCCGAGGCCCGCGTGCCGATGCGCAGCGGCCGCGCGTTCATGCTTGCTCTCCGGACAGGAACCGGTAACCCACGCCCCACACGGTGAGGAAGTGCTGCGGATCGGCGGGATCGCGTTCGAAGCGCTTGCGCAGCCGCAGGATGAAATTGTCGACCGTGCGCGTGGAGGGAAAGACGTCATAGCCCCACACCTTTTCGAGCAGGTCCTCGCGCGAGACGATCTCGCCGGGCTTCTCGGCCAGGACCTTGAGGATCATGGCCTCCTTTTCCGTCAGCTCCTGCACTTCACCATTCCAGGAGCGGCCGCGGAAGGCGCGAAAGTCCACTTCATTGCCGGCGAACTTCAGGACATCCGAGCCCTTCGCCAGCGCACTGGAGCGATACCAGTCCCAGCGCCGCAGGATGGCGCGCACCCGCAGCAGGAACTCCTCCAGGTGAAAGGGCTTGGCGAGGTAATCATCGCCCCCGGCTTCCAGGCCGCGGATCCGGTCCACCGCATCGCCCCGCGCGGTCAGGAACAGCACCGGGGTCGTGGTGCCGCGGCCGCGCAGCGTGCTGCACACCGCGAAGCCGTCCATGCCGGGCAGCATCACATCCAGCACGATGAGATCGCAGCTGCGGGTGTCAAACCATTCCACCGCCTTGCGCCCGTCATTGACGGTGTCGACCTCGTAGCCTTCGGCACGCAGGTTCTCGAGCACACCGGCCGCGAGGTGCGGATCATCCTCCACCACCAGGATGTGGTAGACCGGATCGCTCATGGCTGCTCCGCGGGCCAGTGCAGCAGGAATTCCGCGCCGCGCCCCAGCCCCTCGCTCGTGGCGCTGACGCGACCACCGGACAGCTGCATCAGCCGCTGCACGATGAACAAGCCGAGGCCGGTGCCGTAGTAGCTGCTGCCGGCGCCGGCATTGAGCCGCGAGAACTTGCGAAACAGCTGCTCCTGGTCGGCGGGCCGGAAGCCGATACCGCTGTCGCGCACGGCCAGTTCGATTTCACCGCCCAGGGCCCGGGCGGTCAGCGTGACCTTGCCACCGCCCACGGGCGCCACGGCGGCCAGGGCGTTTTCCAGCACATTGCGCACCACCGCATCCACCGCCATGGGATCCGCCAGCACCTGCAATTGCGGGGCAACCTGCGAGTGGATGCTGATGTGATCGGTCTGGGCGCGCTCCAGGTACTGGCTGACCACCCGGTTCACCGTGGCTTCCAGCGGGACCGGCTCACGCTTCAACTCCATGCGCCCATGCGACAGCCGCGAGCTGTCCAGGATCTGGCCCACCATGGTCTCCATGCGGGTGAGGTCCGAGAGCATGCGGTCCATCAGCGCCCGCAGGCGCTCCGGGGGCAGCTGGCGCAGGTTCATGGTCTCCAGCGACAGCTGCAGACTGGCGAGCGGCGTCTTGAACTGATGTGAAACGAGCGCCAGGAATTGTTCCTGTTCATTGAGCACGCGGGTCTCGGCCCGCAGCGCCGCGAAGATCACACCGATACAGCCAAAGAGCACGGACAGAAAGAATCCCCCTTCCCACAGGTACTGCGTGAGCCGCTGCCGCTGCTCATGCAACAGCGCCGCCTGGGGAGCCGGCGCCAGGGCCATCTGAGCGGGGCTCACTGACAGATCCGGGAACAGCGCCCGGATGCGTTCCAGCGGCACGCCGGCGGCGAGCAGCGTCTGCGCGGCCGCGCCCTGCTGGTCGTAGAGTCGGACCAGCGCCGCGGTTTTCTCGGCACCGCGCTCATGCTGATCGAACAGCCAGTAGCCCACCTGCACCGCGGCCACGATGACCAGCAGCAGCACCGTGAACTGGAACACGCGGGTGCGTTTCATGCGCTGCCTCAGGCCCCGGCGACGACGACGGATTCGGCCAGCGCGGCGGCGAACCGCTGCAGGTCATCGTCGCAGTGCGCCAGCGACACGAAGGTGACTTCGTAGGCGGACGGGGCGATATAGATGCCGCGTTCCAGCAGGGCATGGAACAGTTTCTGGAAACGTTGCGCCGCAGCGGCGGTGAGTGTGCCGGCGCGGCGCAGCGTCGGCTCATCGTGAAGCGACAGCCACAGCATGGATCCCAGACGCACCAGGTGCAGCGGGAACTTCGCGCTGCCGACGCTGGGCGCCAGCAGCTGCTCGAGGCGCGCGCCGCGCGCTTCGAGCGCGCTCCAGGCGGATTCGCGTTCCAGGACATCCAGGGTGGCGATGCCGGCCGCCATGGCCACGGGATTGCCGGACAGCGTACCGGCCTGGTAGGTATCCCCATCCGGCGCCAACCGGCTCATGATCGCGGTCGATGCACCGAAGGCGCCGACGGGCATGCCGCCGCCGATGATCTTGCCGAAGGTGGCCAGGTCCGGCGTGATGCCGTAGTACTCGGCCGCTCCGCCGCGCGCCACCCGAAAGCCCGAGATCACCTCATCGAATATCAGCAGCGCCCCGTGCCGCCGGGTTTCCTCCCGCAGCAGCTGCAGGAAGGCCTTGCGCTGCAGGAGCAGGCCATGATTTGCCGGCACCGGTTCAATGATGACCGCGGCGATCGCGTCGCCCTCGCGGGCGAAGAGCTCCCGCACGGCCTGCTCATCATCCAGGGGCAGCACGCGCGTGGCGGCCACGAAGGCCGCCGGCACCCCCGCCGAGGAGGCGGTGCCGAAGGTGGCGAGACCGGAACCGGCGGCCACCAGCAGGTGATCCGCATGACCGTGGTAGCAGCCGGAAAATTTGACGATCAGATCGCGCCCCGTGGCGGCACGGGCCAAGCGGATGGCGCTCATGGTGGCCTCGGTGCCCGAGGACACGAAACGCACCTGCTCGAGTCCCGGATAGGCGGCGACGACCCGCTCCGCGAGTTCCACTTCAGCCTGGCAGGGCGCGCCAAAGGTCGTGCCGTGACGGCAGGCCTGGCTGATGGCCTGCAGCACCTGCGGATGGGCGTGCCCCAGGATCAGCGGCCCCCAGGAACCCACGAAATCGATGTAGCGATTGCCGTCGACATCAAAGATGTAGGGGCCTGACCCGCGGGCGATGAAGAGCGGTGAACCGCCCACGGCGCGGAAGGCGCGCACGGGCGAATTGACGCCGCCGGGGATCACACGCCGCGCGCGCTCGTACAGGTTCTCGGATCGGACATGTGATTCGGTCTTATGCATGTCTCACTCGCTGCCGCCGGCGTCCGCCTTGCGGCTGAGGCGGGCACCTGAGAAAAAAGCGTCCGTGACTTCCGGACCGGCGTGTTCCGCGGCGGCCCGCAGTCCCGACAGGGGCAGATGCGCCAGCCGATGCGCCAGGGTGCGACCCCAGCCGGACAGCTGATTGCGCTGGCTCTCATCCAGATCCAGCAGCACCTCGCGTACCAGGCGTTCCACTTCCCCGGCCGTGATGCGCTCGAAGTCATCGCGCAATTGCGCCAGCTGTGGCCCGATGGCCCGCGCGGCCAGTTCGCTGCGCAACCGCGCCAGATGCGAATCAATCGCCGCGCGCACCGGCGCCAGGCGCAGCAGATGTTCGACCCGGCCGTCCCGGGCAGTCTGCACCAGATCATCCATGCCCACACGCGCGAAATCGAGCACCCGCGCGGCATCCACGTCCACATTCGGCGGCAAACCGAAATCCACCAGCAAGGGCCGCAGGTGGGCGAGCTTCACCAGCACGGCGCGATCAATCACCGGCTCCGCGGCACCGGTGGCACACACCAGGGCGCCGCAGCGGACGGATGCGGGGTCCTGTTGAAAGGTGTCGAGCGAGACTGCGGTGCCAGCCAATTCCAGGGCAAGCGCCTGCGCCGGTTCCAGCGAGCGGTTGATGACGGTGATCGGCACGCCGCGATCGCGCAAGCGCAATCCGCAGCGGCGTGTCATGGGCGAGACCCCGACCAGGCCCACCGGATCTGGGCGCCCGTCCAGATGCTGCAGCACCCGTGCGACCGCAAGATCCGCCAGCGAGGGCGCATCGTGGGTGGTGAGGCGGTGGGCATGGCGGGCCATATTCATGGCTTCGCTTAAAACCCGATCCAGCAAGGGACCGCTGACCTGTGCCTCGCGCGCCGCCTGCCAGGCCG